>WNGA01024669.1_pt1 | contig 13324 bp, 16 predicted proteins | sample 5400061 | NCBI WGS metagenome assembly WNGA01 (sample SAMN13153366, study PRJNA577476) | soil metagenome | isolation source: 100 cm soil or saprolite under grassland replicate 2 | place: USA:California | collected 2016-06-15 | reverse complement strand
GGGAGTTATCGACTACCTTCCTGGCAGCCTGCTCCTTGAACTCAGGAGTGTATCTTTTCGCTTTTCCCGGCACTCGTTCCCGTCCTTTCCAGGGGAGAATCCTACTGGATCCCCTGTCCGGAAACGGTGGGGCACCTCAAGGGTGAACCCGCCCGCGACGGGGGGCTGCAGCGGCTTGGGCTTGATCACTGCCTCATGCCCGGCTTTGCCGATCGCATCCCGCAGGTCGCCGGTGCCGTAGGCGGAATCGCCGTACCAGGCAAGCTGGCCACCACCACGAGCATGGTCACGGTCACCGTCGCTGTCCTGGCCGCCCGCGGCATCCAGGCTCTGGCCGCCGGCCGGATCGTCCGGGCTGTCGCTGCCGGAGGCGCCGGGGCCGCCTGCCTCCGCGGCCAGGAACTGCTCTGCGACCGCGGGGTCGCTGTTGTCGTGCCCGGCGGCCTTGGTCAGTTGCTCATCGGTGATGATCCCGGTCTCCGGGTCCGCCGCCACATGCGCCCGGTAGCCGTCCCGGCGTGCCTCCGGGGACTTGCGCGTGTGCCGGGCGTCTGGGTCCACGGTCGAGACCACCCGGTCTCCGGCGACCTTGCGGGCGATCCGCCACCGCCCATCCCGGCCATCGGACCCTTCGGCGGGCTCGACGTCCTGGCCCGCGACCAGGGCCAGCAGCGCCAGCGCCGAGGCCCAGCGCGACCACCCGCCGCTGCGGACCCTGGCGTGTCCTTGACTCGGCCGGGGGGCAGGGACACGGGGCCCCCGGGACCGGCGGGTAACGAGCCTGGGAGTTTGGCGAGCCGGAGGCGAGGGTGGAGGTTTCGGCCAATGTGAGCGTCAGGGTCCGGCCTTGTCCAGCAGTTTCTTGAGGCTGATCTGCCGCTCGGTGTGTTCGGCCATCGGGGTGGCGTCGATCCGCAGGGAGTCGGTGACGCCGACCGCGTCGACGATCACGAACCGGTCCTTGACCACCGCGTCCGGGGTGACCGCGTGCAGTGAACACGCATTCCAGCGGCTTGACGTCGGTGCCGGTGGCGATCAAGTCCACGGTGACGGCGATCCGTAGCTCGGGGCTGTTGCGGAAGGCGGCCAGCAGCTTGTCCGGGTTCTGCGCCGAGTAGGTGATCTTCTGCGCGAAGTCGTTGCCCTCGCCGAACACCTCGCGTGCCATCTTGACGATCTCTTCGGCGTGGTTGTCGTCGCGGGCGTAGATCAGCGTCTTGGGCACGTACCGGCGGTCCGGCTGGCCGGGCCGGGGTGGGAAGATCTCGGTGAACAGCCGGTCCCGGAACGTCTGAAACACCAGCTTGAGCTGCCCGACGCTGATCACGCTGTGGCCGACTTGGGTGCCCGCGTAGCTGAAGTCGTCGTCCAGCTCCTCATATCGCTGCCTTTGGGTGCGCCGGTCCCGGCGCGGCACAACGGTGCCGGCCTCGATGGTGTCGCCCTGGTCGGTTTGCTTGGTGCGGATGCGGTACACCTCGAAGTCGACGTTGACGTTGTCGGCGACGGCCTGCTGGTAGGTGTACTCGCTCACCAGGTTCTGGTGGAAGAACCCGAACGTCTGTTTGACGGGGGTGGCGGTCAGCCCGGCCAGGTAGACGTCGAAGTACTCCAGTACCGCCCGCCACCGCCCGTAGATCGACCGGTGGCACTCGTCCACGATGATCAGATCGAATGTCTCCGGCGGCACCTTCGGGTTGTAGCCGACCTCGATCACCTCGTCGGTGTCGTCGTACCGGTCGTAGGCGGGATCATCGACATCCGGGCCCGGCACCGGTGCGCCGCAAAGAATGGCGTACAGGCGCTGCACGGTGGAGATGACGACTTTCGATGAGGCGAGCATGTCCGCGCCGGTCAGCCGCTGAATGTTGTACAGTTCGCCGAATTTGCGCCCATCATCGGGGGTGACGTAGCCGGTGAACTCGCTGTGTGCCTGCTTGCCGAGGTTGTTGCGGTCTACCAGGAACAAGATCCGCTCAGCTCGGGCGTGCTTGAGGAGCCGGTAGGAGGCGGTGACCGCGGCGTAGGTCTTGCCTGCGCCGGTGGCCATCTGGATCAGCGCCCGCTGGTGGTCATACCCGAGTGAGCCTTCCAGGCCTTCGACGGCGTCTCGCTGGGCGGGCCGCAGCCGCGGATCGGCCACCGGCGGCAGATTCCGCCGCAGCCGGGACCGCAGTGTCGGCATCTCAGAGTCGGCGTCGGCCTCGCGCATCCAGCGGGCCAGGGTCTCTGGGCGGTGGAACCAGAACACCTCGCGGGCACGCGGCCGCGGGTCCAGGTCGTTGGTGAAGTGGGTCTCCACCGCCGTGGTCTCGTACCGGAACGGCAGCGGCAGCTTCCAGGCCTGCAGCTTCTGGTCGGCGGTGAGCCCTTTGGCGTACCGTGCCGACTGCCGCTCCACCGGGCTCAATATTGTGCCCTCACGCTTGACCTCGATCACCCCGGTCAGCTTGCGGTCCACATACAGCAGGTAGTCGGCGGGCCCGGTGGCGGTGGCCATCTCCCGGACCGCCACACCGTACCCTGCCCACAGGTTTACCGAGCCGGGGTTCTGTACCGACCACCCCGCCGACCGCAGCATTCGGTCAGCTTCCTCGCGCACCTCCCGCTCGGTCCGGGGCCTGCGGGCGGCCAGGCGGGCGCGCTCGATGAAGTCCTCACGCTCGGCCGCCGACAGCCTCCTGCGCCGGCGCAGCGACGCGGCGAACGACTCCTCGAATTCGCTGACACGAGCCTTGAGCTGATCGACCAGCATCGCCAGTTGGTCGTGGTCCGCCGCTGCCTGAGCTAGCAAAGGTTGTGCGTCCGCGCGCGCCAGCCGTTCGGAATCAAGCCGTGATGTCTTGTCGTCCAGCCGCAGCTTTACCTCGCCGAGCCGGTCCCGCTCCGCTCCCAGCTCTTCGCGCAGCACTTCCAGGTCGGCCCGGTCAGTGGCGTCGGCCGGGGCGCGGGTGGGGTCAGGGGGCGGCACAAACGCGGCCGGGGCGCGGTCGCCGGTGTCCGGTGGTACCAGGCGCCGAGCTCGAAGCAGGTGCGGACCGCGTCCAGAGCCGCCCGCACCTCCCCGTAATGGCCGTGGACCGCCTGGTTCCCGACCGTGCGCAGGCCATCGAACGCCCGCCGGGTGCTGCCCTCCACCATTCCGTCACGAGTCAGCGCGAACAGCAGATCCACCTGCCGGGTGCCCCGCGCCCGGGTGCCGCTGTCGGCGGCCAGCCTCTTGGCCAGCGTTTCGCCGAACTGGCGCGCCTTGAACAACGCGGCGTTCGGGTCGGAGTACACATACGATTCCGCGCCCGCGCCGTCCAGCACCAGCATCGGCTCAAGATCGAGCAGGAAACCGAAGTTAGGCGACCGGCGGGCAAGCTCCCTGATCCGCTCGTCCACGCGAGCCTCACTCACTGCGGGGGGTCACAACAACACACTGAGTACTTCATATCAAGCAGTTGGTCGGCTGGCCCAGCCAACGATGTCGAAGGCCAGGCCCTAGGCTGGCGGCGTGCCAGAACCTCTGCCTCACGACGAACCGTCATCCACGGCGCCGCGCCGCATTCGTATCACCGCCGAGATCGTCGTCCAGGTAGCCGACGAAACAGCCCTGCGACAGGCGGCAGCCGAATGCGTGGATGAAGGTGAGCATGCGTCCGAGGCTGACCAGGAGCGGGAACGAGCCCTCGTCCAAACGGATAACGCCAGCGCGGTGGCGCTGCTGGCTGATCCGGATGCCGTGGCGGACAGTATCCCCGGCGTCGAGGTCCTGGAGGCCACCTGCGGCGCCGTTGCCGTCTCCGGCGCGGTCGAGGACGGGGGCTTTGGCAAGACCCCAGACTTCGCGGCCTTGTTTCCCGTCGGGGACCTTGCCGGCGGCCGCGAGCAGGAGGGTGGCAGCTCACGCCACGCACCGCAGCGGTTCTCTACCATTCTTTGTCTGACCAGCCCGGCCCGCGACACGAGATTCGGGTCATCAAACCTCGCGTGGATCTTCGCCAGATCATGCAACAATCGCACTTGCGGGGTGTCCTCTCGGTTTGGGATCTGGAAGTGTCAGCAACTCCCATCGTCCCAGCTCCGAGGGCACCTTTCGCGTTGACACGCCCGAAAGAACACCTATTCACGCGGTGGATTGAGGCTAAGACGTGCCCGCAATGGCGAGCACTCAACCGCTTGGCGGCATGAGAGTGCACCACATATGAGCGGGAAAATGGCGTCGACTGGAGTCGTCTGGTGTGGTTATCGCGCGGGACCGCTTTCGCTGAGCGAGTTTGGCTGAAGGAATCCTTGCTGGCGCGCAGATAGGTGGAAGCCATTCGGCGGCTGCCGCGCCAGCTTCGACCAGGGGGCATATGGGCTTCATATTGTGGCTGCTCTTCTGGTGTCAGCACCTGTTCCATTGCTTCCCGCAGCGCCGGGACTTTGGGGTTAAGGGCCATGTTCACGTAGGTGTCCCAGTGCATCGGCTCTGGCGGCTGTGTCCACGCCGGCGTGCGCCAGCGCCGCGAACAAGTAAGAGGTTCTGGCCGGTCCGTGGCACCAGGTGTAAGTCACCGGATCTACATCCCGGCTGCGCCAAGACGGATGGCGGGTCAGCGACGTCGTCTTCGAGCGCCTCGAGTACGCGCGCCAGAACCTCCTCGGGCTGGGTGCAACGCTGCCCTGGGATAGCAGCAGGCCCCGGCCGGAGCCGGGGCCTGCTGTCGTCCCGGTCAGGGACTCGCGGGTTGAAGGTAGACGCCAAAGTTGGCGCCAAAGTTCCAGAGGTTGTGTGGCCGGACCTCCACGGTGCCCGTAGCGGTGCCATTGCTGGTCGCATCAATCTTGTGGCGCGTCCACCAGCTGTAGAAACTGGACACGCTGCCGCTGTAGGTCACAAGGAAGCTGTCCCTGAAGGTCACCAAGTGGGTCTCGCTGGCGGGAGGACTGTAGGTGAAGCTGCTCCATGGTCCGGCAGCGAACTCGGCGCCCACCCGTGCTTGGCCGTAGGTCTTGCCCGTGCCTGGCGCGTATCCGCCATAGAACAGCTCCACACCGGTGGTGTTGTCATCGACGTAGAAATGGTCGACGCCGGCAGAGCGGTCGTACCAGATGGTGAGGGTGACGTCGTCACCTGGGGCGAAGTCGACCGATCCGTCGGTCCAACGGCTGCCCACGTTAGGACACAATTGCGCACCGGTGGCAGCCGTGCTGCAGATCAAGGTCTTGTTAGTCCTGCTGTAGACCGCAACGGCGGCGTTGTAATTGCCGGCCGTAGTGGCGTTGGATACTCCCACCACCACGACCCGGTAGCGCGTCCACAGTTGGACCGACACCCCAAAGCCGCCAACCTCGGAGGCAAACGCCGAGGCGTCGGGCAGGCGGACGGTGCTCTGTACGTACTGGAAACGGGCGCCGGTAGCGGCGTAGCCAGCCTGTTCGGGCGAGTAGTAAATCTGGCCGATGGCTGCGGCGGCAGGCCCGGCCAGAGCCAGTGTTACCGCTAACGATCCCACCGCGGAAAATAAGGCGACGATGCCACGTGATCGCATCATTGGTCCCCAATCGAGATTGGGCCCGCTCCCCCGAGCGGGCAACCAGACCATAACAGGCCAAGACATGGACATCCCATGTCTTAAGACTTGCCAAGGGGTGACCAAAGTCCCTTTGCTGACACCGGCTCTACGTGATCTCTCAGCCTGGGCACACCGTCGTAGACACGCTGCCGCAGCTAGGAGCGCCCGGCGGCCTTGGCCCGGGTGACGGCTTCCGCCACACCGCCGGTCCACGGCTCGCCGTGGCCGGGAAGCAGCAGGTCCGCGTCGATTCCCCGCAGGGCATCGAGCGAGGCGAACGCCTGCTCGGTGTCCTCGTTCAGCCCGGACGGCATGATCTGCGGCCCGACCCGGCCGGTCAGCGCGTTCCTTGTCGCCATGACATCGCCGGTCAGCAGCACGCGGCGGTCCTCAAGCAGCACCGCCGCGCTGCCGGGCGTATGCTCCGGCGCATGCACCACCCGCGGGTTCCCGGCACATCGATCGTCTCGCCGTCCGCGAAGCCCGAGACCTCCGTGACCGGGACCATCTTGACTGCCCCCCGGCGGGAAAGCGAGAACAGCGTCCGGTTAGAACTCGGCCTTGAGCAGGTAAGACGTCACCTTGCCTTCGGCCTTTCCCGCCTTGCCGGTTCTGGCCGCCTGTGCGCCAGCCTGGTGGATCCATACCCGCGCCGCCGCCTCCGTGCGCGCCCGCTCCGCGATCCCGACATGGTCTGGATGCGCGTGGGTGAGCAGCACCGCGTCCAGATCGGCAAGCGTCCGCCCCAGCGAGGTGAGCGCCTGCGCGAAAAATGCCCAGTCCCTGGGCGCGCCGGCGTCGACAAGGTGCGCCGGGTTGGGTCCCGGTGCAGGCCAGATTGCCCGGCGCTGACCGCGGTGAGAAGATCCAAGATGCGATGCCGACCGACCTGACAGTGATTCTATCCATGGCCTTGCGGCGTTCACCGGTGAGGGCAGGGGTGTCGTCCATGTGCTGCTGGACGACCAGGCCGTCGCCCGGTGCAGGGCCGCGCTCGAACGCGCCGGATTGGGGATCGCCGATGCGCGCGAAGTCTTGGTGGTTGACCTCGAGGATCGCCCCGCCGCACTGGGCGAACTGACCCGGCAACTCGCCGACGCTAACGTCAACGTCGATCTCGCCTACACCACCTCCGGCGGCGTGAAGATCGTGATTGCCACCGATGACATGGAAAGTGCGCGCCGGGCGCTCCGATAGACTCGGCCGCCGCGCCACTTGAACTGCTGAACGGACCCGGCCGTGCCGATGACGGCTACCCGTGCCGCGCCAAATCATGTAGGCACATGCAAGGCCAAAGACCGTCATCGCGGCATGATCGGACGTTGGACCGTAGGGTGTTGGGCGGATGCGCGCAGAAGGGAGTGCCAAGCATGATCCTCCCGAAGGTCCGAGACCCGCGCTTCGTGACGATCCGCCGCGGCGGGACCCTCACCGATTCGGATCATGAGCGTCTGGCTCTTTGGGCGGCTTTGTGCGCGGAGCACGTCCTTCACTTCTTCGAGTCCGCTCGGCCTGAGGATCCACGACCACGTCAGGCGATCGAGCATGCCCGCGCCTGGGTGCGTGGCGAGGTCAAGATGACCGAGGCACGCACGGCGGGCGGCCATGCAATGGGCGCCGCCAGAGACCTGCGTGGGGCAGCACGGCATGCCGCGTACGCTGCTGGCCAAGCCGGGGTGGTGCCGCACGTCGCCGCACACGAACTCGGTGCGGCCGCCTACGCGATCAAGGCCGCACGTGCTGCCGCGCCGGAAGGCGAGGCTGAGGCCGCAGGGCGACGCGAGTGTCGGTGGCAGCGTGACCAGCTCCCGGAGGCGATTCGCCAGCTCGTACTTGACGACCAGCGGTTGCGGCACGACATTTGCTGGTCGGTCTTTGACTGCTGAGCGCACGTCGGGGCGCCAGCGCCGCGACATGTTGAACTGCGACGAGTAGGCGCTACGAACAAGCGCTGTGCGCGGCATGAGCGGGCGTTGGACTTGCGAGCTAGGAATCAATGAGACCCTTAACACCGCACCCGGGGAGGAGGCGGCGTGATGCGTCAGAAAGCGCTCGCCGCGACATGGAGGTCTGCGCCCAGACCTGTCACCGCGCCGCGCGCAGCATTGAGCATTGTTTCGAGCAACCTAAGACGTGTCAGAGCAATTGCTCCCTCCGGCATAGCGCCTGTTTGCTCGTAGCGTGATTTGGTCAGTTGCGGCTGTACAATCAGCACACGTACTGGAGCTTGCGAAGGCCTTAGCTGCAGAAATTCTATCAATTCAGATCTATCAGCAATCCGCTGTCCGTCGTACCAACACGCTTGTCTGGAAACTCCAGGCGTGGACAACCTTTCGGTCAGTTGCTGAACATTTAGATACGTAAGGTTCTTTGTCGCCTGACTGGTAACAACCTCATAGGATGTTACGTTAACTGGACGGTGGCTGCTATCGGATCTGGCCGCCTTTACGTGGATCAGCGTGATAGTTCCATCTCCGTCGTACTTAACAAAGTCGGCAACTTCTCCCGGCCCGTCATCGCATGTCAACCACCCACTTCGGCCATAGTTGTTGACCACCCAGGAAAATAGAGACTTATCATTAGACAATGCGATGACGTCGTGCAGGTCTTGCGACGTGCGTGCATCAGGCTTTTCTTGACACACGTCGAAACTGCGGAAATCGCACCATATCCAGTTACGGAACGGGGCGGGCCTGATGACCGCTGACCATACTCCACCTGAACTTACCGCGTGGCCTGACTCATAATAGACGGTAACCAGGTCCGTATATTCCAATGCGTCGAGGACCATACGCACTGACCGCTCATCCGTAGGCTGGCCTTCCCAGCCGAACTTCAAGCGTACGGATCCGTTGTGCTCTTCGACAACACACCGAATCTTTCCCGCGGAACAACCATCCAACGCCACGCCCGCTGAGAAGTTAGGCGACGAGGCTTCCCCTGCCACATCGAAGGTGGTTCGTTGCAGCAGCGCTGCTGCCTCCATTGCCTCCTCTGGCCACGAAGGATTCCTCGGCACTTCATCCACACTGAGGGTAGTCAGCTCATAAGCCGTCGAGACACCTTCCAGGCCACGCAGCTCAGTAGCTAGCCACGGGTACGGGCTATCCACCGATGCACCGGCAGCAAGGGTCGAGTCGAGCAAACGCAGCAGGCTTCGAATAGTTCTAAAGAATTCCTGAAAGTCAGATGTACGAGAAATCCACACGAGTGATTTGCGCAGAGTCGTGCCGACAGTCCCGGAAAATGTTCCAAGGACCTCACCGACAGGCAATTCGGCCCGCGCGGATCCTAGAGCGAATGAGCTATCCTCAAGTGGGTTCAGCGCATCTTGGAGACGACGGCCACCAAGATTCTTACTGTCTGCTTTCGTCGTGCGCCTCGCATGTGTTCCCCGTAGCCAGAGCCCTCTAGCCTCACCAGTAAGGAGTGCCGCGTTCAATGTTCCCGGCGGTATTCGTCGGAAGGGCGGACGTGGTTCCTTGTCAAGCCATGTTTGTACCGCGTCTGCGAGACCGGAATCGCAATGCACGGCAACCAATCGTCCCATCCTTATCGCTATCACGAGGTCAAAGGACGTTTCTAGGAAAGGAGATTCCTCCATAGCCCAGCTAGGCGGCTCCGTCACTCGGGATACAAAACCGTCAAGCCCGATACCTGCATCTGCATCGCTTGGGATCGTGGATCGCTCATCGGAGACCCCGATGATGCGCGAAGTACCAGATGCAACGATTTGCGTAGTTCGCTGGCCTCTATCGCGCATTTTCAACTGCTTGAGTGCAGCCATCAACCGGTCGAGTGACCCCGAGTCGTCCGGACCTGTATGCCGTAGCACCAGAGCCGAGGCGTAAGGCCGTATCTGATCAAGGTTGATGCGCGGCACGGCATCACTTGAAGCGATAATCATGTCACGCAAAATAACTCTCGCAGGACCATCATCGAATGGATGGATATATGTCAGCCAAGCGTGTGCCACTGTTGCCTGCACCAACGGGTGAACGTCCGACGTAGACAGCCAGACCGTAAGGCTTCGCATGTGCGCAGGGACGTCCAACGGGGGAGGTGGTTGGTGCTCGGAACCACTTATGGAGTTTAGGTATCGTTTATACTGACCCGAACCGGGGGCATCCCCCAAGATCATACGGTGCATGTTGCGCAAATCAGATTCAGTAATCGGCCGCTGAATGCGGCGTTCAGCGCCAGGCGTCCGCTTTCTATTGTGGCCAGGTCTGCTATGCGAGGCAGTGAGACTTGTCGATCACGACATTCCAGACAGCGTGGCGGTCCCATGTCCGCGACCGCCAAGCCTCTGACCTGCGGATACGTTCCGTAGTTCAGTCAACAGGCATGTGCGGGCGTGTCTTCGGGTGCCCGGATTGTCCGCTGGGCCGTCAGGGGCTGGGTCGGCGGGGTCGGCTCCCTCGCGCCGGGGCTCGGGTGAGCGCGCATCGCGACGGTTGGCATCGGGTTCTGGGTTGCCGGTATAGCTGCGCATGCCAGATGTGGCAGAACGCTGCGGCGCAGCGCCCGGTCGCGGCCGGTTGCCGGGCATCTGGGTGGCAGCACTGGGCGTCTCGATCGCTCGGTCACCATGGGTATGAGCGCCTCAGCACGGGCGTCGCTGGCCGCTTCGCCGGCCTGCCGGGTGAGAGGTCTCCTCTGGAGTGGTTGGTGTTCGTATCGGATGCGCCACGGGCCGGGTCGGCATCGGCTGCGCGGACGGCGCGGCGAATAGCCGGAGAAGTTCGGCAGAGCGGAACATAACCGCAGGTCAGGGCATGTATTGGAGCGGCCTGTAAAAAACGTCGACGCATGTCTACCCTGGTTCGAATCCAGGACCTGCCACGCAAAAGCCCAGGTCAGCGCTGGTGTCGTCCGAGGCTGACGGGGAAAGGCAGCGGTCCGCAACACCGCTGGCGGTGCCTTACCCGCCGGTTGCGGCCCAGGTCTTGCCAGGTCAGCGGCCCAGCCAGTGCCGCGCGTCGCGACCGGGCGGCTGGTTTGCGGCGAATGCGCGGAGACGTTCACCAGGCCACAACGGGCCTGCTCCCAGCGGTGAGGCTCCACGCAACAACGCGACGGGCAGATCGCGGCCGCCGCCACGTCATGACCGTGGGCACGGCCCTGAGGCTCAAGCTGCCAATGCGCAGCGATAGGCACCGGAGCGTCCGACAGGGGTTCCCACGACGCCATGCCGCCTGTGTGGCCAGCCACCAAGGTCTCCGCTTGGTGTATCAGCCTGACATGACCATCACCGACGGTTACCAGCTGCGGCGCTAGCGCCTGTGGACAACTAGAACAGAACCCTGCCGATTTTGCGTGGCTCGTAATCGTGCTAGATCGACCGCGCGTCGAGCGCAGAGCACCCAGTTATGGACCCTGCATATCCGAGGACAGGAAAACGGTTACCTGCAATTCTCGGTTCAGTCAAGAAACCCGGTCGCTTAGCCGCTCATGATGGACTGGGCGACCGAGTCTGGCTGGTGGTTGATGACGTACACGAGCTCGCGCGGCGCTCGCGGACCAGCGGGAGCAAGAAACTGCAGGCCAGGATTGTAGCGTACCGGTTCGTATGCTGTAACCTCCAGTCCACCCATTACAGCTCAGGACACACGCCCTGGTCGGGGAGAAATACCTTCGGCCAGGGCATTACTCATGTCCGGATTGGGCGCGGCCCGGCGTGCCAGATCATTCCGTCACTTATCGCTCCGCATTACGCAGCTCCATCAGCTTGCCGGCCTCGCAGCTATCACGTGACCACCTGGCCACGGCACTGGCCGACGGACTCCGCGAAATCACCGCCCGCCTGTTACCCCCACGCCGCAGGCGCTCCAACCCCCGCGTCGTCAAACGCAAGATGTCCAATTTCGGCGTCAAACGCGACGAGCACCGCAACCGGCCCAAGCCCACCCGCGACCCCGCCGACAGCGTGACCGTCGCCCGCACTGGCGCACCGTCCCGATCAACCCACCAACCAAGACACGACCAAGCCAACCTTAAGTCACTGGTATTGACGCTAGCCTCGATCCGTTAGTACTAGTGCTGGGGCTTGAGGACGATCTTGCCGTGGGTGTGGCGGCGTTCGAGCTCGGTGTAGGCCTGGCGGACCTGCGCCAGCGGGTAGACGTTCGCGATCGGCACCTCGAGGTGTCCGTCGGCGATCAGGCCGGCCAGCTCGGCGAGCACCTTGGCCCCCGGCCCGGCCTCTGCCCCTCCGTCGGTCTTCACCCCGTGCTTGGCGGCGGCCGGGTAATCGGCGATGGTGTCGATCCGGTCGGCCGCGACGCCGAGGGCGAGGGCCAGCTCGACGTACCCGTCGCCGTGAGTGTCGATGAAGGCGTCCACGCCGCCGGGCGCGGCGGCCCTGATCCGGTCCGCGACGCCGTCACCGTACGCGACCGGGATCACGCCGTGGCTCTTCAGCCACTCGTGGTTGTTCTCGCTCGCCAGGCCGATGACCGTGGCCCCGGTACGGCGTGCGAGCTGGACGGCGAGCGAGCCGACCCCCCCGGCGGCTCCGGAGATGACGACGGTTTCGCCCCCTTTGAGCTGGACGGCGTGGACCGCCCCCCACGCGGTCGTGCCGGCGACGTACAGGCCGCCGGCCGCCTCCCATGAGACCTTCTCCGGCTTGCGCGTGAGGTCGCCGGCCTCGACCAGGACCAGCTCGGCCTGGGAGGCCCGGTTGTTACTGAACCCGATCACCTCGTCGCCGGGGGAGAATCCGCCGACCCCGGCGCCGACCTCCTCGATGACCCCGGCGGGGTCGCTGCCCTGCCCGGACGGGAACGTCGACGGGAACAGCTGAGCCACCGCCCCCGTGCGGATGACCGCCTCACTGATGTTGATGCCAGCCGCCCTCACCCGCACGAGGACCTGCCCGTGCCCGGGCACCGGGCGTTCCACCTCCTCGACCCGCAACACCTCGATCCCGCCGAACTCGCCGTACCTGACTGCCTTTGGCATGATCTCTGCATCTCCCTTCGGTTGGAATTCGCCCGGCAGCACCCAGGCGGGCTCGCTACTCGGCCTAGATCTTGAGGCTGGGTCACATCACACGAGGCCGTGGCCGCCGGACCTCGTTCCGGGCGAGACAACGTCGACAGCCTTGTGTCCCCGCCCCAGACCGCGGACATGGTCGCGTCCAGCAGGGCCGCCTCCACGCCGCCCACGTCAGCCTCCGCACGTGTCATCGGGGGCGCGCTGTCCGGCATGCCCACCCCGGCCGGCCCGCTGGCCGAGTTCGGGAACCCCAGAGGTTGCTGGCGGGAGATGTTAGGCAGCCCACGGCGGGTTGAAGGCACCGATCTGGGCCATAATCGTCGCGATGTCGTCGGCGGCCCACTCCTCGCTGATCTTGCCGTCGGTGACCCGGTAGATGTCCACCGCGTCCCACCGGACCGGCTTGCCGTCGGCCGGCACCCCCAGCAGGCTTCCCTTGACCGTGGCGGTGACGACGAGCCGGACGACGACCAGGTCGTTCTCGGCGATGATGTCCCGCTCGGCCGCGCGCAGGTCCGGCAGCGCCCCGATGAACGACCCTAGGAGCCCGGCCAGGTTCCCCGCGCCCGTGATGTCGCCGAGGGCCCCGCCATGCCAGACGACGTCGCCGGTCACGAAGTCGGCCGCCTTGGCCGGGTTGTGCTGGTTGAACACCTGGTCGATGTAGTCGCGCGCGAGCTTCTTGCTGGCCTCGAGCTTCTCGGTGGTGACTGTCATGGCCATCTCCTCGGAGCGTTTCCTTGATCGTGCCGAGCAAGGAAGGCGCCCAGCCCGGT
>WNGA01009769.1_pt1 | contig 13326 bp, 35 predicted proteins | sample 5400061 | NCBI WGS metagenome assembly WNGA01 (sample SAMN13153366, study PRJNA577476) | soil metagenome | isolation source: 100 cm soil or saprolite under grassland replicate 2 | place: USA:California | collected 2016-06-15 | reverse complement strand
CGGGCCAGGGATGATCCGGTAGCGCTGATGGCCCGCTGCGCGTCATCTGAAGCCGGACATATTCGAGGCCACCTACGAACCGGCCAGAAACGAGGCCCAATGAGCAAGCTCTACTCGCTGGTGTTGAGCGACGACGAGGCCGACACGGTCGAGCGGCGGGCGGAAGGCTTCGGCATATCCGTGCCGGACTACCTGCTCCGTTGCGCCCTGGCCACCGGCTACGTATGGGGCGGGCGGCCTGTCGTCGTCCCGTTGCCCACGAACGCAGCATCAGGCGGCGTGACCGTCCGACGCGTGCCGGTGCATGGCGAGGCCACCCCGCCGACGGCCTGACGGCGCCCGGCCCGTTGTCTGGGATGGCCAGCGGGCCGGGTCAACGAAGCCATCCCGGAGCCATCCCAACCGAAGGAGCCTCACCATGGCGAGATATCGGAAACGGCCCGTCGTCATCGACGCGATCCGCACCATGGCGAGATATCGGAAACGGCCCGTCGTCATCGACGCGATCCGCTATGACGGCCCCGGGCCGAGCCTCGATGATGTCTTCGCCTGGGTGCGGGATCTCAGCGTGGGCGAGGACGCCATGTACCACACCTCCGCGCGCGGGTTCGTCATCCGGACGCTGGAAGGCGACATGCGCGTCGAGCCCGGCGACTGGGTGATCCGGGGCGTGAAGGGTGAGTACTACCCGTGCAAGCCGGACATCTTCGAGGCCACTTACGAGGCGGTGACCGAGTGACCGCCGACGTGGGCCGGTGGGCCCGGGAGATCGTCGCGAAACGGGCCCTCATCGTCGGCGTGGCCACGCTGCTCCTCGGCGCCGCCGTGTCCTACGGCTGGCTCACCGGCGCGCAGCAGGCCGGCGTCGCCAAGGGCATCGACTTGGCCCTGACGGTGCTCGGGTTGGCCGTGGCCGCGTACTGGGCCCGCTCCGGGGTCACTCCCGCGGACCCGGCGCAGGCACCGAAGACGACCGACGGCCGGCTGCTGGTGCCGGAGGGTTCAACGCTGGCACGGCCCCCACTCGGCCGCGGCGCGACCGCCACCGGCCACGTCAAGCGGCTCGCCAACCCCGCGGACATCGACCGCGACGATCCGAGCCTGTCCGATGCATGGAGAGATTACCTCGACGGTGAGGAGCCGCAGCCGTGAGGCGGTTCGTGCTGCGCCGCGATTGTGTGGCTGGACAGGCCGACCGCAGCCGACGCGATCCGCGACGCGCTTGAGGTGCTGCGGCTGCCCTCACCGGTTATTCTCAACTCAACGAAAGGACCGCCAATGAGTTGGACCGTCCAGTGCCCATCGCAGACCGCTGACACCCCTCGAGGGCACCGCCCGCGCCAACTACGAGACGTTCCGCGGCAAGTACAACGACCACGAGGGTGCCATGGTCGGGATGGACGAGCAGTTCGAGGCTGCACTGGCGGCGGCCACCGTGATCCTCGCCTCCGGTGCGGTCGGCACCAGCGCTGCCGTGGTCACCATGTCCGGGCACGCCAACCCGGGCCACGTCAAGCGTGACGGCTGGTCCAACGACAGCATCGTCGTCTCCATCGCCCAGCACTGACGGCGGCCAAGCGGCCCGTGATGTGGTGAAGCCCGGCTGCGGCGCCATGACGTAGGCGACCCGGCCGGGCTCAACTACCCGAGATCCTACCCATCGGATCCTGAGCGCTACCGCAGCAGTCGATGCACAGGAAGAACGAGGGGCACTGCGGATCACACGACAGCGGGACCATCCGATCCAGCTCGGCAGCCACCTGCCGCGCAAGCGTCTCGTCGGTGGTAGTGAACCGGTCACCGACGACCGTCCACCGATCGTCCCGCATCATCACCCATCGCCTCGGCCTTACCTCCATGCACTTCTCCCTTAGCCTCCGCCTCGCTCGGTGGACCCTCGCGGTCCCGGGCGGGGCGGCCCTTTGCTGTCTGAGGCAGCCCACGCCTCGTATCGGGCCAGGATCGTCGCATCTATGTCCCAATCGCCGAGACCATCGAGCATCGTCCGCAGCTCGGTGTAGTGCTGCCAGCACATGTCCAGCCACCGCGGCGGCGAGATCAGGACCGACGGCCCGGCGTACACGGCAGCGTCCGCGGGCTCCGGGCAGAACCGGCAGTCATACCCCCGAACGGAGCGACGCTCCTCGATCGCAGCGCCACGCTCATCCATCACCAGCACCGGGGCAACGGGCGCACGCCGAAGCTCGGTGAACAGATCCTCGAGAACGATCGTCATCCGGCGCCCTGTCTGCGGACTCAATCCGGCTGCTTCTCTTCGGCAGGCTCCCCCGGCAGCAAGCCCGCCGTCCCATGCAGCAACACCGGGGTGGCGTGAGGCGCCCGCAGGATGAACGGCGCACCGTCGTCGTCGTACCAGCCCAGCAGGACAATCGCCCCATCCCACACGCGAGTCTGCCCTACCGTCGCCACCCGCGGCTCCGCCTTGAGTGGGTCGCTGATCTGCATGCCGGGCGTTACCTGATCCAGGAAGATCGCTTGCGGTTGGTCTGTCATCTCGTCTCCTTGTAGGCCGATGTTGGGAATGGGGTGGCAGGTCACGGTGTGCGCTCGCGGTAGGCGTTGCCTAGGACGCTCCGCTGTACACCCGTGATCGGTTACCTCGCGGCACCTGCCATACCCGGTCACGTCTCCGGATCTTCTTCGCGCCAGATTTGATGGAAATCGCGCCAGAGCCAGTGGGCGAAACGGAGAACCTCGACCCGGTCGAAGACCTCCGGGAACTTGCGAACCAGATGCATGCACCGGGCGCAGCACTCGACCTCGCCGGGGCTGATGTCCTGGATGCCCGGGTCATCCCAGATCGGTTGCGGGGCGCCGGTCACGGCCGCTCCTCTGTGCCGAACGACTCCAGCAGCTTCCACGATCGAGGACCACTCCATGTACGCCTCGCGGCTGACCTTGATTATCTGCCTGCCCATCACGGCACCTCCGGGGCGGTGAACCCGCACCACGGGACACGCCGCAGCAACGCATCCCGCTCGAGGCCCTCTGCGGTCACACACGACAGGAACGGGCCATGCGTCGCCTCCAGCTCCGACAGTCGCTCGTGTAACTGCCGCCGGGAGATGGTGGGTATCCCGTGTCGGATCACCATCATCGTGGCGCATCCTCCCGAGCGTCACATCTGGCCTGCAGGACGATGTCGAACACCCGGTCGTACGCCGCCCCGTCCTCCCACACCGACGACAGGCCGCCCTTGCCCTTGTCGGTCATGAACGCCCGCAACGCCCGATCCAACGGCCATGCGACATCGGCCCAGTCGCTCGCGAGGAACCGGCGGGCGATCTCCTCCTCGGGCAGATCCCACTCGCCGTCGATGCTGTTGTCACGCCACAGCCTCATCGTGCCGCCACCGTCTCCTCGAACAGCGGCGTGCTGTCGTCGTGCAGGTCGTACACCTGGACGGTGTAGGTGGCAGTGGTGTCGGTCATCGCTGCGTCTCCTTCGCTTCGTCGCGGATCTGACTTCTCGTCCACCGGTACTGGCCGTACAGGTCCACGTCGGCCGCCTTCCACAGCGGGGTACGGCCGATGTATCGGGGCTGCGGCGCTTCCTTCCGAGACACCGCCGCCGACCACGTGCCGCGGGAGATGGGCCGACCCAGCTCGGCGAGCCGGGCCAGCACCTCGGCCGTGGTCAGCTCGGTCATGTCACCAGACAGGAGACGATGTTCTGCACCATGTCGGGCACGGTGCCCCGGGGGAGCACTACCGCGTCAGCGACCCAGAGGATCTTCTGGGTCCGTTTGGTCGCGCCCCGCTGCCAGACGCAGCGCCGGATGACGATCTCGGCGCCGTCGTCGTTGGGCTGGGCATCGTACTCCACCGAAACATGTTCGTCGGAGCGCAGCACGTCAGCATAGGCCGGATCGAGGTCCGGATAACCCGTGGGCGAGGTGTCAATCTCGAGGTGGTGGCGGGCGGCTGTGCCGGTCTCTGTCATATCCACACCCTACAGCGTCACGCTGCCAGCGTCAAGCTGCACTAGGGACCGCCAGCACGAATAGTTCTCCAGCCGGATTGGCGCGCCAACCACATCCGGGCATGGCGTCAATGAGACGCCCACCCACGGCATGTGTCCGGGGGAGTCCCACGCCATCGTCCGCACCTTAGGCAGCTCACACAGCAACGCCGAGTATTCCTCGAAGTTGCCCCCCCAGAACTCCACACCGAATCCACCGCCCCTGAAGACCATCGCCGCATGCAGCGGCACACTGGTCAGGTTCACCTCGTGCCATTGGTCATCGGCCGGGATCTCATACCGCCACACCGTCTTCATCCGTCGGTCTCCGTCCGGGCGTCGAGGTCGCCGATGATCAGCCGCGCGAACCTGCCGGTGGGCGCCAGCGGGTTCGCGTCGATGCGCCGCTCACACCGAGCCCTGACCCGCTCAACCCGGACCACGAGGGCGGCCAGCTCTGCGACAAGCCGGGCATGGTCGTCCAGGAGTGCCTGCACATCGCCGGACTGGAACCCGGACAGGTCATTGACCAGCCGCTGCCGGATCCGGTCGATCCGCTGCTCGGTGGTACGCACCACGCCGATCACAACGCCTCCATATCCAACGGCACCGGCCAGCGCGCCGAGTCGTCCGTGAAGCTATCGGTCCCCGCGCACAGTCCGCATGCGCCGTGATCGTCCTTGAGAATGATCATCGGCTGGCGCAGCGCAGGAGCCGACTGCGCGGGCAGCCAACCCGCGGGCCCGGCAGAGTCGTTCACGGCGCCACCCGGATTGTGGGCGAGGATGCTGCCCAGCGACCACGCCGGGTCGGCCATCTCCCCGACCTCGAGCAGGTCATACCCGAGCACCCGGGGCTCGACGGCGAGGGGACGCTCACCGCGGCGCAGACGACGCATCATCAGTCGTCACCCCGCGCGAACTCGATACCGTCGTTGGTGTCGGGGTCGTCCCTGCCGGATTCAGCCAGGAGCGGCAGCACGCAGCGCTCGTGCGTAGTGAATCCGGCGCGGGCCTCACTGACGGGCAGTAGCCCGCCGCATCTTGTGCACAGGGGACCCAACTTGGCGGTCCGTCTCGATCTCGTCATCCCGTTCCCATCCCGTCCCTCATATGGCGCGTGTTAGCGCTACTTCGCATACTACAGGTACCATGGCCACGCTCAGATGGCAAGGAAACCGGGAACGCGCAGGACAACCGTTAGCGCGAAGACGATCCTGCGGATCGTCTCCGCTACCGCGCCTACACGCCCGTGGTCTGCGGGTTCGCCGGTCACACCGACCCCAGCGCCGGTCGGATCCCGTCAGGATCCCGTCGCCGAACCTTCCCCGCTGCCGCATCCAGCCGGGCCATCACCGCGCTCAGATCGTCGGGGAACAGGTCGGCGTAGGTGTCCAGGGTGTAGACCGCCGACTTGTGCCCGAGCAACTGCTGCACGACCTTGACATTCGCGCCGGCGGAGACCGACAGACTGGCGCAGGTATGCCGGAAGATGTGCGGCGTCACACGCGGCAAACCGGCCGCCGCGCAGGCCCTGTCCAATGGTTCCTGGAACATCCGCGACCGCATCCACCCCCCGGCCGCCGACGGGAACAGCGGCGCCGAGGCGGGCCGCCCCGATGCGCCGGCCTTGACCCGGTCATGGACAAGCTGCGGATAGTCCAACGTCCGACGTTTGTGGCCCTTCGGCTCGTCGAAATGCAGCCGGCCGGCGACCGTCGTCACCGCATGCCGGACGTGGAACCTGCGGTGCAACAGGTCCACGTCCCCCACCCGCAGGCCGGCCAGCTCCGACCACCGCAGGCCGACGTACGCCAACACGTACACCACCGGCGCCCACCGTTCCCCCATGGCCTCGGCGATGGCCCGGACCTGCTCGTGGGTCAGGTAGATGTGCCGGGTCGTCGCGGGAGGCCGCTGCAGCTTCGCGCCCCGCACCGGATTGGACCGGATCCGCTGCGCCCGCACCGCGGCATCCATGATCTGGCCGAAGACCTGCCGCACCGTCCGCGCCCACGAGCTCGACCTGCCGCCGCGGTCCGGATCCGCGATCGACGCCAGCCACGCCGCTACCGGCTCGTGGCCGATCGCATGCAGCGGGTGCCCACCCCACCGCGGGATCAGCCAACCCTCGACCACCCGGCCATAGGAATGTCGCGTGTTCGCGCTGAGGTCTACGCGGCCGGCCAACCACATCCGGGCATAGACGTCGAGGTGGATCTTCGCCAGGTCCGGGTCGATCCAGTCGCCGTCGCCGACCTGCACCGTCAGCCGTGCGCGCTCCGCGTCGGCGAGCGCCTTACGCGGATACGACTTCGACCGTTCCCTGCCGGCCGGGTCGGTGTACCGCACGTCGTAGCGGGGACCGATGGGCGTGACGCGTTTACGGACGTGCGCCATGAGGCCACCACCGCCGGTAGTACCGGTCCCGTGCGGTCAGGGTCGCGGCCACCGCCGCAGCGCCGTCGTCGGTGATCAGCCGACGTTGCACCAGCATGACGCCTTCGCCGTCTCCGTCCTGTCCGTACGCGACCAGCGCTCCCGGCGGTAACTGGTCGGTAGGTATGATGCGCATCGTCTGGCCCCCCATTGGCCCGGAATGTCCCGCGGTGGGCTTGGCCCCCGTCGCATAGCCCTGCGGCTCCGGGTGACGATAGCGCTACTTCGCGTCATCGGGCGGGGATTGGCGATTTCTCCGCAGGTAGGCGCTGACCATGGCGTTGATGTCCGCCAGTTCGGCGGCGCTCAGGGCGCGGTCGTGGGCGACGTTGACCAGCCGGATCCGCTCGGTGTCCGCCTCGCTGGCGTCGATGATGTCGATCTCCCGCGGGTCCAGGCCTGCCGCGGCGACGGCCTCCCGCTCGTCGATGCCCACGGCTCGGGCCATCTTCGCGATCCTGGTGGCGGTGGTGGTCTCGCGTACCCGCTGGCCGCCGACGAACCGGTGGCCTGCCTCGATCTGTCTCCAGCGGCCTTCGGAGATGCCGGCGCGGCGTGCGGCTTCCCGTTGTGAGATGAACCCTGGCTGCCCGGGGCTGCCTCGTGCGCGGCGGAGCATCGCCCCGAGCGGCCACGGTTCGTCGTCCCCTCCACCCATGTACGCGACTATGCGCGAAGTAGCGCGAGATGTCTAGGCCGAACGGGTCAACTTCTCGGCAGATCCGGACATCCGTGCGCGAGGCTGTTGCGCTACTACGCGTAGTAGCGCTAGCGTCGTGGGCATGGCTGACAAGGTGGCCCCGCCCCTCCCCGACGACGAGGCATACATCACCCCCGATGAGTTGGCGGCGCTGTTCAAGGTCAGCGTGGACACCGTCCGCAAATGGCGCGAGATGGGCACCGGACCCGTCGTGACCAAACTTGGACCCGGCAAGAACAGCCTTGTCCGGTACGCCGTCAGCGACGTCAACGCGTGGCGGCTCAGTAACCGCGTCCCCAACCCCTCGGCCGCTTCTGGTTCCGCGGCCGAGGACGTCGCATGACCACGGCAGGCGGGGGCCAGGGCTTGGTTCGGCAGGGTTCGGCTCGGCAAGGCAGGCACGGCGTGGCAAGCGTGGCGAGGCTCGGCAGGGCGTGGCGAGTCGCGGCTCGGCCGGGCTTGGCAGGTGCGGCATGAGCGGCGGTCTTCGCGACCAGTTGGCCGCCGTCTACACCGAGCACGGCCGGCTCACCCCGCGGCTGCTCGTGGACACCGCCCGACCCGACGACCACCCGCTGCACAACCGGTTCGAGTGGGACAACCGCGTGGCCGGCGAGAAGTACCGCCGCGTCCAGGCCGCCGAACTGATCCGCTCCGTGAGGGTCGAGTACGTCAGCGCCACAGTCGAACCCGTCCGGACGTTCCATTCCGTCACCCGCGCCGACGGCACGACATACGCCCCCGTCGAGGAGATCGCCGCCGATGAGGTGGCCACCGCCACGCTGCTCCGGCAGATGCGACGGGACGTGGCAGCTCTCCAACGTCGGTATGGCCACATGGAGGAGTTCATTCGGCTGCTCCGCGACAAGGTGGCGTGATGGATCATCACCCGGTCGCCGCGTTGTTCCCGATGCTCGCCGACGACGAGCTGGCGGACCTCGCTGCGGACATCGCCGAGCGGGGGCTGCTCCAGCCGATCGTGCTGGACGCCGAGGGGCGGATCCTCGACGGGCGGAACCGGTACGCGGCGTGCGAGATGGCATCGGTCGAGCCCCGGTTCGAGACCTACGGGGGCACCGACGAGGAGGCTGCCGGGTATGCGCTGGCGGTGAACGTGGCGCGGCGGCACCTGACGAAAGGTCAACGGGCGCTGATTGCAGCCGATGCCGGGGCGCTGTCAAATAATTTGACAACCCGCGCACTTGCCGACGAGTCAGGTACTAACCGCACCATGATCTCTTGGGCGAACGCGGTGCGCCGTCACGGCGACCTCCACGATGCCGTGATCGTTGGCATCCAGTCTCTATCGGATGCATACAAGGTGGCGCGTGAACGGGAAACAGCCGAGGACTCCGGCGAGGCTCAACTTGCCCTACTTCGTAGCAAGCGCCCCGACCTTGCAGACAAGGTACTCGAAGAGCAACTGACATTGATCGCCGCGCTGGCCGCGATGCGGGCCGACGAGCAGGAGGCCAAGCGCCGACGCCGGGTCGCCACCGAACTGCTCTGTGAACACGTCGTCGCCATCTCCCAACTCGACGGCACCGCCGAACGATACGACCCCGAGATGGCGATCTCCGGTAGGGCGGTCACCCGCGAAGTCATCCGAGAAGCCAAGGCTGCGCTCGCCAAGGTCGAGCAGACATGGAAGGAACGCAGGCTGCCATGAGCAAGGCCGAGCTGTGGATGCAGGAGATCGCGCAGAAGGCCGCCGAAGCCGTCACCGGCAAGGACGGGCGGTTCAAGGACCCCGACTTCTTCGCCGAGATCGAGCGCATCCTCGCCGAAGAGGAACGCCCCGACGTGATCCGGGAGGTCAAACTCAACGCCGCGCGGCGGATCGGGAACCGGTTCCTCCGTGCCCGCAGCCCGCGGAAGAAGAAGGACGACCCGATCGACGCACTGTTCGATCCGGGCTACATCCTCCCCCTCGGCGATGAGACCCGCGTCTTCATGGACAGGGCAACACCGGACGACCTGATCATGTACGGCGCCCTGTCGTTGGAGATGGCGGCGAACGTCAACCGGGCCGCCGCTGACCGGCAGGAGTACGTCGCCATTCGGCTCAAGGCGTGTCGGTCAGCTCCTGGGCAGTTGCTCGGCAAAGTCGAGCGGGACGTCTTCGGCTACGTCGAACCTGACGAGCCGGAGGAGTATGACGATCCGGACGACGACCAATGACCGTCCGTCCGCCGGTCACCGCCGAGGAACTCGCCGGCCGCGACGTCGCCCGCCGGGCACCGCCCATGTCCGACGGGCGCGTCGAGGAACTGCTGCGGCTGCTGCGGTCGGCCATCGCCACCCGGAACGGGGGTGCGCACCCGGGCAGCGTCAGCATTTCGACCCTGCTGGCGTCCGGCTGCGTCACCCCGGGGGGAGGTGCGGCCCGACCCGGTAGGGGAAGCCGGGAACGGCCGCACCACCTTCCCGCCGAGCACACAGAGGGACGCGGGGGTGATGACGATGGACGCCGCAGGTTGGGAGTAGCCGGACAGCAAGGCGGCGGGCCGGCCGTGTGACCGGCCGGCCCGCCCAATCCCAAGACCACCAAAGGAGATGGGATCGAGATGACCATAACTCACGATGGGGCCGCAGGCCGGATGTCCGGCGCGGAACATTACCGCGAGGCCGAGCGGCTGGCATTGGCCGCCCGCGCAACCGCCGACGGACAGACCCTCGACCACGGCGACGGCAAGCCGATACTCGACAGCCAGGCGGCCGACTACGCGGCTGTGGCGCAGGTCCACGCGACGCTGGCGATGGCCTGGATGCCGCCGACCCCCGCCGTCGTACCGCCGGCGTATCCGCGGTTGTGGGTCGCGCCGGACGCGTGGGGCCACGACTGTGTGTGGCTGGCGGAGACCGCTGACGATGAGGACCGGCCGGTGGTGGTCGCCGGGCGCCTGGACTACGGCGGCGGCGGTCGTGGGTTGGCGTGGGATTTGCTGACCCGCGGCCTGCCCTACGTCGCCCGCGACGACGAGACTGCGGAGGCCGGCCGGTGAACGACTACGAGAACGTCGCGAAAGCGCTGGCGACAGGCGCGGACCCGGTGATGCTGTGCACAACCTGCCCGTGGGACCGATACTGCATCACGCCGCCGAAGATGTCCGCTGCCGATGTGGAAACCAAGATACGGGAGGCGCAGCAGGAGGACGAGCACGCCGAAGCGTCCACCTTGGGCGGAGGCCAGAACGCGCAGTTCCCGGTGAGGTCGCTGATGACGGCGCTGGTATTCGCCGGCGGGGACAAGACCGCCGAACTGTGCCCCGTGTTCACGTTGCGGTTGCGGTCGTCGGCGGGGCGGACTGTCGCGGATCTTCTCAAGGCCCACATGCAATCCTGGGATGACTCCGAGGTCGGCCAGTGACCGCCGTGCTGCGGGAGATGACCCCGCTGACGTGGGCCCTGTTCGGTGTCCTGTTCCTCACCGCACTCCTGCTGTTCGGCTGCGTCGCCGTCGGTGCCACCCTGTGGATCCGCGGGTTCCGCGCCGATTCCGAGGACATGCGCGGTAGCGGGGGTCACAAGTTGGACACCGCTGTCTCAATCCGCGATCTGCCCGTGCCGGACGGTCCTGCCCCTGGTGCGTGCGGGCCGGAGCGTGCCCGATGACCGCTCACCCGCAGACGGTCTCCCAGGTGCTGGAAGCGGCAGCTGAAGTCGCCTCGCGCACATGGGGACGCGGAGGGCTCCACGCGTCGCATGGCAGGCCATGTGCGCTGGAGACGATCCGCGATGCTAGCGGTACCGGCTCCCGGAATGTCGCGCTGATGGCCGCTGCAACGAACCGATTCAGGACGCACCTCGGCGTCCACGGTGTCGCAACGTGGAATGACGCCCCGGGCAGGACGCAGACTGAGGTCGTCGCCGCGTTCCGTGAGGCCGCAGCCGCTGCGCGGGCGGAGGAAACACCGTGATCGCCCCGCTGCGGGCGCTCGCCGCCGACGCCGACGCCACTGCGGTGGACGCGATGCTGCTGCCCGTCCACCCCGACCACACCACCCTCGCGCCGATCGTGCAGGCCGGCCGGATGGCCCTCGGGCGGTTGGCATGCGATACCGCCGGCGAGGAGACGCCGATCCTCGCCGGCCTCAACGTGTACGCCGCACCAGCCGCCCGTGTCGCCGCGTTGATCGCCTGGTCCGCTGTCGCCGCGGAGTTCGACGCCGGCGCCACCGACGACGCCGGGAAGTACTGGGCGGACATCGACGCCGCACATCAGGTTCTGCGGGGTCTGGTCCCCGGCTTGGACGAGCCGACCCGTGCCGCGTTCGGTGACCAGCTGATCGACGTCGCCGCCGAGTTGGATGACCTGGAGCGGCACCGGGTGGCCGGGACAACCCCGAAGTACCTGGCCTGCGGCGGACGGACGGCGTGGCAGGCGATGGAGGCGGACGTGGCCAACCGCGTCGAGGACCGCAGACGCATCGCCGCATGGCTGGCGGCCCGGTGGGACGGGGACACCCGATGAGCGGCCGCGATGTGGACGTGGCCACCGCAGTCGTGCGGGCCGTGCTCATCGGGGCCGTGGACAGGGGCCTGCAGGTGAGCGTCCTGAATTGGCGGCCTCTCTTGCCGGAGGTTCGGGTGCACCTAGAGCCGTCGGCTACGGCGCAGCAGGCCAACGCGCTGCTCGCCGTGCTCGGGGCCGGCTCGGCGCAGGTGGAGCACTACCGTACCGATGAGCCGGATGCCTTCGATACGCGCAGCGCGGGCTGTGTGGTCGCTGGCGTGTGGGTGAGATTCTGCGTCTTCTGCGAACCCGAGTCGCAGGCCCTACCCACCGTGGACGCCCCGGCGGTGACCGGATGACCCGCTTCGAGCATCACGTCACCCGCGGCGCCCAAGTCACTTGTGGCCCCGCTGGTCCACCCGGAACCCACGAGATTCGCATCGTCGATGGCGCGGTGACAGTGGTGCTGCGGTTCGGGTCCGCAGAGGAGATGGCCGCGTTCGTGATGCTCCTCGGCCGGTATGTGTTGGCGCAGCCCGGGCGGCCTGCGTCTGTTGTGGAGATGGCGAGTACGGGGGTATGGGGCCAGGGGTCGGCGGGTCAACCCGTCGGTGGATCCGGAGAGGCCGGGAACGTTGCGACGACCCGAGCCCTGCCCGCCGACCCCGAACGGTACGCATGGCTGGCGCGGCGCCAAGGCGTGCCGCTGCTGTTGCCGAAAGGCAACATCGGAGGCCGACGATGAGCCGCGCCCGCGATGGGGCAATCCGTGCGTAACAAACCGCCACCGAGGGACGCCCAATTCCAGGCGACGGCGCAGTGTCTGAGATGCGGTCGGCATTTCCTCGGCCGGTCCACGAAATCGCAGGGCGCAGCGAACGCCGCAGCGTCGAATCTGGCGAACAACTGCTACCGCAGCCACGGGACGAGGTGAGGAATGAACGGGCTGGTCACGGTCAAGGGCGCCGATCTGCGGGTCGGTGACCGGATGGAGTTCCTGGGTCGCCTGTACACCGTCGATCGGATCGACCCGTACGGGCCGACGAACATGCCGGACATCATCGCACCGGATACCCGGGTAGCCCGGTCCGGCCAGGAGTGGGGGATGACGGTCTTCGCATTCGGCGAGTACCGCATCTGGCCGCGATGGTGGGCCGATGCTGAGCAGCCGGAGGCCGGCCGGTGACCATGACCAGGCGCGAAGCCTACGCGCGGACCGGCAGGCTGTTCGCCGCTGTCCTGCTGGTGCTCGCTGTCTGGGGGCACGACGTGGTCGCGGTGATCGCTGCTGCGGCGTTCCTCCTGGACTTCGGCGCCGAAGCCCGCGCGGCAGCTCGCACCGGGACGCACACCGGAGATGCGCCGTGATCGGCGCCCCGCCTCTCACCGACCAACTCGGCCACGCCGCCGGGGCGATCCTCCACGACGCTCTACCCGGGCATGCGGCGCTGCTCGGCGGCGCTGACAAGGACGGGCATCGGGCCGTGCGACCGGTCCACACCGAGGACCTGCCGTGGGTTGAGGAACGGGACCACGCCGGGAGGTGGCACCAATGAGCATCTACTCCGGGGACGAACTGTACGACGATGACATCACCAGCGGCCCGGTCCAAGACGAGAGGCGCAACACCGGCCACTTCCGCGCAGGGCCGCGGCCGTGGCATGTGCACTACACGATCCCCGATTCCGGCCTGTTTAAGCGGCCGGTCAAGCGACAGGCGCACTATGCGACCGAAGCCGCGGCGCGAGCCT
>WNGA01033003.1_pt1 | contig 13328 bp, 8 predicted proteins | sample 5400061 | NCBI WGS metagenome assembly WNGA01 (sample SAMN13153366, study PRJNA577476) | soil metagenome | isolation source: 100 cm soil or saprolite under grassland replicate 2 | place: USA:California | collected 2016-06-15 | reverse complement strand
CCGAGGCACCCGACCGCCGGCTCCGGATGGCGGACCTCGCCGACCGGCTGCACCAGAGTCGCTCCCGACTGACCCACACCGTGGGACGGCTCGAGGCCGCCGAGCTGGTACGCCGTACGTCGTGCACCAGCGACAAGCGCGGCGTCTGGGCCGAGCTGACCGACGCCGGCTTCGCCCTCCTCGAGCAGGCCGCACCCACCCACGTGGAAGGCGTCCGCGAGAACCTCGTCGACCTGGCCAGTCAGGAAGACTTCGTCGCGATCGGCCGCGTCTTCGACGCCGTCTCCGAACACATCGGCCAACGCTAGGTGTTCGCGCCCGGCGCACTGATCCTCTTCCAAGGCGACTCGATCACCCACGGCGGCCGCGGACCGACCGAGGACCCCAACCACGTCCTCGGTCACTCCTACCCGTTCCTGATCGCCTCGGAAGCAGCCGCCCGCCACCCGTCACGCGGCTGGCGCTTCGTGAACCGCGGTGTCAGCGGCGACCGGGTCCGCCTCGCCGATACCTGGCTCGCCGCGGTCAGCGGGACGCCGGTGCAGGGGTGATTTCGAGCGTCGTCTCGGCGCGGTCGGCGCCGCGGTAAGCGAGCATCGCGTCGCGCATCCGGCGCTTCAGCGGCGGCACGTTGTTGACCGTGCGCATCGCCGTACGCATCCCGGCCAGGGCCAGCCGCCCGATCACCGGCTTGTGCATCGGGTCGTCAGCCGTCATCTGCGCCCGCGACTTGAGCACCGCGTCGAACCCGTAGACGATCATCTTCGCCTCGTACTCGCGCACCGCCGGGATCAGCTCTTGACGCCCGTCACGCACCTCGATCAGCTGCCGGCAGAGGTTCACCGCGTCACGCAACGCCGTGTTCGCGCCCACGCCATGCCCGGGCGTCATGGTGTGAATCGCGTCGCCGAGGAGCGTCACGTTCGTCGTCTTCCACGGATCGAGAGGGACCGACGTCTGGATGTTGACCGGGAAGCAGGTGCCGGGGTCGGTCAGCTCGAACAGCCGACGCAGGTTCGGGTGCCAGCCGGGAGTCAGGTCCAACGCCAGCTTCACCAGCTCGGCACCGCGCAGCTCCATGACATTGGCCGGAAGCTTGTCCGCGGTCGCCGACAGACCCCAGTTGATGTAGTCGCGAGTGTTGTCGAACTGCAGCCCCGGCCACTGCCGGATCAGCTCCTCGGTGTTCCCGCCGATCCCGCTCTTCACCTGGCCGTCGTGGTCCCACTGGAACTCCATCACGTGCAGGATGCAGGCCAGCCCGCGCGGCGCGTTGACCATCGAGATCCCCTCGAACACCTTCTGCGGAACGAGCTTCGCGCTCTCGTCGGTGATCGGCAGCTTTCCCGCGATCGCGATGATCCCGGTCTCCTCGGTCTTGGCCTGCGGCAGGTACTGGCGCCGAACCCGCGAACCCGAACCGTCCGCCGCCACCAGCAGGTCGCCGGTCGCGTGCGTCCCGTCCGCGAAGTACGCCGTCACGCGGTCACCGTGCTGCTCGAAACGGCTGAACTCCTTGCCGAACTCAACCACGTCCTCGAGCCCGGTCAGCAGCACCTGGCGCAGCGTCATCCGGCTGATCGACTTCTCGCTCTCCACCGGGTCGGTCGATTCCGGCAGGTCCAGCGACAGGACCTCCTTCAGGTCCTCGGTGAGCATGGTGAAGTACTTCGGGTCGCGCGCCTTGGTGGCCACGAACGTGTCGTACAGATCCTTCGGCAGCAGCGCGTGCAGGGCCCGGCTGCCGTCCGGGTCGATGCCGACCCGGTAGCCGTGCAGTCCGTCCGTGCGCAGCGCGTCCCGCTCGAACACGGTCACTCCGATCCCGGCCCGCTTCAGACCGTGCGCCAGCGCAAGCCCACCGGTCCCGCCACCGATCACCAGCACCTTCATCTTCGACTCCTTATCTCGGATCTTCAAGTATCTTGGTAAACCAAGTATCTTGGACATCCGAGAGAAATACAAACCCTATGCTGAGGCGGACCATGACCAGTTCGAGAGAAGAGCTCGCGGCTGAGATCCAGCAGCGGATGATCCGGTTGATCGCGGAGGTCGTCCTGTTCAACCACGCGGTCTCCGCGAAGGTCGGGCTCGGCGCCAGCGACTCCCAGTTCATGACGCTGCTGCAGACCTACGGCCCGCTGACGCCGCGGCAACTCGCCGAGCACACCGGCCTCACCTCCGGAACGGTCACCGGCGTCATCGACCGACTGGAGTCTCTGGGGCTGGTCGCCCGCAAGCCCGACCCGCACGACCGCCGCAAAGTCGTCGTCACCCCCTCCCCCGAAGCCATCCAGGAAAAGCTCGTCCCGCTGTACGCCGAGCAGGGCGCGCGAATGAACGCCGTACTGGCGACTCGCAGCGTCGACGAGCTACGGACGATCTCAGCCTTCCTCGCCGACTCCGTCGCTGAGAGCCAGCCGCTTGCGGACGTCTGAAAACCCTTTGCGGGCGGTTGTGAGGTCCCGGGAGAATCGCCGACCGTGACGGACTACCACCTGGACGGCCGCGCCGGCATCGACGCCGAGCTCGTACGGCGCTTGATCGCGGAACAGTTCCCACGGTGGGCCGACCTGCCGGTGACCCCCGTCAAGATCGACGGCTGGGACAACCGGACGTACCGGCTGGGCTCCGACCTGACGGCACGGCTACCCACGCACGAGAGCTATACGGCCGCCGTGCACAAGGAGCACCAGTGGCTGCCGGTCCTCGCTCCGTCGTTGCCGGTGGCAATCCCTGAGGCGGTGGCGAAGGGCGAGCCAGGCGCCGGTTACCCGTACCACTGGGCGATCCGGCGCTGGATCGACGGTCAGACCGCGTCACACGAGACTGTGGCGGACCTGTCTGGCTTCGCTGAGTCGATCGCCGAGTTCATCCTCGCGTTGCAGAATTGCGACGCGACCGGTGGACCGATCGCCGGCGCGCACAGCTTCTACCGGGGTGCATCGCCGGAGTACTACCACGACGAGACCATGCAGGCGCTCGCCGTACTGAAGGGTCGAATCGACACGGACCTGGCTCTCGAAGTGTGGGAGGCCGCTCTGGCGTCTTCGTGGGATCGCCCACCTGTCTGGTTCCACGGCGACATCGCCAGCGGCAACCTGCTGGTCCAGGACGGCCGTCTGTCGGCTGTCATCGACTTCGGTACTTCAGGCATCGGAGACCCGGCCTGCGACCTCGTCATCGCCTACACGTTCTTCGCCGGCTCGTCCCGTGAGACCTTCCGCTCGGCGGTCACCCAAGATGCCGCGACCTGGGCACGAGCCCGTGGCTGGGCTCTCTGGAAAGCCCTCATCACCGAGGACTTCACCGTGATCGAACGAGTCCTGGACGACCACAAGTCCCAGGGCTAGCTGAGTGAGCCCACCTCGCCCAGGCGAGGTGGGCTCAGGTGCTTGATCAGTCGCGGGTGAGCTTCCGGTAGGTGACTCGGTGCGGACGGGCCGCCTCGGGGCCGAGGCGCTCGACCTTGTTCGCCTCGTACGACGCGAAGTTGCCCTCGAACCAGAACCACTCGGCCGGGTCCTCGTCGGTGCCTTCCCACGCCAGGATGTGCGTTGCGACCCGGTCCAGGAACCACCGGTCGTGGGACACGACCACGGCACAGCCCGGGAACTCCAGCAGCGCGTCCTCCAGCGACTGCAGGGTCTCCACGTCCAGGTCGTTGGTCGGCTCGTCGAGCAGCAGCAGGTTGCCGCCCATCTTCAGAGTCAGCGCCAGGTTCAGCCGGTTCCGCTCACCGCCGGAGAGTACGCCGGTCGGCTTCTGCTGGTCCGGGCCCTTGAAACCGAACGAAGCGACGTACGCCCGGCTCGGCATCTCGAAGTGCGCGACCTTGATGTGGTCGAGACCGTCGGAGACCTGCTCCCACACCGTCTTCTTCGGGTCCAGGTTGCCGCGCGACTGGTCGACGTACGAGATCCGCACGGTCTCACCGAGCTTCAGCGAGCCGGCGTCCGGCTGCTCCTCGCCGACGATCATCCGGAACAGCGTCGACTTGCCGACACCGTTCGGGCCGACGACACCGACGATGCCGGCGCGCGGCAGCGAGAAGCTCAGGCCGTCGATCAGCTTGCGGTCGCCGAAGCCCTTCTCCAGCTTGCTGATCTCGAGGACCGTGCTGCCCAGTCGCGGACCCGGCGGGATGTTGATCTCGTCGACGTCCAGCTTCCTGGAGCGCTCCGCCTCGGCCGCCAGCTCCTCGTACCGCTGCAGGCGGGCCTTGCTCTTCGCCTGCCGGCCCTTCGCGTTCGACCGGACCCATTCGAGCTCGCGCTCGAGGATCTTCTGCCGCTTCGCGTCCTTCTGGCCCTCGACGACGAGCCGCGCCTGCTTGGTCTCCAGGTACTTCGAGTAGTTGCCCTCGTACCCGTAGGTCCGGCCGCGGTCGAGTTCCAGGATCCACTCGGCCACGTTGTCCAGGAAGTACCGGTCGTGGGTGATCGCCATGACGGCGCCCGGGTACTTCTGCAGGTGCTGCTCCAGCCACTGCACCGACTCGGCGTCCAGGTGGTTGGTGGGCTCGTCGAGCAGCAGCAGGTCGGGCTGCTGCAGCAGCAGCTTGCACAGCGCGACCCGGCGGCGCTCACCACCGGAGAGCTTGTCGACGATCGCGTCCGGCGGCGGGCAGCGCAGCGCGTCCATCGCCTGCTCCAGCTGGGCGTCGATGTCCCAGGCGTTGCGGTGGTCCAGCTCCGTCTGCAGATCGCCCATCTCGGCGAGCAGTGAGTCGTAGTCCGCGTCCGGGTCCGCCAGCTCGGCGGAGATCTCGTTGAAGCGGTCGAGCTTCTGCTTGGTCTCGCCGACGCCCTCCTCGACGTTCTCGAGCACGGTCTTGCCCTCGGTCAGCGGCGGCTCCTGCAGCAGGATCCCGACCGTCGCGTCCTCGGCCAACCGGGCCTCGCCGTTGGAGGGCTGGTCGAGCCCCGCCATGATCTTGAACAGCGAGGACTTACCGGTGCCGTTCGGCCCGACCACGCCGATCTTCGCCCCGACCAGGAAGTTCAGCGTGACGTTGTCGAGAACGACCTTGTCACCGTGCGCCTTCCGGACGTTGCGAAGCGTATAGATGAATTCCGCCATACCCCAGAGCCTATGTGCTACCGCCCAACCGACCCCAATCCGCCCTCTCGGTTGTCCACAGATCAGAAATACGTACGGCGGGACGCGGTGCGAGCCCGGCATCTTCTCCGGTGACAGCGCATCCTCGATCGAACGGAAGGTGGCCATCATGAGCTTCGGCGAGACGTACGTGACCGTGCTCGGCAGACTCGGCAGCGACGTGCAGTTCAAGGAGGTGCACGGGCGCGACGCCCGGGCATCGTTCCGCCTCGCGTCGACACCACGCCGCTACAACCGCGGCGAGGGGTCGTATGCCGACCTCCCGACCACCTGGTACCAGGTCGAATGCTGGCGGGTGCTGGCCCAGAACGTGTTCGACTCGTTGCAGGTCGGCCAGCCGATCGTCGTCCACGGCCCTTCTCCAAGAACGCGCCTCGCACCGGCGCTCACCACGACGGGCGAGACGCCGCCAGTGCGGCCGAGACGACGGCGTCGCCGTACCCGGCCGATGAGTACACGGCAGTTCCGATCCCGCTCACCCCGACCACTCGCGAGTCCGAGGCGGCATGACTACCTCGGCCTCGAGGCATCCAGTCGGGGTGCTACCCGCGGGCGGTCGCGATGCTGTCGCGGCACGTGGTGTAGGCGGCGAGCTCTTCGCGGGCGGGCCCCACAACGTGGCTGTCGGCAACCTTTTCGAGTTCGGTGCGGAGCGCCTTGGCGACCAGCCGCGAGCGGCGCGCCGCTCCATTGGTAGCGAAGACGCGGCAGGCGAACGAGATGCCGATTCCCAGAACCGCGCTGCCGATCAGCATGATCCAGGCGTACGGGATGCCGTTCCACTTCGGCAGCGCCGGGTCGTCCGACCGCAGGTAACCGAAGACCGCGGTCGCCGCGAGCCACACAGCTCCGCCGAGCGCCAGCAGGAACAGCAGCCACTGGAAGAGCCGCGCGACACCCCACCAGCCGGGGTTGTTGCTCGCGCCGAGATCGGTCCGCGCGACCGCTTGGTCGAGCTCGTCGCCCAGCGACTCCTCGCGGCGGCGGATCGCCGTGCGCACCGAGTCCGCCCACGGACGGGACAGCCCCTCTGCGGCCTTGTTGGTGATGGTGCGGACCGCGGTGTCCATCCGGGCCCGTTGCACTGGTGTTGCCGCAGGCAACGAAGTGCGTGCGATCGCGACCTCGCTGGACGCGGACTTGCGGAGCGCCTTGCCCTGTTGCTTCGGCACCTGATCCAGGTGCAGCCGTCGCAACGGATCCGGCCGGAACCGTCCAAGCCACTTGGTGACGGGCCATCCCGTCGCAGCCCGCGCACGCTGGAGGTAAGAGCGCCGTACGGCGTCGACCACAACCGGGACACCGCTGGCGTCGGCGAGAGCGTCGACCAGTTCGGTGATGTCGCTGTCGGCGACTTCCGGAGTCTTGGCGTTGCCACACTGGCTCGCCATCCGGTCCGCCACGCGGTCGACGTCAGCGGCGAGCCGCACGCGTGCCGCTCGCTTGTTGTTCACGCGCTTGACCAGCAGGGAACGCAACTCGTCGAGGCCGTCACCGCTCACGGCGGAGGTCGCCACGACAGTCGGCGACTTCAGGCCGTCCGACTTGAGCAGACGGTCGAGGTCGTTCAGGCAGCTCTTCTGCTGGTCCGGGTTCAGCTTGTCGATGTGGTTCAGCGCGAACACCATCACCGACGAGTGCGACGTGAACGGCTTGATGTACCGGTTGTGCAGCGCGGCGTCGGCGTACTTCTGCGGGTCGACCACCCACACCAGCATGTCGACCAACTCGACGAGCCGGTCGACGATCAGCCGGTGTTCCACCTCGGTCGAGTCGTGGTCAGGGAGGTCCAACAGGACCAGGCCGTCCAGGTCCTCCGAGTGTGCGTCCTCCAGCGAGCTGCGGTGCTGCACCTGGTGACGCCTCGGGATACCCAGCCAGTTCAACACTTCACCGGCCGCCTCCTCACCCCACACGCAGGCGAGCGGCATCGAACTCGTCGGCCTGCGGGTACCGATCGCGGCCAGGTCCAGTCCGGTCATCGCGTTGAACAGCGACGACTTGCCGGAACCGGTCGCACCGGCCAGCGCGACCACGGTGAGCTCCCCGGACATCCTGAGCCGTTGTCCGGCCCTGTCCACGATCTGCGTGGCCTCGGTGAGCACCACCGGGTCCAGGCGGCCCTGGCCGGCTTCCGCAGCCGCTTCCAAAGCCTCGATCTGCTTCAGGACATCGGTCGAGGCCCTGACCGGACCCTTGACCGTATCCACGATTCCCGTCACGTGCAGTCCTCCACCGCGCGCGCGGCCTCCGTCAGTTGCCTGGCCGCGTCAGGGTCGACCGGATGCTGGTCGAGCACAGCCAGGTAGCGGGCGAATTCGGCATTCATCAGGGCATGAACCCTACCGCCAAGATCCTCGCGCGCCTTAGCTACCAGGGTCGGCACGGCCTGATCGCCGAACACGGCCTCGAGCAGTTTCTGCCCGACCACGGCAGTCCCGGCCTCGGCATCGCTGACTTCGGCAGTGCTGGCGAAGATCGCCACGATCAGCGAGGGCCCGAGCCCGTTCACGCCGTACTCGAGAATGCGGGCGGTCGAGCGCTTGTCGGCGCCCTCCTTGCGGATCAGGTCCAGTACGAACCCCTGCCAGTCGCGGACCACGCGTCCGGCCGCTGCCGGGAAGTCCTCCGACATCCGGCCAAGTTCGCGGTCGGCGGCGGTGAGCAGCTGACGTCCCGCCGCGGTCGACTGCCACGATTGCTCGGCTCGCTCGGCGGCGGCCTCGGCGTGCTCGCGCAGCAGCGACTCCAAGCCGGACTCGACCGCGTCGTTGAGGTCGCGGGTCGGTGGCGGCTTGGCGACCACCGCGTTCTTCACCTTGTCGCGCAGCCGGCCGACGTTGGTCTGCAAGCCCTTCAGCAGTTCGCCGGTGCCGACGAACTCCTGCCACCGCGCAAGCACCTCGCCGCGCAGCAACGTTCCGTCCTGGGTCGCCTTGGCGATGTCCTTGACTGCCTGGTCGTACGCCGTCTCGGCCGTCGACCGCAACTCGGTCGCGGTGTCGCCCTGCGCCCGGACCGCCGCCACGAAGGGCGGCGCCTTCTTGACCATCGCGGTGACAGCGCCATGCAAGGTACGACGGACAACGGCCGACCGCGCCTCCGCGTCGGCGGCCAGGTCGATCAGCCAATCCTTGATCGAGGCAACAGTCTCGGCCGGCAGCATGCCGTTGCTGTCGACAACTGTTTCCTTGATCGAGAACAGCGGCGAGTCGCCCAGTCCGCGCTCGAGCAGCATCTGCGCCAGGTGCCCGGTGATGTCGTCGATGGTGTCTTCCGGCGCCCGGTCCAGTACCACGGCGACCGCCGTACTGCGATCGGACGCGCTCTGCAAGAAGTCCCACGGCACCGCGTCGGAGTACCGGGCCGCGGTGGTGACGAACAGCCAGAGGTCCGCCGCGGCGAGAAGCTGCGTGGCGAGATCGCGGTTCGCCTCGACGACCGAGTCGATGTCGGGAGCATCCAGAATCGCAAGCCCCTGTGGAATGGTGTCGGCGGCAACCAACCGCAGGTGCCCTGCGTCCTCCATGCCGCCAGGGCTGTCACCGCTGGAGCGCGCCATGCCAGGCAGCACCCGATCACCGACGAACCATTCGGCGTCCGCCGGGTGGTGGATCAGGACGGGCGAGCGAGTAGTCGGCCGCAGTACGCCGGGCTCGCTGACGACCTTGCCGATGATGGTGTTCACGAGCGTCGACTTGCCCGCGCCGGTAGAACCTCCGACGACGGCAAGCACCGGCGCTTCGAGCTGAACCAGACGCGGCAGAATGTAGTCGTCCAGCTGATCCAGCATCGCCTTCTGCTGCTGGCGTGCCTCGTCAGCCCCCACCACATCAATCGGCAACTGACTCGCGGCCAGAGCACCCCGCAACCGCATCAGCGCCGTGATCAACGCCATGGCCGCCTGCTCAGCCGCCACCTTCTCGGCCGCCTGCTCAGCAGTCAGCTCCTCCGCCGGCTCCCCATCCCCCTCAGCATCCCCAGCACCGTCGGCCTCGCCATCCGCGGTCTGCTCCCCCGCACCCTCACCGGACTCCGCCGCACCCTCACCCGCCTCGACTGCACCCTCACCCTCCGCGGACGCACCCTCACCCTGTCCAGCCGCAGCCCCGTCCGGCTCGGACGCCGCCCCGTCCTGCTCAGTCGCGGCTTCGCCCTGCTCAGTCGCGGCTTCGCCCTGCTCAGTCGCGGCTTCGTCCTGCTCGGTCGCGGCTTCATCCTGCTCAGGGCCGGCTTCGGCCTCCGAGGACGCCGAATCAACGTCACTGTCGCTCAGATCCGCCTCGCCACCGTCTGCTGGACCGTCCTTGCCGGAACCCTCCCCGGCCGCCTCAGCGCCCTCGCCCGACGCAGCCTCCCCAGGATCCTCGGCAGCACTCTCTGCAGACCCACCCCGGATGGTCTCGCCAGAGCTCTCGGCAGCGAAGTCGCCGGACTCATCCGAGGCCCTCTCCCCAGAACCTTCGGCAACGACATCGGCCGATGCACCCGGGACGCCTGCGCCAGAACCCTCGGCGGCGCTGTCTGCGGTCCCACCTTGGATCGTCTCGCCAGAGCTCTCAGCAGGGAATTCGGCGGACTCATCCGAGGCCCTCTCGCCAGAACCCTCGGCAGCAGCACCAGCCGACTCACCCGAGGCGTTCTCCCCAGAAGCCTCGTTGGATTCAGCCAGGGCGGGTTCTACACCTTCTGTCTCACCCGAGTTGTCGGCAGACTCGTCAGTGGAATCCTCGGCCGACTCAGCCGGTCCGGCCTCGCCAGACGCAGCCTCCGCAGGCTCACCCTCGGCCTCGGCGGACTCGTTGTCGGCGGGCGCAGGTTCGTCCGCTTGGGCTCCAGTTGGGGCAGGCTCGTCCTCGGACACCGCGTCGTCAGCCTGCCCGGTGGGCTGTGTCGACTCTTCGTCAGTCTGCTGCGCTGTGGGCTGCTCGGCCTCGGTGGACTCGGCGGTCTCGGTGGAAGGTGTGTCGACAGACGTCGGCGCCGGGTCAGCCTCTGCCTGGTCCGGCGCCGCGGAGTGAGCGGGCGCTTCGGACGGGGGTGGTGATTTCGGAAGGCCGACGATGATGTTGCCGTACTCCAGCGGGAACCCGTCAGGAGACTCGTCCGGCTCGTAGACGACGCCCACAGTCGGACGCTGTACCGCCGTCTCCGTCGGCTCGGACGCGATCGTGTCCCGGGCGCCAAGCGCGTCCTCGTCATCGGCGACAGACGTGTTGGCAGCGGCACTCTCAGCACCCGATACGCCGACACCTGCAGCAGATGTGTCGGTCCCCGCGGCCTGACCGTCAGCGGGCGAACTGTCGGCGGTGTTGACCTCGGACGTGGCGCCAGACACCTTCCCGGCTTCCGACGTCGTCCCAGGAGCCCCAGTCTGAGCAGCATCTCCAGAGTCCAGCGCGGCAGCAGACTCCACCGCGGCTCGAGGCTCCACTGCGGCCTCAGACTCGGCTGCGGCGTCGGTCTCCAACGACGCTCCCGGCTGCGCCTCGGCCTGCGCGGCGGACGCAGCGGCCGCCTCCAACCCCGCCGCAGCGCCTTCCTGCGACACCGGCGCAGCACTTCCCTGCGGCTTCGGCTCTGAGCTCGTCTGCGATGCCGCGTCCGCGCTCGCGGTCGGCTCGACGGTGGTCGCGTCGGCCGTCGCCTGCGACCCGCCGTCCGCGGGCTTCAGTTCGGCGGTCTCGGCGTCTCCTGTCGCCTGGGGCTTGGGCGTTGCGTCAGGCTTTGCGAAACCTTTGCCCTTGGCATCGGACTGCGGGTTCGACTGGGCGATCAGGTTCGCCAGCTCCTGGGCAGGCTGATCCCGGCCCGGAACCCGCGGCTCCGAGCCGTCACCGGCTGCTGACCTGATGTCAGCCACGGCGTCCGCCCACGGGCACAGAGTGCCCTGTCGGACAGCGCAGAAGCAAAGTCATCGTCATCCCCGTTTGGCGGCGTGGACGGGCGGCATTCACTGCGATGGTGGGTAGGGACCGTATCCTCCCGGCGGTCCTTGCGGACCAGCGGGTCCCGGTGGGTAACCAGGCTGGCCCGTTGGGTAACCGGGTTGCCCCGACGGATACCCCGGCGTGGCCGGAGGATAACCCTCCTGCGGACGCGGGTAACCACCTGGCACAGGCCCTGGAACAGGCCCCTGCACCGGACCCGGCATCGGCCCGCCCGGCACCCCCTGGACCGGCACGCCCTGGACCGGCGGCCCTTGGAACTGGGGAGGACCGGCCTGGGCGAACGCCGGCATCGGCGGGAACGGCACGCTCGGCCGCCTGGCCCGGAGTTCGTCGAGCAGCCGCTTCTCGGTCTCCAGCGCGTCCGGGCCGATCACCTGGCGGACGATCTTGTCCCGCAGGTACGCCAGCTCGGTCGCGTTCTGCTGGAACGCCTTCGCGGCCGCTTCCGCCTGAGCGCCGTACCGCTTCGCGTTCTGGCGCAGCGCCTTGCGCCCGCGCAGCGTCGCGATCAGCGGCACGTCCTGCGGGATCAGCCAGCCGAACCGCACGTAGTCGTACAGCCGGGACGCGATCATCTGACCCTCGCGGGACCGCATCACCAACGCGAAGACGACCATGCCGATGAAGATCGGCACCATCAGGAAGAGGTAGACGGTGATGAAGCCGCCGCCACCGGCCCAGCTGGCGCCGCCGTTCCACAGTCCGTGGGCCAGGACCGCCGCCAGATAGCCGACGATCGGGGCGAGGAAGCGGACCGCCGTACTGCGGTGCCGGATCGCCACGCCGATCCCGATCGCCGTGAACGACGTGAACAGCGGATGCGCGAACGGCGAGATCAGGCCGCGGATCACGAACAGCACGAACGCGCCGCGCAGGCCCGCGTCGCTGCCGGCCTCCTCGGACAGCTGATTGAAGATGCGGCCGTAGTAGAGGATGTTCTCGGTGAAGGCGAAGCCGACGCCGACCATTCCGGCGTACACGAGACCGTCGATGATCCCGTCGAACTCCTTACGCCGTACGAGCGCCAAGAGCAAGATGACGGAGCCCTTCGCGAACTCCTCCACCGGCGGCGCGACGAACACGGCCGACCGGTTGCCGCCGCTGCCGGTCTCCTCCAGCAGGTGCGAGACCTCGGTGTTGATGAAGATCGCGGCCAGGGTGGCGATGAAGGCACCCCAGCACAGCGCGAAGAGGATGTACTTGGTGGGCTCCGGCTCGTAACGGTCCAGCCACAGATACAGCGCGATCACCGGGATGACGGGAACGAAGGCGAACACCAGTCCCCAGGTGAAGCCGCCCGCGCCGGTCGACTTGGCCACGATGCCGAAGATCACCAGACCCGCGATCGCGAAGACGACCGCGATCACGATGCCGATCAGGATGCCCTGGTTACGCCGTTGGCACGATGCCGATCAGGATGCCCTGGTTACGCCGTTGGCCGGGGACCGGGTGGCTCCCCAGTACATTCGGCTGCGGGTAGGGTCCGCCGGGCGAGTACGCCGACCCTGCCGCGGGTTGCGGCGCGCCGGCTGGGCCTGGTGAGGGGTAACTCATGCCCGCAGCCTAGTTGGAGACCCGACCCGGTGGCAGAACCGCCCACGCGGCGTTACCGGGATGGAACGACAAGCCTGTACTTCGACCCCGGTACGACAGAACCCACGAGCGCGATCGGCCCCGGATCTGAGACACTCTTCTCTGCCAAGCGCCCGTAGCTCAGCTGGATAGAGCGTCGGACTTCTAATCCGTTGGTCGCAGGTTCGAATCCTGCCGGGCGCGCCACGCAAAACTGCAGGTCAGACCGTGGCACGGTCTGAAAGGCCCAGGGCCGCACCGGTTGGCGTGGGGCTATACGTGGTGCGGACCAGGGATAAGTGCAGTCAAATGGTGCGGTCCAGTCCCGTCCGAGGCGGCCGGGTGACCGCCCATCCGGCGGTCAGACGCCGGGCCTTCGGTTGCGCCTGCCACGCGGCGTCACTCGGCGGCCTCGACTTCGAAGCACCCGCCATGACCAGATCATCGCCACGACAGCAACTGTCAGGACGGCTAGCAGAGCGAGCGTTCGTACGACCGGGCTGAAGTGCGCGTCCGTCGCAATCGCAACGCCGGTCGCGGCGATGACGATGCCGATCAGGATGCCCTGGTTACGCCGTTGGCCGGGGACCGGGTGGCTCCCCAGTACATTCGGCTGCGGGTAGGGTCCGCCGGGCGAGTACGCCGACCCTGCCGCGGGTTGCGGCGCGCCGGCTGGGCCTGGTG
>WNGA01009253.1_pt1 | contig 13328 bp, 21 predicted proteins | sample 5400061 | NCBI WGS metagenome assembly WNGA01 (sample SAMN13153366, study PRJNA577476) | soil metagenome | isolation source: 100 cm soil or saprolite under grassland replicate 2 | place: USA:California | collected 2016-06-15 | reverse complement strand
CACCTTCGGTGCCGCGGTAGCGGCCGCCGCCCACGAGCGGCCCCCAGACGTCGCGCGAGACGTCGAACTCCACGTCCGGATCCCAGAGAGCCCAGACGGACTCGTCGGGGGACTCGAGGGTGTCGTATATGCGCCTCACGATCCGGACGTTCTCGTCCGACACGGGCCTAGGCCCCGAAGCGGAACTTCAGCATGCGGTCGCGGTTGCGCGAGTCGAAGCAGCGCATCAGCCAGAGCTCCTCACCCAGGCGGCGGTTCCCGCAGCGGTAGGTGCGGTAGGTGCAGCGAGTGCCCTTCCCGTTGCAGACGAAGCCGTCGTTCCAGAACGCCTTCACCATCCGGCGCCCCTTCCGACACCCGATCACGCGCGTGCGGATGTTCTCGACGCCCGCTCCGACGATCGGCTTGGTCGTGAAGACCGGGTCCTCGCCCCTGTAGCCGTCGGGGTAGCCATAGTTCCCGCACGAGTGGCGCTCGAGCGCCGACGCGGGACCGGCGGTCAGCGCGCACATGACCGCCGCGACGGCGATCGCGAGCCAGGCCTTTCGCATGCGCTCACGATATCGTGGGGTCCGAACGGGGCGTGGCGCAGTCTGGTAGCGCATTCGGCTGGGGGCCGAAAGATCGCTGGTTCAAATCCAGTCGCCCCGACTACAACCCCAGGTATGCAGCGATGCGCGTCCGTGGGCATCTCAAGCCGGACGTGCGAAAAACCCGACACAATCCCGATGCAGCGTCACCAATGGCATCGGGATCGACGGAGTATGTTCGGTCGGCACTGCGACCTCATGGTTGGAGTAGCGACGAGCCAGACCATGCGCAAGCTGCGCCGCGCCCGCGAGGGCGGCATCGAACCGACCGGCCCCGCCTGAGCGGCAGGTTCGTGCGCGGGGCGCGTGGCCGTAAAGGGTAGGTGGTGCCGATAGGCCGGCAACGGCCTCCTACTGCCGAGCGGATCCCGCTTGCCTTCCACGTCGCTGTCCTGCGAGTATCGACGGCGAACTCGCGGTCGCTGCGACGGCGCCACCCCGTGATTGGAGGCTCGGATGGACTTCTTCCAATTCCAATCGTTTCGCCCGCGTGGTCACTTCATTCGTCACCGCAACTCCCTCGGCGAGTTAACGAGAAAGGAAGGGCCGGCCGAGGATTTCCTGTTCGCTCTCGTGCCCCGCGGCCAGGGCCGGGTGGCATTGCGCTCGAAGAACTTCCCCAAGCTGTTCCTACGACACCGGGACTTCCGGGTGCGGCTGGAGGGGCCGAGTGGCTCGAACGACCCGCTCTTTGTCAACGAGGCAACGTTTGCCGTCGTACCGGGGCTGGCGGATCCGAACGGGATCTCTTTTGAGTCGGTCAGCCCTCGGGGTCACTTCCTCCGCCACCGCGACTTTCACCTCTTCGTGGAGCCCGAAGACAGCCCGAACCTGGCGCCCGACGCAACATTCTTCCAAGAGCTCCCGTCGGTGATCATCGACTCGGGAACCGACCTCGAGTCTGAGGAGGACTGACGGCGCAAGGTAGGCACGGTGCGCCGGGACGCGTGCAGGCTCGGGATGTAGGCTCGCGCTCAGCGGGAGGTCTCAATGACAGCGGCCGAGCTCCTGAGCTTCATGCGCGAGCACTTGTTGGCGGTCCAGGCCTCGGTATCGATGTCCGGGAGCGCCCAGGCAGCCGCCGTCGGCATCGTTGTGACGGATGACTTCGAGGTCTTCTTCGACACTGTCGCTGAGACCCGGAAAGTCGAGAACCTCCGGCGCAATCCAAGGATCGCCTTTGTCATCGGCGGGACCACGGCGGGCGACGAGCGCACGGTCCAGTACGAAGGCCTAGCGGACGAGCCCACCGGAGCCGAGCTGAAGCGACTACAGGAGCTCTACTTCGAGTCGTTCCCCGACGGGCCCGAGCGGCAGAGCTGGCCGGGCATCACCTACATGCGCGCGCGGCCGACGTGGATCCGATACAGCGACTTCAATCCGGATCCACCGGAGATCATCGAGTTCGACCGCGCGGAGCTCGGGCTCGATTGAGAGCGAGCCCACCTGGCTCGCGAGACCTTGCGCGGCAAGCTCCAGCCCTGCGAGAGGCCGCGGTTCTCGCGATACGGCCAAAGATCGAACAGGAGGCATCGCAATGTCCGCTGACTCACTCCACTTCGCCGGGGTGGTGCTACTCACCGTGCCAGCGATCGCGTTCGGGGGCGCCCGGCTCTTGACGATGATCTTCCGGCGCGAGCCCGGCTACCTCGACAACCCGGTGCGTCAGAACCTGTGGCGGGCGGGCCACGCCCACGCCGGTGTGCTCGTGATCCTCACCCTCGTCGGGTTGCTGCTCGTGGATCAAGCGGATCTCTCAAGCGGGTTGCGGTGGCTTGTCCGATACGCGCTCGTCGCCGCGCCGATCCTGATGCCGCTCGGCTTCTTCCTCTCGATCGCCTCGCCGCGAACCGAGACTCCGAACAACCTCATCTACCTCGTGCCGCTCGGAGGCCTGTCGCTCAGCGTCGGCGCGGTGGCGCTCGGACTCGGCTTACTCAGCGCGTGAGCCGGTCCGAGGCTCGGGCCGGTGCGTGTCGCGGGTCGATGGTGACTCCGGGTCGCTGTTCGTCCGTCCCGACAAGTGGGACGCGCGCTTGTCGCCCCGGCCGTCAGGCCCACCCGACCGCCGCCAGTGCCTCCTCGTGGCTCGGGTAGACCTTCACCCACACGATCTTCCCGTCGCGGAGCCTGAAGGCGAAGCCGGCGGGGTCATCCGCGACGAAGTCCTTCCGCCGCGCGTAGATGCGGCCCGCCGCCACGACGTGCTCGCCGTCGCTCGCGCGAAGGTCCTCCACGCTCACCTCGAACTCCTGCCAGGTCTCGTCGAGGTCGCGCAGGTAGCGGCGGAGTCCGTCGACGCCGAGGTACGGCGTGCGCCGCTGGACCGGGGTGGACAGCGGCTCCAGCATCACGCCGCGGTCGACCACACGGGTCGTGCGGGGGGCGTCGCGCGTGGCGAAGGCGTCGAAGAGCTCGCGCACCACGCGCAGGTTCTCCTCCGCGGTCGCGGGCTCGGCCTCGCGGGCGGGAGCCGGCGTTCCGGGCAGCCGCTTTACGAGCTGCAGGACGGTCGCGCCGGCCCGCGCGTCCAGCCGGACGTCGTCCATCAGCAGGTTCATGAAGGCGAACCCGCGGCCGCGCTCCGCCACCGGGTCCGGCGGTGGCGACGCGGCGTTCTCGAACTCGCCGCAGTCCCGGACCGAGAAGACGAACGAGCCGGATTCGACGTTGGCGGTCAGGTGAAAGAGGCCGTCCTCGCACGGAACGCCGTGCTCCATCGCGTTCGACACGGCCTCGTTCGTGGCGACCGTTATCTGGTAGCGCGCGGCCTCGTCGAAGCCCGCCTCGGCGAGAGCGCGGTCGATGAAGCCGCGCCCCTCGGACAGGCCGCGCGGGCCCGGGGAGATCGCAAGGGCCTGTCGCTGCACGGCAGTCACGTTAGAAAATCGCGCATAGTGCGCGGTTTTCGCCCAATTGGTCGACAGCGGGGCGCAGCGCCCGTACTCTCGGTCCTATCCGCTCGCCAATACGGACATTGGTGACGGTTGCCCCGCCCCTATCGCGGTCGCACCTGGTCCCCGCTCTGAGCGTCACGGCTGTGCTGTGCGTCGCCTTGGCGTGCCCGACCGTTGCGAAGGCGCCGGAGGGGAAGGGGTGGCCCGCGCACTCGCACGGAGTCGGTCATGGCGCCGGCAAGCACGGGCTTGCCCGAGGTCACGCGAAGCACGCCGCGCGCCGGTCGGTGCGGGTTCAGTCGCACGCCACGGGGGGCGGGCATGCGAAGCAACGGGTCGAGGCGGCACCGCGCGGGAGCGCGCCCACCACGCAGTCCTCATCCGGCGCGATCGGGGTAGCCACCCTGTCGGCGGCGCAGGCGGCAACGGCCAGCGCGAGCACGACCTCGAGCTCCGGCGTGCAGGCCTCCGCGGCCAGCTCGCGAGTCGCCCGCGCCGGCCGGGTGCGGCGCGCGCAGGCGCGGCGACAGCGAGCCGCCCGGCGTGCCGCGCTGGCCGCGGGCGCGGCGGCCGCGGGCGCGGCAACTGCCGCGACCGACAACACGCCGGCCGCCGCCGCGGACGGCTCCGGCACGGCGGAACGCTCCGGCGGTGCCGGCGAGCGGACAAAGCAGCGGGGGGACCGCGAGCGGCCGTCGTTCACGCCGGTCGCCCCCCAGACCGAGCTGCCGCAGCCGCTCGGCGTGGTGCGCGACATCGTCGAGGTGGTGCCCACGCCCCTGCGGGTGCTGATCGCCGGCCTCGGCGCGCTGTCGCTGCTCCTGGCGCTGGCCTACGTGATGACGCTCGTGCGGAACCGCCGGCTGACGGGGCAGCGGCGGGAGCTGCTCGGGCAGGTCGGGCTCTTGCAGGCGGCGCTGCTTCCCGAGCTGCCGGAGCGACTCGGCGCATCGCGTGCGTCGGTGGCGTACCGCCCGGCTGACGGACCGGGAGCCGGCGGCGACTTCTACGACGTGCTTCCGCTCGGCGGCGGCAGGACGGCCGTCGTGATCGGTGACGTCTCGGGTCACGGCCGCGCGGCCCTCGGCCGGACGGCGCTCGCCCGCTACACGCTCCGCGCATACATCGAGGCCGGCCTCGAGCCGCGCGAGGCTCTCCAGGTCGCCGGCTCGGTGCTGGCCGGCAAGCTCGAGGGGGACTTCGTGACGGCCCTGCTCGCCGTCCACGACGCCGGTGCCGGGACGCTGACCTACGCCACGGCGGGGCATCCGCCTCCGATCGTGGTCTCGGGCGCCGGGTTCGAGCCCGTGCTCGAGGGAACGGCGCCGCCGGTTGGCGTGGGCGCGAGCACCGGCCAGCGTCAGACGACGCTGCCGTTCCCGCGCGGCGCGGTCGCGTGCTTCTACACGGACGGGCTGTCCGAGGCCCGCACCGACGGCGAGCAGCTGGGCGCGGCCGGGCTCGAGCGCATCGTGCGCGAGCTTGGCCCGGACCTCACCGCGAAGCAGGTGATCGACCGCGTGGCCGACTCGGCGCGGACCATCTCGGACGACGCCGCGGCCTGCGTGATAACCGCCGAGGACGGCGCCGCTATCGTGCGCGCGCGCGTCGAGCGCCTCGAGATCAGCCGCGCCGAGCTGCGCGGCCCGCTCCTGGGTGACTTCCTCACGGCGTGCGGAGTGAGCGTCCACGGTGTCCGCGTGGCGGAGCGTGAGGCTCGCGACGTGGCGCGCCGCATGGGCGGCGCGCTCGTCGACGTCACCGTCGGCGACCGGGCCCAGGTCGAGGTGCTGGCGCCCGACCTCCCGGTGCGCGACGACGCTACGGCGAGTCTACGTCAGCCTTCAGCACCGGGCAGATAAACCCGAAGGTCGGGTGCGACTGGAACGACGACGAGAACGATGAGGTGTCGGACGCCTGCGTTCCGAACCACTCGCTCCGCACCGGCGCCTTGACCCTCTTGCCGGTCGTCCCGCCGCTGTCGATCTTCAGCACGTCCACGCCGCGGTAGGCGTCGGCGGTGTAGACGATCTCGCCGTTCGGATCGGTCGGCGACCAGTACGCCGCCCAGGTCGACCCGTTCGCCGGGATGTAGTAGCCGACCTGCTGGATGTCCGTCGGCGTCCGGTCACCTGCGGCGCATCCGCCTTCGCGATGTCGAGGACGGTTAGGCCGCCCCAGCCGCTCACGAACGCGTAGTGGTCCTTGAAGTTCATGCCGGCGGCGCTCCCGGGCACGTGCGTGAGCAGCCGCACGTTGCTCGAGAGCCATTCCCGTATCGCGGGTTCTCTAACGGGGGATCAGGTCACGAGCTGCGCGATCGCCGCGATCCCCACGGCCACGATCACGCCCCGCAGCGCCTGCGGCGACAGGCGCCGCCCGTAGCGGGCGGCCAGCTGGGCGCCGATCACCGAGCCGGCCGCGATCAGCGCAGCCGGTCCCCAGGCGACGTCGGCGACCGCGACGAAGACGAGCGCCGCCACGCCGTTCACGACGCCCGCGAGGACGTTCTTGAGCGCGTTCACGCGCTGAAGGCCGTCCGGCAGCGCGAGGCCGAGGATCGCGAGCAGCAGGATCCCCTGGGCCGCTCCGAAGTAGCCGCCATAGACGCCGGCCAGATACACGAGCACGCGCGGAAGGCCGGTCCCGTGGGCATCCGGCGGCGGGCGCCGCTCCGCGACCCGCCGGTCGAGCCGCGGCTGCAGCACGACGGACACGAGCGCGATCGCGATGAAGACGGGAACGATCGCCTCGAATGCGGCGTCGGGCAGCACGAGCAGGAGTACCGCGCCTGTGATGCCGCCGAGCGCCGAGGCGGCCGCGAACCGCAGGGCGCGCGTGCGCTGCCCCTCGAGCTCGCGCCGGTAGCCGACGGCGCCGGCCACGGAGCCGGGCACGAGGCCGACGTTGTTCGACACGTTCGCGGTGACAGGCGAGTAGCCGAACGCGAGCAGGACCGGGAACGTGATGAGGGTGCCGCTGCCCACGAGGGTGTTGATCGCGCCGGCCGCCATGCCGGCCGCGGCGATGGCGGCGATCTCGGCAGCGCCCACGGGGCGGCGATCGTAACGCGCTCGCCGCGCAGTAGGCTGCGGCCATGCGCGTAATCGACTGCGAATGTGGCAAGACGCTTCAGGCCGCCAACGACGAGGACCTGACCGAGGCGGTCCGTCAGCACGTCGCCGAGGACCATCCCGACATGGACCTCTCAGACGAGCAGGCCCGGGAGCTGGTGAGCTCCCAGGCGTACGACGCGCAGGACTCGTAGCCGCCGTACGGGACTCGTGGCCGTCGCGCGCGACTAGCGGCCCGCGGCCGCGCGGATCGTCCGGAGGAGCTCCTCCGGCGGGCAACCCTTGACGATGGAGGTGCGCGCGCCCGCGCGCAGCGTCGCTGCCTTGGCGTCCGGTGCGTCCGGCGACGTCAGCGCCACGATCTTCGTATGCGGGCTGCAGGCCAGGATCTCGCGCGCCGCCACCTCGCCGCCGCCGCCCGGCATGACCCAGTCGAGCACCGCGACGTCGGGCTGGTGCTCGCCGGCGAGCTCGATCGCGCGCTCCGCGTCCTCGGCGGAGCCGACCAGCTCGAGCTCGCAATCGCGCTCCACGATCGCCTCGATCAGCGCTCGCGCGAGCGCATCGTCGTCCGCGATGAGCAGCCGGAGCGCCATCCGGGGACTCTTGTACCCCATCCGCGACACGCTCGCGACCGCTGAGCGCTGCGCGTTTCTCGCCCGCGTTGCCACGCTTCAGAGCCGGTCCCGGCGGGTAAAAGGAGGGCGGAGGGAGCCAAATGGCGCAGCCGGAAGCTGTGATCGAGCAATTGCAGGATCAGGCGGTCGCGACGGTCGAGTGCGACGTGCCGGTCGGGTGGTCGCTCGACGACTGGCGCACCGTCCGCGGCCTGGCCCGTGATGTCACAAGAGAGCCTGGAGCGCGGTGGTGGCGCCGGCTACCACGAGCATTGCGCCGATCGCGCGGAGGAGCTGGCCCTCGCTGAGCCGGCCGGTCAGGCGCGCGCCTAGGAGCGCGCCCGGGACCGAGGCCGCCGAGCCGATCGCCAGCAGGTCCCAGTCCACGCCGTCCGGGGTGTGTCCGATCACTCCGGCGATGCCGACGCAGACGCCCACGGCCAGGTTGGTGCCCACCGCCCGCGCCGCGGTCTCGCCCACGTAGCGGAGGAGCGCCGGCATGCGCAGCGCGCCCAGGATGAGGCCGACCAGCCCGCCGAGCACGCCGACGGCGGCGCCCGTAAGGACGGCGGCGCGGATGTCGAGCTCGTTCTGGCCGTTGACGTGGCCGCCGGCGTTGGCGTTGCGGCGAGTCGGGCGCTCGCGTCCGCGCAGGAGGTCGACGCCGAAGTAGAGAAGCAGCGCGCCGATCGTGACCAGGAGCACGTCGTCCGGCAGGACGCCGGACAGGTAGCCGCCCACGACCGCTCCGGCCATCGACGGGGGCGCCATCCAGGCGAACAGGCGCCAGTTGATCCTCCCGGCGCGCACATGGACGATCGCCGCCGCGGTCGCCGCTAGGCCCGAGATGCCGATGTTCGCGCCCGCACCCGCAGCGGGGTGAGACGCCAGTAGCAGCACGGCGGGCAGGCGGATGTTGCCGAGCACGAGCCCCACGACGCCACCGGCGAGGGCGACCGAGAAGCACCAGGCACAGAAGGCTGTGAGCTCGAGGGCGTCCACGGAGCGGGGGAGTCTTTCACCGAACTAGTGAGAACGGTTCTCACTAAGATGCCGCGCTGTGCACCGCTCCACCGCCGTTCTCGCCACCGCCGTTGCGCTCGCCGCCTGCGCCGCCGGCTGCGGCGGCGACTCCTCGTCCGGCGGCCGGACCGTCGTGGCTACCACGACCCAGGTCGCGGACCTGGTCCGCGAGGTCGCGGGCGCGCGCGCGAACGTCGACGGCATGTTGCGCCCCGGCGGCGACCCGCACGACTACGAGCCGCGTCCGAGCGATGTCACGGCGGTGGCGAAGGCGCAGCTCGTCTTCCGCTCGGGCGGGGAGGTCGACGACTGGCTCGGCGACGTGATCGACAACGCGGGCGGGGACGCCGAGGTCGTGTCGCTGATCGACTCGGTCGACCGGCTCGGCGACGATCCGCACTGGTGGCAGGACCCCCGCAACGCAGTGCGCGCGGTTGAGGCCATCCGCGCGCGGCTGTCGAAGCTCGACCCGGGTGGGCGGAGCACGTATAGCCGCAACGCGGAGCGCTTGGAGCGAGAGCTCCGGCGCCTCGACCGGAGGATCGCCGCGTGCGTCGCGCGGGTGCCGCCCGCGAAGCGCAAGATCGTGACGACTCACGACGCGCTCGGCTACTTCGCGCGCCGCTACGGGATCGATGTGGTGGGCGCCGTCATCCCGTCGCTGTCGACGCAGGCCCAGGCGTCCGCTGGGGACGTCCAGCGGCTGGTCGAGCAGATCCGCCGCGAGGGGGTGGAGGCGGTCTTCCCCGAGAGCGCGGTGAACCCCGACATAGAGCGCGCGATCGCGCGGGAAGCCGGAGCCCGGATCGGCGACAAGCTCTACGCCGACTCGCTCGGCCCGGCTGGCAGCCCCGGGGAGACCTACGCGGGCGCGCTGGCGGCCGACGCCGAGGCGCTGGTGCGCGGCATGTCGGGCGGGCGCGTGGAGTGCAGGCTCTAGCGGCGCCGGCAGGTGGGGCACTCGCCCCGGAGCGTCACGTCGTGCGCGTCGATGGCGTAGTCGACCCGGTTCGCGAGGCGCTCGATCGCCCGCTCGAGGTCGGAGTCCTCGAAGGTCGACACCTCGCCACAGTTGTCGCAGACGATGTGATGGTGGTGCTCGCCGCCGGGGCCGATCGGCTCGTAGCGCGCCACGCCCTCGGCGGCGTCCACGCGCCGGGTCAGACGCAGCTTGTCGAGCAGCTCGAGCGTCCTGTAGATGCTCGCCACGCCGATGTCCTGGCCGCAGTCGTGAAGGCGGTCCGCGATCTCCTTCGCCGTGACGCTGCAGCCGAGGTCGTCGAGCGTCTCGACCACCGCCGAGCGCGGCCCGCTCAGGCGGTAGCCCTCGCGCTCGAGCTCGCGCTGCGCGTGTCGGGTCCAGTCGGTCACGGGTTCAGCATAGGCTCCCGCCGTGCGGGAAGCCGTGCATGACCTGAACAACCAGCTCGCGGTGATCCTGAACTACACGAGCTTCGTGCTGGAGGACACGGCGCCCGACGACCCGCGGCGCGAGGACCTGCTCGAGATCCAGCGCGCCGCGGAGCGCGCACGCGACGTGACGTTGCAGCTCCTCGCGCAGCCGCGCGGCGACTAGCCGCTCGCGGCGCTGAAGCCCTCGGCCACCTTCTGCCAGTTCACGACGTTCCACCAGGCGTCGATGTAGTCCGGGCGCTTGTTCTGGTACTTCAGGTAGTAGGCGTGCTCCCAGACGTCGACGCCGAGCAGCGGCGTCTTGCCGTCCGTGAGCGGGTTGTCCTGGTTGGCCGTCGAGACGACGGCGAGACCCGACCCGTCGTGCACGAGCCACGACCAGCCCGAGCCGAACTGGTTCACGCCTGCGTCCTTGAACTTGCCCTGGAAGTCGCTGAACGAGCCGAAGGCCGACTCGATCGCAGAGGCCAGCTCGCCGTCGGGCTCGCCGCCGCCGTCGTGGGACATCCACTCCCAGAAAAGCGAGTGGTTGTAGTGGCCGCCGCCGTTGTTGCGGACCGCCGTCCGCTTGTCGTCGGGGATCTGCGAGAGGTTCGCGATCACGTCCTCGATCGGCTTGTCGGCCCAGTCGGTCCCCTCGAGCGCCGCGTTCACCTTGTCGACGTAGGCCTGGTGGTGCTTGTCGTGGTGAAACCCCATCGTCGCCTCGTCGATGTGAGGCTCGAGCGCGTTGTAGTCGTAGGGGAGGGGCGGAACCTCGTAGGGCATTTGATCTCTCCTTCAATCGTTCGCGGGTAGGACAATACGCGTGCTCCTCGTGAGCTGGAACGTGGCCGGCCGGAAGAGCCGCCTGCAGGAGCAGGCGGACCGCGTGCTGCAGCTCTCCCCGGACGTCGTCTGCCTCCAGGAGGTCACGCCGGTCACCGCGGGCGCGTGGTCGGAGCGGCTCGCGGCGGCCGGTCTCACGGCCGCGCTGGCGCCGCTGCCCCGCTCGCGCGAAGGCTTCCGCGACGCCTTCCGAGCCCTGAACGGATTCGAGTCGAAGGAGCCGAGCTGGGAGTGGCCCCGCTGGGGCGGCGGCTACCGCCTGGACCACCTGATCGCCTCCGCCGAGGTGACCGTTTCCGCCTGCTCCTACAGGCACGACTGGCGCCGCGACGACCTGCTCTCGGACCACTCGGCACTGGTGGCCGAGCTGTCCGTCCGGGTCTAGTGCGAACATGTGTTCGTGTTGTCGTCACCTGCATCGACTACTGGCCACTGGCTAGGATTGAGCCTCCACGCGGGCGTGCTGGAATTGGCAGACAGGATCGGTTCAGGTCCGGTTGCTCGAAAGAGCGTGTGGGTTCGACTCCCTCCGCCCGCACTTGACAGATGCGACGCGCCGAGGACGTAAGGGCGGTCCTCGAGCTCGGCGCGTCGGGGCTGGGTCCCTCCGGGATCGCGAGGGAGACCGGAGTCCCGCGTGGAACTGTCCGCGACTGGCTGTCGGGGAAGCTCCCGCGAGGATTCACCGCCGACGGGGTCCAGGTCTCGTCGTGCCGACGGTGCGGAGCACGCGCTCATCAGCTCGACCAGCTGCCCGCCGCGTATGTCTATCTACTCGGGCTGTACCTCGGCGACGGCTGCATCTCGGCACACCGGCGCGAGGTCTACAGGCTCCGGATCGTGCTCGATCTCCGTTACCCGGGAATCGTCGACGAGTGCGCGGCGGCGATTGGCGAGGTGATGCCGCGCAACGCCGTTCACCGGCAAATGCGAAGGGGCGGCTTCACGCGGCGCACCGAGTACACGAACGTCGAGATCTCGGCGTACTCGAAGTCCTGGCCGTGCTTGTTCCCTCAGCATGGGAGCGGACGCAAGCACGAGCGGCGAATCGAGCTCGCCGAATGGCAGCGGGAGCTGGTTGCCCGCCACCCCGCGCTGATGCTGCGCGGCCTGATCCACTCCGACGGCTGCAGGTTCCAGAACACGGGGCGCGGTTGGTCCCACCCGCGCTACTCGTTCGCCAACCTCTCCGACGACATCAAGAGGATCTTCTGCGACACCTGCGAGCTCATGGGCCTCCACTGGACCTCCTCGGGGGAGAAGACCATCTACGTCTCGCGGAAGGCGGACGTCGCGGTGCTGGATCGCTTCGTCGGACCGAAGACCTAATCCGCGCGCGATTCGTCGCGGAGCCTGCGCCGTCGGGTCAGCCGCGCCGCATCAGGCGACCGACGGCAGCCATCAGCTCCTCGGTGCGCTCTTCCTTCATGGCGGCGGGGCCGCTCACGACGCAGTGGTGCGCGTGGTCGTCGAGGAGGCCCAGTGCGACCTTGTCGAGGGCGGCCTGCACGGCGGCGATCTGGGTGAGCACGTCGATGCAGTAGCGGTCGTCGTCGACCATCCGCTCGATCCCGCCGACCTGTCCCTCGATCCGGCGCAGTCGTGTGAGGAGCCGGTTCTTGGTCGCTGTGTAGCCGCGTGTCTCGGTGCTCGTTGGCATCGGCTCGAGGTGGTGAGCGAGGTGCTCCCGGCCGACAAGGCGAGCGTCGTGAAGCGCCTCCAGGACGAGGGCCGCGTGGTCGCCATGGTCGGCGACGGCGTGAACGACGCGCCCGCGCTCGCCCAGGCAGACCTCGGCCTCGCGATCGGAACCGGCACCGACGTCGCGATCGAGGCGTCCGACCTGACGCTCGTGAGCGGCGACCCGCGTGCCGCCTCGGACGCCATCCGCCTCAGCCGGGCGACGCTCCGGACGATCAAGCAGAACCTGGTCTGGGCCTTCGGCTACAACGTCGCGGCGATCCCGCTCGCGGCGGCCGGCCTGCTGAACCCGGTGATCGCGGCGGCGGCCATGGCGCTGTCGAGCGTGTCGGTCGTCGGCAACGCCCTGCGTCTGCGGCGCTTCAGGCCCGCGCGCTAGCTGCGCCGGCGCTGCGGCGTTCCGAACACGTAGTCCCAGAACGGGGCGCTCACGCCGAAGCCCTTCGTGTCGTCCTGGAAGTGGTGGCGCATGTGGAGCTCGCGCACGACCTTGCCGAGCCGCGTCCGCGGGCGGTGGTGGTGCACGTGGTAGTGGGTCATGTCGTACGCCAGGTAGCCCGCGAGGAACCCGGCCGCGAACACGTGCGCCCAGGGCGTGCCGAGCACGAGCACGAACAGGCCCCAGAAGCCGAGCGCGAGCGGGATGCTCAGCGACGGCGGCATCACGAGCCGGAGCGGGTCGTTCGGGTGGTCGTGGTGGACGCCGTGGATGATCCAGTGGAGGCGCGCCCCGATGCCCTCCTCGGGCTCGAAGTGGAAGATCAGCCGGTGCATCCAGTACTCGGTCAGCGTCCAGAAGACGTAGCCGGCGAAGACCAGCCCGACGACCTGGAGCGTTGTCGGCTCGCCGCGCGCGCCCGCGACGAACAGCGCGACGATCGCGGGGACGAAGATCACCACCGGCACCATGGGATGCACCCGCGAGAGCCGATCCAGCAGATCCGAGTCGAACATCCGCGGGGAGGCCTTAAGCACGTCTGTCCGGCGCACGTCCACAAGCCGAATTTATCGCACCGCCCGGCCGCGCGAAAGGTAAGAGTTCGGGTTCCCTAACTCGACGTCCAGAGCGAGCGCCACGAGGCGATCAGGAAGTCGAGCCCGAACGCCGCCGTGGCGGCGTAGACGACGGTCTCGGGGTGAGTCGCCTCGGCCGCGAAGACGCGTCCGAGCAGGTAGCAGGTGACC
>WNGA01009789.1_pt1 | contig 13331 bp, 11 predicted proteins | sample 5400061 | NCBI WGS metagenome assembly WNGA01 (sample SAMN13153366, study PRJNA577476) | soil metagenome | isolation source: 100 cm soil or saprolite under grassland replicate 2 | place: USA:California | collected 2016-06-15 | reverse complement strand
AGCCACGCTAATAGTCGGGCGTTCTCGATTTCAGAAATAGGAAGAACGATTGTCTACTTGACGCCATTCCGCAACTCACCAATGTGAAGGGCCTTGATAACCGTGCTTCCTGGCGTGATCGGATCATCCGTGTACATTAGCGCTGCTAGTCCGAGGCTCGATCTTGCCGCATCCAGATTGGATCGCAATTCCTGAATGTGGACAGTTTTCATCGCTAGACCAATGACTGAAACATCAGTGAAGGAAGAGGGCGACAAGCCCGCTAAAGCCCGAACTGCGTTGACCGCCTGCCGAAGTTGATCGATGTGTGCGGCCTTAATCACTGTAGAACCAGCAACAAGCGGATCGTCAACAAATGTTACGGTCGTCGTCAGATCCGGCGCGCTGTAGCCGCTCGCGATGTTCGATGTATTGAAGGATCTCACGTAGTACAGGTAAGACGTATTTTCGGCCGCAGTGCCATCAACGAAAGGTGAATTAGCGACAGTAGAGGCAAGCACCACAAATCCGTTCAAGGCGCGCCTGGAGACCTCGTAATGGTCAGCACCGATCACCGCTGACCAAGTGATTGTGACGCTCGTCCCGCTTGTCGACGTCGCAGTAACGTTTGCCGGAGCCGGCGGGAGCGTGCAGGTAAGCGTCACCGGGCTATTGGAAATCGGCGTACTCGTTCCGCCATAGTTGATTAAGACGGAGTGCTGAGCTCCGTTCTGAAACACTGACGGTGTGGGTACCTGAAACGCGTGCACTCCGTTGCCCTTGCCGGCCGCCGCAAGATCACCGCGGTACAGATTTGCAGGAATGGTCTCCAAATAAGTGGAGCTGTCGTAAATATCAACAGAAATCGCCGTTGTTGGTTGATTACTGTTCCACGCCCAACCAGTAATCATCGAGCATGACGTACTGTCCTGATTCCCTTCGAAATGGGGCGGGATCGAGAAACTGCGTGGGCTGTTTGGCAGATCTTCGTTTGTTCCTTGATATCGCAAGTGGATCGAATGTGTCGCGCCGTCGTTGAAGGACTCTGGAGTCGTGACGATGAACGCGTGTGCACCATCACCGATGCCCGCAGCTTGCAAGTCACCTCTGTACGTCGCACAGGGAATCGTCTGCACGTATGTTTCGCCATCGAACAGATCGACATCGACGCGGGTCGACGGCGAAAACGAGTCCCAGGCCCACCCGGTGATTTGCGAATTGTCAATCGTGTCGAAATCACCACTAAATGAACACGAGCCTGCGTCACTCCCAAATCCTGACGGGAGGACCGCATTTTGATCTGCCCAGTAATAAAGCATCCATCTTCCAGTGACAGCGCTCATCGAGTCGTCATAACAACTTGGAGGGTCATTGGGCGCACATCCGAAGTGATTTCCGCTCGTAATGTTGGAAATGACTATGCGCGGCTCCGTAATTGTTCGGTTCTCATTTTTCACGTACGCGGCATTTGAAACTGAGTAGACGTAATTGTTCGTCAGTGCTGGTGCGCCCTGGCTTCCATCGGCGGTAGGTGCAATCCACGTTCGAGATGTCCGTGTCCACGCGACGCCCGCCGGTATGCCGCCGTTCGCGACAGATTTCCATTCGTAGATGGTTGAGATGTTGTAATTGGCAACGTCAGCAAGCATGTAAAGAGCTCCGTCAGAGCCCTGAGCTACATCCCAGATCTGCGTCGGCGCTCCTTCGCCAATGTTCGGGGTAAAGCTTAGACACGAATCAAAGAAAACCTGCTGATCGAGCGTAACAACGGAGCGAATCCATGGCGTCGGACAACCCTTGTAGCTCGGTGCTGATCCATCCTCGTGATACAAAAATGTTGAAGCATTTAGGGGAAGATAGGCGGGCAAGAGACCCGAACCAAACGGAGGGTTGCTGCTGTATGGAGCTGCACACGATCCGAATGGTTGACAGCTCGGATCTACGGGATCGACCCAGGCCGATGTCACTTGCGCTGGAGTCGCCGACCAAAGCAGGTCAGGAAGGTCGATGCGGCCGACACGATCCCAATTATTCGAACACACATCCGTGGGAGCGCTGTCGCTCGTGCAAGCATTCGGGCGGTCAGCGTACGAACGAGTGGAAGAGTAGGCGATGCGCCATGCACCGTTCTGATACATGAGCGAGGCGTGGGCTGCCTCCGACTCGTCCCGATCCATGTCGGTTCCCCAGTTGTTGCTGCCCCAGATCGGATACCAGTGGGGCGCAGCGTGCGTCGTGGAGGGATACCTCAGAACGAACAATCCTTCCCATGGCGAGCCTGCCGTCAGAGTGAGATAGCCTGCGTTCACGAGAATGTCTACGTCTCCGTTCGCGCGAAGAATCGGCTCCGCGCTCTGCACATAATTGGAAGCGTAGTTCACACCTGGTGAACACCCTGGCCGAGTCGAAATGAGTCCACACTGTGCGGCGCCGCTCGGGCAATCTCCGAATAGTGTGGGTATAACGGAAATCGTGATCATGACGGCGACCGCGAACGGTTTGGCTGGGATCATTGGACGATCCTCGGGTGCAGTTTCGTAGATCATATCAGAGGAATTCCGCCATGATGGAGAGAGGATGATCTCGCTCATCACGCTTCTCGGGGCAACGACTCCATGCGTTGTGCTCGCGATAATTCTGCGCCGATGGTTCGCGCCGCTCCCGTGGCAGGTCACGGCGATCGCTTTATTTCTCGGCAGTGTATTTCTTGCGCCGGGCTTTCTCTCGACTCGAATCCTTGTACCGGTCGACGAGGTCGCACGCGGGTATCCCTTTCACGGAATCGTTGGTGAGGTACATGTTCGCAACGCTCTCACCAACGACACCGTTAAACAAATCCTGCCTTGGATGCAACTCGTGCGGGAGCAATTCTCGTCCTTGAACTGGCCACTGTGGAATCGTTATCAGTTCTCAGGTTACCCACTGCTTGGAAATGGCCAGTCAGCGCCGTTTGGCCCTTTCTTTCTGGTGACGCTTCTCGTTCCGCTTCCCAAACAGCTTGTTGCAATGGCTTTTGTGAAGTTGTTCGTCTCATTCATTTTCACATTTCTACTACTGAAGGACGAGGGCCGCAGCGATGGCGCAGCGCTTTTCGGTGCGGCGTTGTTCAGCTTTTCAGTCTTTGAGACGGTGTATCTGTTTTATCCGCTGACTTCCGTAAGCGCTCTCCTTCCGCTCCTTCTATGGTCTTTACGACGAACGGTCCAATCTTCACAACTGAGGTGGCCCGTGCTCTTGTCGCTATGCGCAGTTAGTGCTTTGACCGGCGGGCACCCTGAAACCGTTGTACATCTTGCAATCGCAGGCGTGATGATCGTTGGAATCGATTTGATCGCAGGCGAACAAGAGCTTCGCCATTTGGCTGCTTGGTACCGCATCGGATGGTCTATCGTGATGGCAGTCGGTATATCGGCGCCGGCCTGGCTGCCTGTTGCGCAGCAAGTTTCTCTTAGTCGTCGGTTCAATGAGATCGCGACCGCCGGACATGTGTTTACTTTTCCGATTCAAGGCGCATGGCTAGCGCTCAACCCGAATGGATTCGGCCATCCGGCACGCGGGAGCTGGAACTGGATCCTCAACTACAGCATGGTCGCGCCTACCTACGTGGGATTGCTCGGTCTCGCGCTCGGCATCGCATCGCTTGCAAGCCGTAGTCGCCGTGCGTTGTTCTTTTTCGTCACCGCGCTCGCCCTTTTTACGATTGCGATGAACTGGACCGTGATCGCGCACGTCGTCAACGCCGTACCTCCGTTGTCTTTCTGCGCGAATGACCGACTTCGCTTCGTAAGCGTCTTGTTTATCGCTATCGCGAGCGCCTATGCGCTCGATCATTTCGGCAGAGGCATTAAGGCGCTTTTCGTGCTCGCGTCAGCCGCCCTCTTCCTGGCAGCGACTTGGGTCTTTGTGAAGAAACTCGGAGTTACGCTCGAGCCGCGCGACGCCGTAGGCATCGCAATGATTCTGCTGTTTGCCGGCGCGGCCGAACTCCTGCGTTTACGAGACAAACAACGTGCGATTCCGCACTTGGCATTTGGGTGCCTCTGCATCGAGCTCTTCGCGTTCAATTCGGAATTCAACTCTTCCGCCCCACAGCGCTATTACCGAATGTCACTACCAATTATGAATGCCCTGCGAAGTAATGCACCGTCAGAGCCATTTCGCATCGTAGGGTTCGATTGGGTGCTCATGCCAAATGCTGCCGCTCAGTACGGACTTGAGGATATTCGAGGCTCTGATCCGATGGAATTCGATTTCTATCGGCAGTTCTTCAAACTCATCGAGTTCCCACAGTCTGACGATGTCAAACGAGTCCAGGATATCGGTCAGCCTGGTCTCGCCTTCCTGAACGTACGCTTTGCGATGACGGAGCCGGGCCTTGGAGAACAACCCGGTTGGCACTTACGGTATGCAGGAGCTGACGGTAAACTCTACGAATCCACGAGTGCTCTGCGCCGATTTTTTGTCCCTCTACGCTACTCAACGGGACCATCGACACTCCCTCGGCTTAGGTCAATTCGAAGCTTCGCTGAAGAAGTCATTGTCGAGGGTGACCAAGGCGCGCTGCAGACAGACGCTGCGCGAGTAGGGGCGATCCACCAAAATCAGACCGGGACTCGCTTCTCTTTCACAGTTGATGCAACTGCCCCGACTCTCATCGCATCGAGTCAGCCCTTCACGCCGGGTTGGCGAGTAAAAGTGAATGGCTATGACACGCGGTCCTATCGCGTGAATGGCGCGTTCATAGGTTTCATGGTCCCAACCGGCCACTCTGACATCATGGTCTACTATCTTCCGATCAGCTTTTACATAGGTCTTTTGCTGTGCCTCACCACAGCCGTGGCATCGTGCGTATTCGTGTGGCGAGGTTCGCTGAAGCGCTCTAGTAAATCGCCCAGTACCGCGTCAAGTAATCGCTGAAGGTGAGCACGAACAAGACGCCGAGCCACACGAATGAGGCGATGATCACCACCCAGGTTAGGCGGGTGGAGTGGATGACGTGCATGAAGAACAGAATCACCAGCACCGCTTTCGTTGTGGCGATCAGCAGCGCGATCGGCGTATTGGCCCAGCCGAGATCAAGGGTCGAGGCGAACCACGTGAGCAGAGTAAAGCGACAGTACCTCGACGACTGCCAAGCTGCGACGCCCGAACGGCATACGCCATAGTCAGCGAGCTGACGATGAGCACGAGCGTATTGATGCCGCCGGCAAGCGTGTTCTGCTGCTCGCCGGCGATGGCCCACGCTTCCGGATAGATGACGCGATAGACCCAGTACGCACACAAGATGCCGCCGAAGAAAAGAATCTCGGTGGCCAGGAACGTCCACATTCCGAGAGTCGAGGCCTCGTGCTGCTGGCCGAGGTCCTCGAAGTGATGCTGGAGGAACGGGTGGTGGACGTGCTCGCCCGCGCGAAAAACTTCCGGGTGGCGATAGGGCAAAACAAACGGGAGCAGGATGATGACCGCCACCGCTGTCGACGCGACGAGAAGATCCAGAACCGCCGCTCGCGCGCCCGGGCGGTCAGCGGGAGGACGATAGCCGTGATCGTAATCGCTGTGGCGCCGAAGCGAGCCAATGGAGAGATGTTAGTCCGTTGATGCGAACCCCAACAGAGAATGCGACGGCGCGCCTACCGTCGGCTTGTCCGCGAGAAATACTAGGAGAATAATTACGCCTTGACATAATTCCATCTGTATATTATATTGACGTTAGTACTGCCTTCCTGCAGGAACCTGTACACCGGCTGAGCCCGCTTCTGCTCATCTGCCAAATCAGCTTTATCAAAGAAAGGGGGATCTCTGTGTTCTCGAACATTCGCTGCATTGTTGTCCTCACAGCAGTGTTTATCGCCATTACTCCAAGTGGCTTCGCTGCGGATATTCGCGATGTCGTTGGAGTTGCACATATCGATGGCCGTTATTCGTTTCCAATCGGGTCATGGCCGGTAACCGATGGCACCAAGCGTGATTATCTTAATGAGGGCGCTGACGAGGTTGCTCGCCTTGGAACAAATGTAATAAAGGTTTGGCTACATCCGAACGCGGTATCTTGGTATCACTACACTGCCAACCCGAGCTTTCCCACATCCTGGTATTACACCACACCCGAAAACAGACTCGTTTCGATAGCAAGCAGCCCTCAATTTTCAGCGCTTTTTCAGAGGCCGTTCAAAACGTTCGTTCTCAATATCATGTCAAATGTGCCCATCTACACCAACGGTTCTGAAGACGTGACAAAATTCGGTTTTTACGACTCCGTGCTGGACGGGCTCACCGCGTCTGAACGAAATACTGAGCAGCAGGCGATGTACAATCTCGCGATTTATCTCTTGGACACTTATCGTGGTTCAGGAAAAACATTTGTGTTTCAGAATCACGAGGGCGATCACATTCTGCGCCTCGATCTTTCCTGCCACTGCCAGGATTTGCCCTCTGCTCCACCAGAGCGCGTACAGCCAATGATCGACTGGACGAACGCAAGACAGGATGGCGTTACGACCGCGCGAAATGCACGACCGGGAGCTGGCGTGACTGTCGTAAATGCCGCGGAGGTAAATGATGTCTGGGATTCAAGCAACAACATGTCATGGATTAGCATGGTGAACAGCGTGATCCCGTACACCCATTGCGATCTTTACTCGTACTCTGCATGGGACTCTCGCCCCGATGTAGAGGGCCGCTTCGCGCACGATCTCGATTATCTCGCTACGCAAGCACCGGACAGCGCCCTATACGGCGACCGCGACATCTACATCGGAGAGTATGGACAGGCGGAGAACACGCAAGGTGGTGCACAGGCCCAACTCGACACGATCCGGCGAATGACGGAAATCGCGCTCGGCTGGGGCGTTCGCTACACTCTATATTGGAATCTGTACTGCAACGAGCCGACCGACCCCGCGATCACAAGCCCCGACATCCGACCAACAAACTCACAAATGGCGGGGCTTTGGCTTATTCGGCCCGATGGAACACATGCGCCTGTGTACGATTATTTCGTAGGGCTTTTCCAGAAATCAGTTCATCGCGTGACGTTTCGCGCCTACTATCCATACTATGTATCCGCCGATGAATTCCAAGCGGAACGCGTCGTGGCGGATCGAACCGAAGCGCGCCAATGGGAGCACTTCGCGGTGATTGATCTGAACGGCGGTGTGCTCAATCCAGGTGATCAAGTGAATATCATTTCACACACTGGTCATTATGTCTGCGCAGAATTGAATGGCGGTGATGTTGTCAATGCAAACCGTACGCAAGGTGGGCCTTGGGAGACATTCACGATCCTCAAGCAGAATGGTTCCGGCGGAATTGTCACGAATGACGCGATCGCATTGCAGACTGGCGGCGGATATTACTTTGTGGCAGAGGGCGGTGGTGGCCCAGGAAGCGTTGTCAACGCGAACAGACTTGTGATTGGGGTGTGGGAAACATTCACCTACAGTGAAGAGTAAAAGTGTCGCATTCAACGGGAGGGCACCCCACGCAAGGGTGCCCCCTCGCATTTTCGCACGGCCGCTGGAAAGGAGCGCTGTCGCAACGTTTCTGTGCCTTCAGACCGCGACAGGCTATCATTCGCGTCCGATGCGACGACAGCACGCACTTGTCTTGCTACTCTTCTTCGGCCTGGCCATAGCAATGACTTGGCCATTGATGCCCGCCATCACTCGCGCCGTAGCGTATCCGGGCGATCCATACATTAATGCGTGGGTTCTGGATTGGGACTGGTACGCTGTGGCGCACCAACCCCTCAGCCTGTTTGACGCAAACATCTTCTATCCGGCGCGATATTCATTGGCATTCAGCGAAAACATGTTTGGTATCGCGCTCCTTCTGTTCCCGCTGCGGGCAGCGGGCATCGCAGCGATTACCGCACATAACTTGGCGGTATTAGGGGGGTTTGCCTTCTCCGGCTTTGCCGCTTATCTGCTGGGCAGATTTGTAACCGGTAGCTGCATCAACGGCATAGCTGGCGGCGTGTTCTATGCGTTTGTTCCGTTTCGGTTCAATCACTTGTCACACGTGCAACATGTCTGGGGCGCGACGTTGCCGATCTTGCTCCTATCTTTGTTGTGGTATGCCCGGAAACCGAGCTGGCCTCGTGCCTGGGTTTTTGCAGCCGCATTCTTACTCAACGGGCTCTGCAACGTTCATTGGCTACTCTTCGGGTCGATAGCCGTTGCTGCATCCGCTGTTGTGCTCCGACCACGCATTCTGCCGCTTTTGATTTGCACAGGGGGCGCGGCAGTGCTGCTTATCGCATTTCTCATGCCCTACGCCTATGTGGCGAAGCTGTATAGTATGCGGCGGTCGTGGAGCGAAACGATGAGTTACTCCGCACGACCTCGGGACTGGCTAGTTAGTGATTTTCATAATCGGTTCTACAACACCCTAAGGGACCCCTCGATTGATCCTGAGCGATGGCTGTTTCCAGGCGCACTGTCAATCATTCTGAGCCTTGCTGCCCTACGGAGCCGCGAACGCACCGTGATACGCATTGCGATAGTCTGGCTTGCATTGGGGTTCATCGGCTCACTAGGCCTGCATACGATTTTTCATCGCTTTCTGTTCAGCCATGTCCCAGGCTTCCACGCGATCCGTGTTCCCGCGCGCTGGGCCGCGGTCGCACATGTCGGCCTCGCAGTCCTAGTCTCGCTAGGCACCGGAGCAATTGCTCGGCGCCGAGCTTGGCTAGGTTTTACATTAATTATGTTGATGCTGTTTGAGCTGAATGCCGCGCCGATCCGTTGGTACATGGCCGACACTACAATTCCTCCAGTGGAACGCTGGGTAAGAGACAATAAACCACATGCCGTAATCGAGCTGCCTATCTCGACCGCTGGCGAGTACCTTGCCACGCTACACGCAACTGCACACCACCGTTCAATTGTAAACGGCTCATCAGGTTTTGCTCCGCCTGAGTACCTGCGTCTCGTGTCATTAGCCACAGAGCTATCCGATGATCTGATTCCAGAATTGCGGCGGCTGCGCGTAAGCCACATCATCGTGCACGCGAATGCACTAGACGCACGCGGCCGTGCCTGGTTGGCTCGTGCCCTCCACCAAGGGAGACTTGGCTTCGTCGGTCGCTTCGACTCCGGTATTTTTGGCGACTGGCTCTTCACGACTGGTCCCGGTGAATCATCGTTAATACCGCAACTGGAGGTAATGTTACGGGGCGAGCCAACCTATAGCGAGACACCATTTGGTGTTCTCGAGCGTCCTGGCCCCGAGCAAACTGTGACTAGTCGGGCCTCGGTTTCTGGTTTTGCTTTTTCAGTCTACGGCGTTCAAAAAGTAAATCTCCTGGTGAACAACGGTAGGATCCGACTCCCCACGATTCTGTACCCGGATTCTCTTCTCAGCCATCGCTTTCCTTGGTACGACGCAACAACAAGACCTCGATTTGAAGCAACTTTTACGAAGCGCCCGCCGGGCGTTTGGAACTTCACCGATATACAGGTCGAAATCATTGACGGCCGCGGCGGACACACGCTCCTAGAAGATCGCTGGATTAATTGGCCTTAGATTTTCATCACCGCTTTAGATTTCCATTACCGCGTTTAGGACTTGACATTTAGTAAATCGCCCAGAATCGCGTCAGGTAGTCGCTGAAGGTGAGCACGAACAAGACGCCCAGCCACACGAACGAGGCGATGATCACCACCCACGTCAGACGCGTCGAGTGGATCACATGCATGAAGAACAGAATCACCAGCGCCGCTTTCGTCGTGGCGATCACCAGCGCGATCGGCGTATTGGCCCAGCCGAGATCAAGGGTCGAGGCGAACCACGTGAGCAGCGTTCCGGCCGCCAAAGCCACAAAGACGAAGATGTACGTCCGCAGCGGCGTGATGTGATGCGGTGCGGCGTGCTCGTCAGCCATGGTGCACTCCAAAGTGCGGAATCAGATATAGGAACGGAAAGAGGAAGATCCACACGATGTCGACAAAATGCCAATAGAGGCCCATCACCTCGACCGGTCCATAGTACGTTGGACTGAAATGGCCGGCCCACGCCCGCCAGATGATCCACAAAAGAAGACCGACTCCGATGACCATGTGCAGCGCGTGCAGGCCTGTCAGACCCCAGTAGAACACCATGAACAACTGGACTTTCGGCGCAAGCGCGGGATCTTCATTCCATGTGAAATGCAGCCCGGGGAACAGTCCTTCGTGCCAGTGCGCGTTGTACTCGTAACTCTTGATACCGAGGAATACGGAGCCAAAAAAGAGCGTCGCGATCAGTAAGGCGACGGTGCCGCGGCGGCTGCCGAGCTGCGACGCTCGAACCGCACACGCCATCGTCAGCGAGCTGACGATGAGCACGAGAGTGTTGATGCCGCCCGCGAGCGTGTTCTGCTGCTCGCCGGCGATGGCCCACGCGTCCGGATAGATGACGCGATAGACCCAGTACGCACACAAGATGCCGCCGAAGAAGAGAATCTCGGTGGCCAGGAACGTCCACATCCCGAGAGTCGACGCCTCGTGCTGCTGGCCGAGGTCCTCGAACTGATGCTGGAGGAATGGGTGGTGGACATGCTCGTCTGCGTGCAGCGTGACGTCAGACATTCTGCGTCTCCCCCATCGCTTTCAGCATCGCCGGATAGTCATACGCGTCCCATGTCACGACCGGCGTCTCATGGAAATTGTCTTTGGGCGGCGGGGAGGACGTCGTCCACTCCAGTCCCGCCGCGCCCCACGGATTCACACCAGCCTTGCGGCCAAATCGCAACGACCACAGCAGATAGACGAGCGGAAGCGCATAGCCGACCGCGAGAATCGATGCGCCTGCAGTGGACATCACATTGAGCACCTGGAACTCCGGCGCATACGCGTGATAGCGGCGGGGCATGCCGATGTAGCCGAGAAGGAATTGCGGGAAGAACGTGAGATTGAATCCGACAAACACCAGCAGCGCACCCAATCGTGCCCACCACTCGGGATACATTCGCCCGGTGATCTTCGGCCACCAATAGTGGATGCCGGCGAAGTAGGCCATGACTGCGCCGCCGACCATGATGTAATGAAAGTGCGCGACGACGAAGTATGTATCCGTGACGTGCACATCCAGGCCTAACGCAGCGAGAAATAGCCCGGTGACACCGCCCATTGTGAAGAGCCCGATGAAACCGAGGATGTAGAGCATGGGCGTCTGCCAGGAGACGGAGCCTTTGTAGAGCGTCGCCGTCCAGTTGAACACCTTGATTGCCGACGGCACAGCCACGAAGTAGCTCAAGAACGAGAAGATCATCGCCGAATAGACGGAGATACCGGCAACAAACATGTGGTGCGCCCACACGAGAAATCCGAGGAACGCAATGGCCAGGGACGAATACGCGACAAACACGTAGCCGAAAATCTTCTTTCGTGTAAATGCAGCGACGACCTCGCTGGCCACGCCCATCGCCGGCAGAATCATGATGTACACGGCGGGATGTGAATAGAACCAGAACATGTGCTGATACAGCAGCGGATCGCCGCCTAACGCCGGATCAAAGATACCGACGTGCAGGAATCGCTCGATCATCAGCATCACCAGTGTGATCGCCAGAACGGGCGTCGCCAGCAACTGCACCAGACTGGTCGCGTACATCGCCCAGACGAACAGCGGCAGTCGATACCAGGTGAGCCCTGGCGCGCGCATGCGATGAATGGTCACAATGAAATTCAAACCGGTCAGAATCGATGAAAACCCGACAATGAACGCGCCAAACGTTGTGCCTAACACGTGCGTGTTCGAGTACTGCGTGGAAAACGGGGTATAGAACGTCCAGCCAGTGTCGACACCGCCGGTGATCACCACCAGCAGGCCGACGAACGCGCCGATCATGTATAGATACCAGCTCAGAAGATTGATCCTGGGAAAGGCCAGATCTTTCGCCCCGAGCTGAATGGGTAGGATGAAATTCCCCAGCACCGCCGGAATGGACGGGATGAGAAAGAAGAAAATCATCACAATGCCGTGGAGAGTGAAGAACTTGTTGTACGTATCGCTCGTCAGCAGATCTCCTTCGGGCGTGAGCAGCTCGAGCCGCATCATCATGGCGAAGAAGCCGCCGAGGATGAACATGATGGAGATGGAGATCATGTAGAGGATGCCGATGCGCTTATGGTCCTTTGTGAGGAGCCAGGAGAGCGCGCCGTAATCGACGTTCAGATAATTCCGCGTCTTCGCCGGCTCCAGAAAACGGACGTCGTGATACGTGACTGAAGTCATTTCGGTTCCTTCGGCAGTGTTCCCGCGCGTGGGCCGGCGAGCGATCGAACATATGCGAGGAGCTTCAGCAGATCATCCTCATTCACTTGCCCCTGGAACGTGGGCATGATCGGACCGAAGCCTTTCACGAGTTTCGCCTGTGGATTGAGAATCGATTCGCGAATGTAATTCTCGTCCGCGACGACCGTCGCGTCGTTCGAGAGCGTCACTGTCGAGCCATAGAGGCCAAGCAGTACCGGTCCGCGGCCGGTCGCGTCTTCGGTGTGACACGTGTTGCACGCGTACTTTTGAAAGAGCGTCTGCCCTTGAGATGCGAGCGAACCCTCGCTGCCGCCGGCGAGCCACTTCTGGTAATCGGTCGGCTGCATCACGTTGACCCAGCCGATCATTCCCGAGTGCAACGTGCCGCAGTACTCGGCGCAGAAAATGTGGAAGCGTCCCACTTTCGTCGCCTGAAACCACATGATGCGATATCGACTCGGCAGCAGAACAGACTGTGAATCACATCTTCGGAGGCCATGGTGATGCGAATCGGCCGATTGACGGGCACGTGCAGCTCATTGATCTCGCGTTGTCCGCTCGGATGCTGAAATTTCCACATCCACTGCTTGCCGGTCGCGTAGATGTCCAGCGCGTTGTCAGGCACGCGCGCGATTCTGAAGTAGAGCCAGGCGCCCCAGACGAACGTGACCATGAAGAAGATGAACGGGATGACGATCCACGTCGCCTCGAGGATCTTCGGCGGCTCCTGCTCTTCGGCCAGTTCGTTGTCGGGGCGGCGACGGTAGATGATCGACAGAACAAAAATGGCCGTGAAGATCAGGACCGAGACCGCACCGCAGACGATGGTGAGCATGATGAACAGCGCGTCCGTCTGACCGGCGACTGTTGAGGCCTGGTCGGGCCATAGCGGGAAGTCGGTCAGCATCATGATTGCGACAACTTTATCCTGAGCGAAGCGAAGGATCTTCGGTGGCACAGCTGCAACAGGACATTGAATCGACGGCGCATCAAATGCCGAATACCCGTTCGTAACCTGCTCCATCGCTGCGCCACCAGAGATGCTTCCGCTTCGCTGCGCTCAGCTTCAGCATAAAATTTGAGCATCATGACCGCCGCCGCTCCCTCCGCAGCAT
>WNGA01009250.1_pt1 | contig 13331 bp, 6 predicted proteins | sample 5400061 | NCBI WGS metagenome assembly WNGA01 (sample SAMN13153366, study PRJNA577476) | soil metagenome | isolation source: 100 cm soil or saprolite under grassland replicate 2 | place: USA:California | collected 2016-06-15 | reverse complement strand
TGCCTTCAAAAAAGTCTTTCAGCTCCCGGACGTAGAAATCGGCGACGGTCGAAGACTTCGCTTGGGCAAGGGATGTGAGCGCCAGCGCCTCGGCGCGTTCCTGCAACTGTCGGCGGATGGAGGGAATCCGCTCGAACAACACCTCGCCTCCGCGCGTGGTCAGGCGTTTCGGAATCGCCCGCGAAACGAACAACCCGAAAAATCCACTGAGCATGACCAAAATATAGAGCGAGGCCAGCGTGCCTTCGAACCAACCTGTCGGCATTTTGTAGTCGAGGTGCACTGTGAAGAGCGCCGCGGTGAGCAGGCCGCCGTAAACGTGGGACTGCAACCACAACTCCGAAGAAAGCAGGGGAACAAAGGGCAGTTTCTTGCGCGCGTTGTAAAGGCTCAGCAGCAGAATCAATCCGAACAGGGCCCAGCCGGTGAGATAACTGAGGCGGGACATCGCGCCGGAATACCTGCGGTGGAGCCAAACCATCAGCGCGGAAACGAGAATCAACAGGATCAAGCCGATCCCGCGCTGTTTGACGAACGAGATCATCGCTTCAGCCAGTTCGCGAAGGCGTCCAGATCATTGAGATTGATGCGGACAAGCGCGCCGTGCGGACAGGCGCGCTGGCAGGCCGGACCGCCGAGTTGTTCGACGCACAGATCGCATTTGGTCGCTTTGAGGATCGGTTTCATTTCCTTGTCCACGAGGAACGCGCCGGTCTCGTCGCGAATTTCGACCATGCGGATCGCGTCGTAGGGACAGTTGTTGAAGCAGGCTTTGCAGCCGATACAGGTGACCGGGTTGATCACGACCTGCCCGCCAAAAGCATCGCGGTGAATGGCGCCGGTGGGACAGCCGATCATGCACACCGGATCGACACAGTGCATGCAGGCGTTGGCGACCATGAGCCGGCCGCTGACCGGGCCGTGCCGCAAAAAACGGGGATTGTTGTCATGGGCGACGGCGCACGCGCGCACACAATCGTCACAGCGCGTGCAGCGGTCCAGGTTTATCACCATCGTCGCCGTGCCGTTGAAGAAGCGGTTTTCGGTCAGAAACTCCAGCATATCGGCGCCGATCTTGGCGCCGGCATCGATGGGCGGTGGCGGCGCCATTTCCTGGTCCGCAGCGGGAACGAGCAAGGGGGGCAGATCCTTCGTCGGTGTTTCCGGCAGAACCACGGTTTCCATGACCGCCGTGGGGATGACAATAACGTGCGTGTAGCCGATCACGCGCAAAGTATATTGCAGCGGCACAATCGCCTCGGGCTTGCGCCAGTTGTGGGCAATTTCCTGGAAACCGTAGAACTGTCCGGCGCCGAGGTAATTGAGCGTGCGATGACCGTGGCCGAACTTCTGGCTGACGCGGGCAAAGCCGGACTTGACCAGGATGACGCTGTTCGGGTAGTCGCCTTCTCTGGCGATGATCGGCTCCTCATGCGATTGCCCGGAGGCGGCGGATTGCACGAGCCGCTTGTAATCCCCAGACCAGTCGTAATCGCCGTAGGTGCCGAATTCCGCCCGCGTCATGACCCGTTGCAGGGCTTCGTCGGAGAGGTGACGGAAGATGGGAACTTCGCGGAGCGCGGTCTCCAGGGCGCGCTCACGGTAGATCTCGTCGATGTGCTTTCGCAGCGCCTCGTCGTATTTCATGAGGTCGCGCAGGCCCTGCCAGCGGATTTCCAGCAATTCGGCCTCTTCACTCTCCGCGAACACCGACGTTGTGCGCGGCATACGGCTGAGCGCGGCAGTCTCGCCGAAGAATTCGCCGCGCTCGAGCAGGGCGGTCTTGTGTTCGTCGAGAATCCGCGGCACGTCCTGGAGAAAGATTTTGACTTCATCGCCCTGGCCGCGTCGTGCCCCGATGCGGGTGTCCTGTTTGAGCTGCCGGGATTTGAAACTTTCCGCTTCCTTCGGGTTGGCCCACAATTGGGCGATGACGCGGAGGAAATTTTTGCGCGTCGGCTCGCGCCGGCCGAGCAGCGAGGGCGGCAGCTCCGGTCCGAGCACCACCCGCACCGAGCCGGCCATCACGAGAAAGGCGGAGGTCCCGTAATCGCCTTCGCGCATGACGATTTCGCCACGACGATAGCGCTGGATGCGGGTGTCGTGCTTGAGAATGTCGCGCAGGGAGAGCCGCGCGGGAAAATTTTCCGGTCGCATCCTGGAGAAGGGCGGGATGGACAGGAGCCGGCTCACGTCCGCGTCGGCCATCTCCGGATCGAACGCGGCGTCCCAGCGTTGGGGGCGGTCAAAAGCTGGCGGTGCCGTCGGCATGTCGGTCAACGATTAGGCATCGAGCACAAGGTTCGATTTGGGTTTGCAGATGCAAGTCAGGCAGGAGCCTCCCTCGGCGCTTGCCCCCTGCGCGGCCAGGTATTCCACTTCACCGGATTTGATCGCCACCAGGCACGTGCCGCAATTGCCGGCGCGGCAACCCGCTTCGATCTTGATGCCCTGCTCCTCCGCAAACTCGAGCAAGGAGGCGGTCGCCGGATTCCAGTGGCAGGTTTTACCCGAACGGCTGAATGTGACGCGCAACCGGGAGAGCATGGCCGTCTCGCTCTGCGTCGGGGGCGCGGTCGCTTTTTTCACGGTCGCGGGACCGAACGCCTCGAAGTGGACGTTTTTATCCGGCACCCCCCAGGCTGCCAAACCGTCGGTGATGCCCTTCATCATCGGGCCGGGGCCGCAGATGAAGTAGTCATAATTGTTCGAAGGCAGCACCTGCTTGAGCAAATCGGCGGTGACATGGCCCGCGTGCTGGTAATCGCGTCCCAGGACATCTCCCTGGGCCGGTCGGCTGTAGGAAACGTGCAGGCGAACATTGTGGTTTTCCGCCGCAATCTTCTCCAGGTGCTGTTTGTGAATGTGCTCGGCGCTGTGGCGCGCGCCGTGAAGGAACCACACCTCGCGCTTGGAGCGGCTTTCGACGATCGCGTTCAGCATGCTCAGCATGGGTGTAATGCCAACACCGCCGGACACCAGCACCACTGGGTTCTCCTCGGACATATCGAGAAAGAAATGGCCGCCCGGCGCCTTCACATCGAGGATGTCGCCGACTTGAACCCGGTCGCAGAAATAGCAGGAGGCCCTGCCCGGTTTGAGGTCAGGCTGGTCGGGTTGCGCGCAAAGCTTTTTGATCGTGACCCGGTAGTAATCCTGATGAAACGGGCTGTCGGAAAGTGAATAGCAGCGAATCACCGGCTTGCCTTCGCCGGGAATATTCAATTGGAAAGTGATATACTGGCCGGGTTTGAAAACAGGCAGGGGCCGACCGTCATGAGGCGCGAGGTAAAACGAGTCAACCCCGCCGCATTCGCGGACTTTCTTGACGACCTGGAATTTGCGGTAGCCGTTCCAGAACAACTTAATCTGCTCCACCTCCTGGCAACGAAGTTTGGCCGCCTTGATTTCCTCCCGCAGTCGTTCGCGTGCCAGCGACCGCTGTTCGCGCTCGAAGTAAAGTCGCCGGAACGTTCCATAACACAACAGGGCCGCATGAAGCGTCATCAATCCCAGAAGCACCAGCCCGATGAACAGACCAAGATCTCCCCCCAACGCGGCCCGGAGTTGGTGGATTATGGATTGCACTTCGGGCGAGCAGGCTATAACAAAGCCCCGTGCCATGTAAATGTTTAACTCCGCCGGGGGTAGCTTCCGGGGCACATCTTGATACCACCACCACCCGGCCGGAGGAGGTCTTCTCCCTCTCCTCCCGCGGAGGAGGAGAGGGCTGGGGAGAGGAGGCCAGTTTTATTGAATGCCCCTCACCCCGACCCTCTCCCCACTCGTTCCTCGCGGGGAGAGGGACAAAATTTCTGGTGGTTGTATCAAGATGCGCCCTATCTTCCGTCGCGCGGGACTGGCACGGGAAAATTCGTCCGCGGGACAGTTGCCCGCGCGGGCTGTGGCTGGCGCTCTTATGTTTCGCGGGCGCGGTTTCCGTCCGGGCGAACGATGCGGCCGCCGATGCCGCTTCTGCCAAATTCCTCGGCGCGCGAAGCTGCAGTTCCAGCAGTTGCCATGGCGGAGCGGGAAACAACCGGAACCAATACACGGTGTGGTCCGCGCATGATTTTCACCACCTGCGGCCCTACGCGACGCTGGAAACCGCCCGCTCAGAGCGCATCGCCGGAGTCTTGAACGTCGGCAATCCGGCGCAAAGCCGGCGGTGCACGGTTTGTCATGCGCCATTCCACACCCTGCGGGCCGGTCAATTGGACAAGGAAACGAGCATCAGCGAAGGGGTTTCCTGTGAAACCTGTCACGGCCCCTCCGAGAATTGGCTCCGCGCGCACACGCGCCCCGATTGGAGTCACGAAGACCGCGTCCGCGCCGGCATGCGCGATTTGAAAAACCTCTACATTCGCGCCAACACCTGCGTGGCGTGTCATCAGAATGTGGACAGCGACGTGCAACAGGCCGGCCATCCGGAGTTGATCTTCGAACTGGACGGCCAGGCGGTGTCACAACCCCGGCATTGGAGACAATCGGAGGAGAAGCCGGGTCCGCAAATCTGGCTGGTTGGGCAAGCGGTGGCACTGAGAGAAATGAGTTGGCAATTGGCGCGCGAGAAGTCTCCCGGCCAAACACTGGTAGAACGCTGGGCCGGATTATTTTGGCTCGTCCAGGCTGCGGGCGAGGTCGAAGGCCATTTGACCGGTGTTGAGTCAAACTCAACAGCACGGACCGCAGAGCAGTTCGATCAAGTCCAGCGTTGGAGCGATCGCTTTGCGAAGGAAGTGGCCGCCCTCCGCTGGTCTGAAGAACGGACGCGCCGATGCCTGGCCTTGCTCGCAAACAGGCAGGCGGCGTTCCGCGATAGAAAAATCCCCATCCCGCTGCACGCGCGCCGGGCGGAACGGTTGGTTCTGGCCCTGGATCGGCTGGTGACGGGTCTTGGCGATTCCTCGGGCGACCCAACCCTCAATCGTGCATTGGATCGCTTGTTTGATGATGCCCAATCTTTGCCGGAGTTCGATCCGAATCAGTTTGCAAACAACCTGAAGGAATTCCACGCGAGTGTCCCCGGGATCCTGGATTCAAAGTAGGGACGGCTTGCTCGGCCGTGCCAGTTACGCCCTCTTGCAAACCGCGAGGTATTCCGGCTCGTTACTCCAGCTTTTCGCACTGTCGTTCGCAAAAACTTTTGCGTTTTGTGGAAGGCCCTCCGGGCGGTTGGCGTCTCCCGGGGGGCGTCGGGTCTTCCGAGCGGCCCGGCCAAAGACCCGTTTATGTCCCAGGGGACGTTTCCCGGTTCCGGCACGATGCAAACCTGTCGATACCGTCCCAACGAGCCGCGGGATGCCAGCGCCGCTCGTGTCGCGGTTCGCTCGGGCGGCTCATGCCGGCTTTCTGGCAACATTCTTTGCAATAGGCGCCGCCGCGGCGCCTTCACCTGCCGAAAGGGCGCCCGCGAGCGGAACGGAATCGTCTCGTTCCAATCACGTCGCCGGGACAAATGCGCTGCGGCCATTTCAGACGATCACCACCAACACGCCTCCCTTACCGCCAACTCAATTCAATCCCGATCCCGGTGTGCCGCCCGTCCCCGGCACAGTCCGGGTGCCAGACACAATTTTGCGCCTGAAGTGGGCGACCAACTCCGCGACGCCGGCGCAACCTCCGGGCCTTTTCAATCCGGACCCTGGCGCGATGCTGAAATCGCCCCCTGCGAACGTGCCCTTTTTCACGAACGAATTGGGTTTACCGCCCGCATTCCGAGGCCCACCGGTTCCGCAGGCGTTGACGCTGCCGCGAACGAACGTCCGCAGCCGACATCTGGAGTCAATCGAACCGCCGGTCACGAATTACGGCTACGAGTGGCTGCCGAAAGATTTGGCACTGCCGCGCGAGCGCACGCGAGCCAATCAATATATCGAGCGAAAGTGGGACAACCCGGATTACCCCATCAGCCGGCAAGGCTATGATTACCCGGCGTTCAGCAGACCGGCGACGAATCGCTGGCGGATCGGGTTTGTGCCGTGGCGACGCTATACCAGCGGCGCAATCGAGACACCGTACGAAACGCCCGAACCCATGCTCTGGCATCCTTACACGCAAAGCATCCTGAAAGGCGACGCGCCCATTATCGGCCAGGATGTTTTTCTCGATCTTACCGCCGGCTCGCAAACGGAGTTCGCGGCGCGGCGCCTGCCCACGGCCAGCGGCGTCAGCGCGGCCGAACCGAACAGCGCGGAGTTTTTCGGCCGGAGCGAACAGCTCTTCGTGCAGAACTATTTCTCGTTCACGGCCGATTTGTTCAAGGGTGAGACCGTGTTCCAGCCGGTGCATTGGGCGGTGCGCCTGCAGCCGGTTTACAATGTCAATTACACCGACACACGCGAAAATGGCGTCATCAGCCCGAACCCGGCGCGCGGCACGGATCGCACGGATGATTTCCTCGCCTTGCAGCAGGCGTTCGTGGAGGTCCACCTGGGCGACCTCTCCTCGACTTACGACTTCCTTGCCTGCCGGTTCGGCAACCAGCCGTTCAGCAGCGATTTTCGCGGGTTCATTTTCAACGACATCAACTCCGGCGCGCGCATTTTCGGCAACTACGACGATAATCGCTGGCAGTATAACCTCGGGGCATTTGACCTGCGCGAGAAGGACTCGAACTCCGGGTTGAACACCTTCGACCGGCGCGACCAGTTCGCGTTCATCGCGAACGCCTATCGCCAGGATTTCATTTGGAAGGGCTACACGGCGCAACTCAGCTTCCACGCCAGCCTTGACCGCGGTCGAACGCATTACGATCAAAACGGCAATCTCGCCCGGCCCGCGCCGCTCGGCACGCTCGCGCCGCACGACGTGGATGCGTTTTACCTCGGTTGGGCGGGGGACGGACACATTGGCCGTCTGAATATCAGCCACGCTTTTTACCAGGTCCTTGGTCGCGACTCCTTCAATGGGTTGGCCGGCCGGCCCGTGAACATCGAGGCGCAGATGGCCGCATTGGAACTTTCCTTCGACCGCGATTGGATTCGTTACAAGGCGTCGGTCTTCTATGCGTCGGGCGACGGAAACACCACGGACCGAAAAGCGACGGGATTCGACACGATCCTGGACAATCCCAACTTCACTGGCGGGCCGTTCAGTTGGTACGTGCACCAGGGCTTCAATCTCGCAGGCACGGCGGTGAATCTGAAGCAACCCGACAGCCTCGTGCCCGACCTGCGCACGAGCAAGGCCGAGGGCCAGGCCAACTTCGTCAACCCCGGCGTGTTTCTTGCCGGCGTCGGTACCGAAATCGAAGTCACGCCCCGGCTCCGCAATTTCATGAATTTGAATTACGTCCGATTCATGGAGGCCGATCCGATTAAAGTCGCGTTGTTGACGGACAAGGCGGATCGGGACTTCGGCTGGGATTTGAGCGTCGGGTTTCAATATCGCCCGCTGCTTACGGACAACGTCATTATCTCCGCCGGGTTGGGAGTGTTGCTCCCCGGCCGCGGTTTTCGCGACATTTACCAGACCAACCCCAATCCCGTTCCCGGCTATAATCCACCGGGCGGCGGCCGCGTGGATGATTTCCTTTACAACGGGGTCATCGCCCTCACACTCATTTACTGACCGATGAGCCGGTTACTATTGAGGAGTCCCTGGGATATGTTACACTTGGCGTGTTCGACCGAGGATTTCTCCCTCACCCTGACCCTCTCCCTCAGGGAGAGGGAAAAGCAGGCTTCTGATTGGTGTATAACTGAGGGTCGTTGGGCAAACTCCGGCGCGGCAGTGATCGAGAGCCGGTGGACCATTCTCCCTCTCCCCAGGGGAGAGAGCCGAGGTGAGGGGGAACCGAGTGTAGCCCATTCCAGGGTCCACTCAGTATTTGATCGGAAACCGGTCACCCGGAAGACACGGCTGCTGACGGTCGCGCTCGCCCTGCTGGCGCTCGGCGCGACGCTTCTCAAAGCCGACGACGTTGGCTTCGGCCCGCCGATTTCCGTTCCGCGGGATTTGATCGAGTTTGCCTCCCGGCCATTGCCTCCGCGAAACTTGATCGACCAAACACCGGAGGAGGCGATGCGCAAGAGCCGCGGCTGTCTGGAATGTCACAAGGGCATCGACAGTTTGAGCATGCACGCCAGTCCGAACGTGGTGCTGGGCTGCGCGGATTGTCATGGCGGCAATCCCACCCCCGGACTGACCATGAGGAAAGCCCACGTCGAGCCGCGCAACTCTCTCTTCTGGCCCACGTCGGCCAACCCTGCTGATTCCGATGTGTTGCTGAATCGCGAATCGTTGGAGTTCGTTCAGTTTGTCAACCCGGGGGATTTGCGCGTCGCCGACAAAGCCTGCGGTCTTTGCCACAAGGAAGACCTTCAGCATGTCTTTCACAGCATGATGAATCACGGCGCCATGCTCTGGGGCGCTGCGCTCTATAACAATGGGAATTTTCCGCTCAAAAATTATCGCTTCGGCCAGGCGTACGGCCCGGGCGGCGAGCCTCTGAAACTGGTCAACCCCGAGCCGGTCACTCCTGAAGACACACGAACGCGCGGCATTCTGCCTTTTATCGAGCCGCTGCCACGCTTTCCCATCAGCCAACCCGGGAACATTTTGCGAATTTTCGAGAAAGGCGGAGAGAAACAGTTGCAACTTGGCATTCCGACGACAACCGAGCCGCCCGGCCGGCCACTGCGCCGCCTGTCGGAACGGGGCCTGGGCACGTTGAATCGCACCGACCCGGTTTTTCTGAATCTGCAGAAGATGCGCCTCCACGATCCGTTGCTCGGGTTCCTGGGCTCGAACAATCATCCCGGCGACTATCGCTCCAGCGGTTGTTCGGCCTGCCACGTGATTTACGCCAACGATCGCTCGCCCACCCACTCCGCCTACTACAGCAAGTACGGCAACCAGGGTCTGAGCTTCAGCGGCGACCAATCCGGCTTGCGCCACGATGAGCGCGGTCATCCGATCCAACACGCGTTCACGCGGGCGATCCCCTCAAGCCAGTGCATGACCTGCCACATGCATCAAGGCAACCTCTTCGTGAATCCCTACCTCGGCTACACGTGGTGGGACCAGGAGACCGACGGCGAGTCCATGTACCCCAAAAAGCAGCACGATCCGACGGATGAAGAACTGATCCGGTCGGTTCGGAATAATCCCGAGGCCGCCGCCGCGCGGGGGTTGTGGCGCGATCCGGAGTTTCTGGAAAAAGTTGCCGAACTGAATCCGCAGCTCAAGCACACGCAGTTTGCCGATTACCACGGCCACGGCTGGATTTTTCGCGCCGTGTTCAAGAAGGATCGCAAAGGCAATTTCCTCGATCCCGACGGCCATGTCATTCCGGCTGACGATCCGGCGAAGTTCGCCAAGGCCGTCCATCTCAAGGACGTTCACCTGGCAAACGGCATGCAGTGTGTGGACTGCCACTTTCTTGCCGACGTCCACGGCAACGGAAAACTCTATGGAGAGCCGCGCGCGGCCACGACCATCGAGTGCATCGATTGCCACGGGACAATCGAACAACGGCCGACCCTGGTCACTTCGGGCAACGGCGGGCAGATCGATCTGGGACAGAGCTCGACGCCTTGGGGACCGCGGTTTGTTTGGGAGGGGAAAAAACTTTTCCAGAATTCAATGCTCGGTCCGGACGTGCGCTGGGAGGTGCCCCAGACGGTCGATACCATCGATCCGAAATCGCCGCGCTACAATGCGAAGTCGGCCTACGCAAAGACGCTCCGCCGCGATGGCAAAACATGGGGCGACGTGCCGGTCTCCAACTGCAAACGAAACCTTGCCCACGACAATTCATCCATCTCCTGCCAAATCTGCCACACGTCCTGGGCCACCAGTTGCTTCGGTTGTCACCTGCCCATGAAAGCGAATCAGCGCGCGCCCCTCAACAAGTACGAAGGGATTACCACGCGCAATTTCACCTCCTACAATCCCCAGGTTGTCCGTGATGATGTCTTTCAACTTGGCATCGACGGTACCGTGAAGAGCAATCGGCTCGCGGTGATCCGGTCTTCCAGCGCGGTCGTCGTCGGTTCGCAGAATGCCAATCGCGAATGGGTTTACTCGCAACAGCAGACCGTCTCCGCCGAGGGCTACAGCGGCCAGGCCTTCAATCCGCATTTTCCGCACACGACCAGCGGCGTCGGCACGACAAAGAACTGCACCGATTGCCACCTCTCTAAAGACAACGATAACAACGCGATCATGGCGCAATTGCTCGGCTTCGGCACGGGCACGGTGAATTTCTTCGGGCGCTACGCTTATGTCGGCTGCGGCAAGGACGGTTTGTATGGCGTGGTCTGGACGGAGCAGGACGAACCCCAGGCCGTCATCGGCAGTCATCTGCACCGACTGGCTTATCCCGACAACTACCAGAGGCACTTCGAGCAGAACAAAGGCGAACTCAAGGAGGCTTACCGTCATCACGCCAAAGAAATTCTCGATCTCACGTTGCGCGGCGAATATCTCTACACCGCCAACGGTCCGGACGGTTTGGAGGTTTTCGATGTGGCCAACATCGACCAGAAAGGCGTCTCGGAGCGGATCGTGACCGCGCCGGTTTCGCCGCTTGGCCAGCGCACTCATGTGCGGACGAAGGATGCAACCTCGGTCACGCTGCCGAGCACGCTGGGCATTGACCCGTTGCGCCTGCGAATGACGAACAACATCATCGACCCCGAGTTCGGCGAGATCTACGCCGACAACGAAGAGCAACCCGTCAGCTCCATCTACGCCTGGATTTTCGTCACCGACCGGGAGGAAGGGCTCGTGATGGTCCCCGCAGGTCGGCTCGTGGACGGCGACCCGCAGAACAATTTCCTTGATAAGGAAAAAATTGTCCGCTTCAACCCGGACGGCAAACTCGACGGCGCGATGCATTCCTGTATGGCGGGCACAAATCTTTTCCTGGTTGCACGGCGCGGACTGTTCGCGCTGGGCTTGAGCAACACGGAGCTGAAGCCGCCGGTGATCCTGGCTGAGTTGAGCAACGGAGAATTCAAGAATCCCCGCGCGCTCGGCGTGCAGTTCCGTTACGCGTTCGTGACGGACGACGAGGGTTTCAAGGCAGTGGACATTACCGAGCCGACCAGGCCCAGGATTGTCTCCGGCGCCGTCGTGCCGCTGAAGAACGCCCAACGTTTCTATCTCGCCCGCACATACGCTTATGTCGCCAATGGCCCGGAAGGTCTCGCCTTCATCGACATCACGAATCCGGAGCGACCGAAGTTGGAGCGAATGTACGACGCTGACGGCGCGCTGAACGATACCCGCGCCGTGCAGATCGGTTCCGTCAACGCGTCGATGTTCGCGTTGGTGGCCGACGGAAAAAATGGACTGCGCGTCCTTCAGATGATATCGCCGGAAAACGTTGCCGAGTTTATGGGCTTCAGCCCGCGTCCGAATCCCAGGCTCATCGCCACGTTTCCGACGCCCGGACCGGCGGTGGCCGTGTCGCGTGGACTGGATCGCGACCGGGTTGTGGATGAGACCGGGAATCAGACGGTGGTCTTTGGCCGGCGTGGTTCCCGCCCGTTCCGGTTGGGCGAGATGGAAGCGTTTTACAGGCAATACCCCGGGATTTATCCGACCAATTTCCTCAGGCGACGTGCCGGAGAGTTGTATCAGGTCGAAGACGTTTTCGTGCGCGACGGGAGACTCCTGACGGGCGGCGGGAGCGAATTGCCACCCGGCCAGGAATTCAAGGCGATCCCGGAGAAATCGGCGGCAAAGATGCCTTCGGGCCGACTCATCCGTCGTGGCAGATAAAGCAATTGCCAACCCGCAAACTGGTGAAAGGAAGGCGTCACCTAAGTGGACACTCAACGGGTTACCTCGAGGTCGCCGCTCGAGGGCGCTGGGCGGGAACGCGACAATCCTTGCGTCTGATTTCCCGACTACGCAGGTCAAAGATGCGACTGGCACAAGGCCAGCTATTCCGAGTTCCGCGAGTGAATCCGTTAACCAGCGTTAGTGACAGTGACCAAACAGCGATATGGAAATCGACAATCTGAGTTCCCGAGTCATGCCGCCGCCGCTTCCTGAATACAGGGAACCGTTTTCGGTCAAGGCCGGCAAACTCAGCCTGGCCCCATTTTTAATTGTTTTGGTCCTCATATTCGCGCACGGCGCCCTCAAAAACTCCGGCTACTCGATGTCACCCCGCGTCGCAATTCTGGGCTTCGGCGCCACGATGGCGCTTCTGGTTGCCGGTGTGGTTTGCGGCATCATTGCCTTGACGGGACTGGGAAAACACGGACGCCCCATTCCGGGAATCCTTGGAATCCTGCTGAACGGTCTGATTATTTTCATCGGTGTGACCAACTTTTACGCCGGCCGGATGCGCGCGCTGGAAGCCCAACGCAAACTGCAACAGTCCCTGGCCGGCATTCGCCAGGATATGAAGGCGTCATTCAATCCAACCAACGGACTGGACACCGGATTAAAGCCGATCACTCAATTAAAACAGTCGCTCGAAAGCGCTTCGACGGAGTCTCAAGGCGAGCAGAAGCTCTATTTCCAGGCAGCCGCGGCGTACGCCCGGAAGATGCAGGCGATCATGACCGAGTTCAGCGAGGCGACCAAGGAAGCGACGGCCGCCGAGGTGTTGGTGCCATACCGAGTGGAGAGCAAAGACGATCTCAGTGCCAAAAGACAGATGGTCGAGAAATTCCTGGCGGCAAATGATAAGTTTACGTCGTTCGTGTCCCACTCCGCCAACGTATTCAGCAACGAACTCATCAATGCCCGCGTTGACAGGTCTGCCCTGCCAAAGATGCTCGCAGGATTTGAGGCCGGACAGAGCCAGGTCAGACCGCTGGTGCTCAAGATCAGGAATTTGGATTCCGACATCGGCCATGCGTCTCTGGAAATGATTGATCTGCTGGCGACGAACTGGGGGGATTGGAAATGCGATCGGGGGACGGGCAGGTTGATTTCAAACGACTCCCAATTCAGAGAAAACTACAATCGCCTTTTGCAACGGATTCAAGACGACCAAAAGGCGGAAATTGCCGCCCAGGCAAAAATCCTTGCCCCGAAGTAGGCCGTCACCACTTCTGCCCGCAGTTCCATCAGTCACACCGGCAATGAGCGGAACCGGTTGGTCTCGGGTTGACACTGAGTTCGCTCTTACCAGGCGTCATAAAATTAGTGCAACTTCTCCGCATCTTCCGGGTCTTGGATGACAGAGACTATGAATGCAGCCACATTGGTTGTTCGAGGCAGCGAACAAGGCAGACGCGAGATGCCCCCGGTTTCTTTCGACAGCCGGTTTCTATCGTCCAGAATCGGTGTCCGCCTGCGTGAGCAGCGTTGCCCGTCATGCAACTCGATTGTTTACACTCGCCGTCATAACCGGTGCGGAG
>WNGA01018672.1_pt1 | contig 13332 bp, 13 predicted proteins | sample 5400061 | NCBI WGS metagenome assembly WNGA01 (sample SAMN13153366, study PRJNA577476) | soil metagenome | isolation source: 100 cm soil or saprolite under grassland replicate 2 | place: USA:California | collected 2016-06-15 | reverse complement strand
GCCGCGTCCCTCGAGCGGCTCGCGACGGCCGAGCTCCTCGGTCCCGCCGGACCTTCTGGGGAGCGTGCCTTCCGCCATCCCCTCACGCACGAAGTAGCCTACCGCACACAGCTGCTGGATCGCCGGCGCAGAACACACGCAGGCGTCGCGCAGGCCCTGCTCGCGATCCACGGATCCGCGGCCCCCGCGCACGCCGCGCTCCTCGCCCATCACTTCGAGGAGGCCGGCGAGCATCTCGAGGCCGCGCGCTGGCACGAGCACGCCGGCCGGCGCGGCGCACGCAGCGATCCCGCGGATGGAGTGAGGCACTGCCGCAGGGTCACGAAGCTCCTCGCCGACCTTCCGGAGTCGCGCGAGACCCTGATGCTCGAGCTCACGTCGCGCATCGCGCTGCTCGAGATCGGCCGCATCGCAGGCATCGAAGAGCGTGAGTCAGAGGTCCTCTTCGAAGAGGCACGAGCGGTCGTCGAGCGACTGGGGGATCGGGGGGCCTACGCGTTCTTGCTCACGTCCTATGGACGCCTCTGCGGCCTCGCGGGCGACGTGGCCCAATACCTCGCGTGTGCGGAGCGGGCCGCGGAGCTCGCCGAGGAATCCGACGACGACGCGTTCGCGTTCGAGATGCTGACAGTGCTGGCGCACGCGCAGCTCGGGGTCGGCCGCCTCCATCCCGCGCGGGCGAGCGCCGAGCGCGCCCTGGCCGGCCTCGCGCGGAACGCCGAGCTGCGGGAAGCGCTCGGGCGTTCCACCGCCCCTGCTTTTTGCCGCATCTGGTGGGCCCTGGCGAGCGCCTACCTCGGGCAACTGGCCGAGGCTCAGGCCGCCTTGGAAGCGCTCCTCGCCGACGAGAAGGAGGGCGGACTCGAAGCTCTGTACGGGACGCACGGATTCCTGTGTGAGGTGCTGCGGCTGCGGGGCGATCTCCCCGGCGCGCTCGCGCGTGGCCGCCGTGCTGTCGAGGTGGCGGGAGAGCGGGGAAGTCCGTTCTCCCAGGTCGAGGCCGCGGCGTTTCTCGGCGCCGCCGAGCTCGCGGCCGGCGATGTCGCCACCGCCATGAGGGCGCTGGAGGCCGCCCTCGGGGTCGCGCGCGCGAGGCGCACCGCCCTGTGGTACGAGCCGCGCATCCTGGCAACGCTCGCGGATGCGAGTCGAGCCGCCGGTGATCGCTCCGGAGCCCACGCTCTCCTCGCCGAAGCGCGAGAGTCCGTCGAACGGGGACGCGGCTGGCGACTCAGCGCGTGCGACGTCGGGCTGGCGCGGGTTCGCCTCCTTGCCTCAGAGCCCGTGCCGGACCGCACCGCGGTCGAGAGCGCGCTCGCGTCTGTGGACGCCCTCGCGGCCGAGCTGGCCGCCGATCCCTATCGGCGGCTGGCGGAGCTCGAGCGTGCGCGCCTCGCTCGAATGGTCTCCGTCACGCCGCGCTAGGCTGGATCGTCTTCGGGGAGAGAACGTGATCGGCAAGAGCCGGCGCGCGCCCGGGCCCGAGAATGCGGCCCCGGTCATCCGGCCCCGTCGAATCGAAAGAGTTACAGCGAGATGAGCCCGCGCCGGACCCCGAGCGTGACGGCCTCCGTGCGGCTCGCGGCCCCAAGCTTGGCTAGGATTGAAGCCACGTGAAACTTCACCGTGTAGCCCGAAATCCCGAGATGGGCGGCAATGGCCGGATTGCTCATGCCCTCCGCCATCATCTCGAGGATCTCCAGCTCCCGGGGTGTCAGTGGGAGCTCTCCGATCGCTCCCGATGGTCCCGACACCGTCGCCGGAGCCGGAGGAACCCTCAACGCGTCTGGGTGCAGCACGACGAGCCCGGCGGCGGCGGCGGCCATGGCCGCTCCGAGCTCCCCCGCCGTCGCGTCACCGCGCAGGACGGCGCGGACGCCAGCTCGACGCGCCTGGGCTGACCATGCTTCGTGCGGCTCGGAAGCGAGAAGGACTACGGGCGGGATACGGGAGAGGCCACTGAGCGTCTCGAGGATCGCCGTGACGCGCCGGAGCGACATAGCCAAGACCACGATCGCCGGATCGTGATCGTCGACGCGCTCCGCGAAGTCGGCCGGGGCCCCCACCACCACGCGCCACCTGGCGTCGCCACGTAGCATCGCCTCGATCCTCGCGGCCATCAGCTCACTGCTCGCGACCACGAGAACCGTCATCGCGGACTCCTCGCCAGCGTTCCGAGATCCCTCGCGAGCGTCGTGCGCCGAAGAGAGTCGCCGGATGCCGGTCACGTCCCCTCCACGCCCGCCGCGCGCGCGAATTGGGTCACCTCGCTCATCGGGATCGCCAGCGCCAGGGCGCCGACGATCATGGCATTCAGCCCGATCACTCGCCCCGATGCATCGGCGAGAGGCCCCCCTGAGCTGCCGGGCGCCAGCCTGAGGTCGGCCTGAATCCAGCGGCGTCCACCGGGCACGATCGGACCCGTCGCGTGGACGATGCCCGCCGTCAGCGCGCCTCGGACCCCGAATGGGTGGCCGATGGCAACCACAACCGATCCGACCTTGGGCGCTCCCGTATCGGCGACGGTGACCGTCGGAATCCCTGTGCCGGCAAGGCGGAGCAGCGCGAGATCGGCGTCCGGGTCGCGCGCGACGAGCCGGCCTTCGAGGCGACGGCCATCGACCAGGCGCACCGCCGTACGTGACCGCCGGGCGACGTGGGCATTCGTGACCACGCAGCCCCGAGGCCATAGCACCCCGGATCCGAACGACTCACCACCATCACTCACCTCGACCGTGACCCAGCGGAGGGACGCCGCAAGACTCGCGAAATCTATCATCGTGCGTCAGGAGCGGCGCGGTCGCTCGCCAACATGGATCTGCAGGTCTCGCGGCTCACCACCACGAATCACCGACGCGATCATACTCTCGCCCACCCGGTCGGGTCGCAACACGCTCTTGAGATCCGCGGGTTCCATGATGCTGGTGCCCCCGAGCGACACGATGAGGTCGCCGATCAACAGGCCGGCGCCAGAGGCCGGGCTACCCGGCTGTACGTCGACGACGATGACCGCCGTCTCCTGATCGAGATTGCACTGCCGGCGGAGCCCTTCGGGCAGGCGCACTTGCTGTGTGCCCACACCCAGGTAGGCCCGCGGGATGCGCCCGCGGCGCACCAGCTCGTCGAGCACGCGGTTCACCGCGGTAGCGGGGATGGTGAGCTGCGAGTGCCGAGAGGCACCTGAGGTGTTGACACCCACGACCCGCCCCTGTACGTCGACGAGCGGCCCGCCCGAAAACCCAGGATAGAGCGTCAGGTCGAGGGAGAGTAGCTCGCCGGAGGCACTCCGTGCACCCCCGCCGGTGCCCATCGCGCTCACAACGCCCCAGCTCGCACGGGGGCCAGGCCCAATCGCGAGCACGATGTGTCCAACACGGACCGCATTCGAGTCGCCAACGTCAGCCACCGGGACATCGGGAGCGTCGACCTTCAGAATGGCAATGTCGATGGCAGGGTCGCGGCCGGCCACTGTCGCGGTCACGACCCGCCCGTCGGGGCGGGTGACCGTGAGCTCCTCGTCCACGTGCACCGTGTGGTCCGCGGTGACAATCAGACCGGGCCGCCAGTGCACGCCCGCCGAGCCCAGCCGTGGCCGCGCATTGATGCCAAACACCGCCCGACCAGCGTGCTCTACAGCGGCGGCCAGTTCGTTCGAAAGAGTCCGCAGTCCGTCCATTGAGTCCTCCTCCCCTGGGTATGAGATCTGCCACCGTCAGCATGGAGACAGAGGACCTTGATTGGAATCGCCCAAATGGGGGGGTACGGGGGAGGGAGTGACCGCGCCCCATCATGCTGTCGTGTGTCCCTCCGACCACTGGCATCACCGAACCGGAGGGTGACGATGATCCTCGTAAGACCATTTTCACGAAGGCCCAAGACATGCAAAGTGCTTCGCGGCGAACGCTACTTGACACGGCCTCTGTTCCGGAAGATCGTCGCACGCATTGAGCGGCTCGCGGGGCGGCCGACGTGATCGGCCGGCCGGCCCCTGTCGGGGAGCAAGCCTGGCGACGCGGATGTCCCCGTCACCGACCACGAAGGCCAGATTGGGGTCGTGAGGCGTCACGTAGTTCGCTCAGTGGCACGAGGGGGAAGCGAACATGGCTCACATCGGAAATCCCGGTTGAGTCTCCTTCCAGCGTAGCCGGAGGCACATGATGAGCAGGCGGTTCGATTTGGTCGTAATTGGTTCCGGGCCGGCCGGGGAAAAAGGGGCGGCTCAGGCTGCGTACTTCGGAAAGAGGGTTGCACTGATCGAGCGGTCTGACTACCTCGGCGGAGCCGGAATCAACACGGGGACCGTGCCTTCCAAGACTCTGCGTGAGACAGCGTTGTATTTCTCCGGACTGCGGCAACGCGGCCTGTACGGCATCGACTATTCCCTCAAGGAACGCCTCACCATTGCGGATCTCATGCGCCGCCAGCAGGACGTGGTGGAGATGGAACGGGCCATCGTACGAACCAACATGGAGCGGCACAACGTCGAACTCTTCCGCGGAGTGGCGCGGCTCGGGGATGCGCACACGGTCTCCTTCCTGAAACCCGACGGAACCGAGGGCGAGGTGACCGGTGACATCATCCTGATCGCCACCGGATCATCGCCCTTTCGCCCCGCCGGCATTCCATTCGACAACCAGAGAATCTACGACTCCGATTCCATTCTGCGCATGAAGATGATCCCGAAAACCATGGTCGTGATCGGCGGCGGAGTCATCGGATGCGAATACGCCTGCACGTTCTCGGCGCTGGGCGTTCAGGTGACGCTGGTGGAAAGCTCCAACCGGATCCTGCGATTCGTGGATTCTGAGATCGCCGCTCGCCTGCGGAAGAGGCTGGAGCTCCTGGGGTTGCGGTTTGTGTTCAACGATCGCCTGCAGCGTGCCGAGGTCCTCGCGGACCGAGCGCGTCTCGAATTGAGGAGTGGTGAAATCCTCGACTGCGAGATTGCCTTGATAGCGGCCGGGCGGCAGAGCAACGTCCAGGGAATGGGGCTGGAAGAGACAGGCATGGCGCTGGGCGAGCGGGGGCTGATCCTGGTGAATGAGAAATATCAAACAACGGTGTCCAACATCTATGCCGCCGGTGACGTGATCGGGTTCCCCGCCCTGTCCTCCGTGTCGATGGAGCAGGCGCGCGTGGCGATGGTTCACGCGTTCAACCTCGTCTATAAGGAGAGCATCTCTTCAGTCCTGCCCCTGGCCATCTACACGATCCCGGAGATCTCCCTCGCGGGATGGACCGAAGACGCCTGCCGCGAGCAAAACATTCCGTATGTGGTCGGCCGGTCCTATTTTGACAAGAGCCCGCGGGGGCAAATCATTGGGGACACCAGCGGGATGCTGAAGCTCGTCTTCTCTCCGTCGGACAAGAAATTGCTGGGCGTCCACCTCATCGGAGAGATGTCATCGGAGCTCGTGCACATCGGCTCGCAGATCATCGCGGCGGGCGGGACCATCGATGTCTTCATCGACAGCGTGTACAACTACCCGACTCTTTCGGATTCGTACAAGTACGCAGCATATGACGGGCTGGGAAACCTGCGAACCTGGCGAGCCTAGGAGTCGTAGCCTGGGAACCGCAGGAGTTGGCCTCACCAAGGGGCAGATCCCGTTGGGCCACCACGGTGATTTCGTGGTGAGTGTCGCCCGGAATTTAGTTCCCTTTGGGGGAGGCGGCCTGAATCCAGCTCAGCAGCCGGGCATGGCGCGGTGCGACACTTGGAGTGTCCCTCTCGAGATGGTGGGTGTAGCGTTTCCTTGTCGGGCATCCACGCAGGAGTGCGTGGCCCCAGCTCCAAAGAGTGCCCAAAACGTTCGTTCCCGGAAGGAGGTCCCGCATGAGCAAGATGGATCCGGGCCGCAAGGGGATCGCGGAGTCCGTCAAAGACAAGATGGTCGGCTCGATCAAGGGCACCGGTGAGATCGTGAACGCCGTCGTCGACACCGTCAGCGGCACACTGGTGACCACCATAAAGGACACCGGCGCCGTGGGCACCGCGTTGACGTCGACCATATCCGACGTCCTCCGCGGCGCCATCATGGGCACGGCCCAGGTCGGCGGCGACGTCGGCGCCGCCGCCAAGGGAGGCGTGGTCGGTGTTCTCAAGGGCACGAGGGAGGTCGGCGCCGAGACGATCGACACCGTCAGCGTCAGCGCTCGTAGCCTCGTCAAGAGTGCGGCCGAGGTCGGCGGCGATGTCGGCACTGTTGCGAGGAACGCCGTCGAGGGAGCCGTCACTGGCGCCAAGCAGGTTGGCCTCAATGTCGAGGACGCCGCCTCGGCGGCCGCCAGCGGGGCCATCAAAGGGGCGGGGGAGATCAGCCAGCAAGCCGTCCAGCAGGTCCGCAATGCAATGACCGGCGTCATCGCGGGCGTCAAGGTGGTCCTGAAGGAGCCCTTCAAGTAGCGTCGACAGCGCCCCGCCCGCAAGGCGAGCGCCAATCCCCTCCACGGGGCAGGGGCCGCGGGCAGCATTTGAACTGACCCGCGGCCCCTCGCGTTTTTTTTCCTTATGGAGCAGACGGTCAGGCTCGGCGCGCGCAGCAGAGGCGATCGCGGGCGCGAAAGGTTACGCCCTAGCGCATCATCCGTACAACCGCCCGGCGGTTCTGTATCCAGCACGTCTCCAGCGGCTCCTGGCAGACGGGTCGCCGCCCAGCGTACGTAACGATGGTGATGCGATCATCATCGACGCCCTGGGCCGTGAGATAATCCCGGACCGAATTGGCTCTCCGCTCAGCGAGCGCCTCGTTCGGCCGGGTCTCTCCCCGCTGATCCGAATACCCCTCGATGAGGACGCGCGCGTATCCATTCGTTGCGAGCCACGTGGCGGCCTTATCGAGGTCGCGCTGCGCTGCCGGGCTGAGCTCGGCTCGACTCGTGTCGAAGTAGGCGACGATGACCTCAAAGCTCGGCGGCGCCGCGATTGGCCCTCCCGTCCGCGCGCCTGCCACCGACCGCAACCGCCGCATCAGGTCGGCGTAGGATGAGGTACGCAAAATGCGCGCGAACTGTGCCCGGTAATTCTCGACCAGGCTGATGCCGTCGATTACGACATCGCGAACGAGCCACCCCTTGCCCAGTTTGGTCATGAGGTAGTCCAACTGAATGTCGTCGCCGTACCTCGCTGGGACTTCCGTGCGGACGACCGCATGACCCTCCGCGGTGATGTCCTCACCAACAATGCGGATCGCAGGCGGCCGATCCCCCGGCAGTCGGCTCTGAACGATCTCGAGGTAAGCGTGCTCGACGACACCCGTAAACATCTGGCTGAACTCCTCACGCTCTGCCCCTGTGCGCCGGTCCCACTCGGCTCCCAAGACTTGGCGGGCGGCCCCGCGCCCGTCAAACAGCGCGCGAGTGAGGTGGCGCACATCGTCCCGGGCCTGCTTCGAATTGGTCGCCACGCTCAGGATGGCTGCCACGTGTCCGAAGAAGTCTTCAAGCTCGCCGCGAGGCGAGGTCTCAGCGCTGGACAGGCTCGAGATCAGAATCACCGCGAGCATAGTCGCGACGGCGAGACTGAAGCTCCTACCTCTTGGCCTTCGTGCCGAGCCGTTTTCTAACTCTTGCGCCCGTGACCACTGGATCGCTCGTGTAATCCTTACGGAAGCACACGCTCTTGAACCGGGATTGGGGATCGGGCTCATCGTATCCATCGTCCGCTCCCTTCGTTCTATCGCTCGATCAGGTTCCGTTGCCCCGACGGTCGCTCGAAGGCCGAGGCTACGCTCAATGACGCTGCATGTCAGACTGGGAGCGCTCGTTACCCTTTCTGATTATAACGCTCCACCCATATGCCCGCGCGACCGCCGGACTGATCTCAGAACACACCGCATAACATAAGATGTGATGAAGCGGCTGGCACCCATCTGGAACCCGGCCCGTACGTCATGTCTCGCCTCCTGTTTCTGCATGAACGGAGCGCCGATCCCGGATGGGTCATGCCGACGCGCTTCTCTTGCAGTGGACGCGGGCCGACCATAGCTTGCGGCGAACGGAGTGACAAGGAGCAGCCACGGCAATATGGTGGCTGACGGCGGAACTGGTCGATCAGGCCCGGCCCATACGGCGACCGCCGGACTGATCTCAGAACACACCGCATAACATAAGATGTGATGAAGCAACATGCAGTAATCGCGACGATCCGGCGCACCGGGTCGCAGTCGATCTCGCCCGTCGCCGTCGCTGACCGGGCGCTACGTCGCCGTCAGCGACCGCGTGACCAGTTCAGAATAGGCCCGCGACCCTCCGCCCGCCGTTTGGGCATTCTTCTCCGCCTCACGTCGAGGACAAGATTGAGATCTGGGGCGCCGATGCCCCACCCGGGGAGGGCAGGCCACACTCCTTGTGAGCCCATAGCACTCCAAGTGCCAAGTTTGTTTAGCGTATTTCCGCGGCACCAAAGTTGCTACCTCTCTTGTCCGAGGCAGCGGTTCAGTCGGTCAACGCTCGACGCGGGGCTGAGCCCCGGAAGAGGGAGGTCCCGATGAGTACAATCCAGGACACTCACGAGATGCGTGAGGCTTCCACCGCCTCGCTCGTGGCGGTTGTCGCGATCATGATCGCCAGCGCGCTCGCCTTCACACTGCTGACAGCACCGTTAGCGAAGCTGCTCGGGTCGGGCGGGGGGGCGTTGCCCGCCGCGATTCACGGCCTCATGGCCTTCCTCTATCTCTTCGTGGGGACCATCGGGCTCTACCTGGGGTGGCGATTGATGATCGGGCACATCCGGGCCTTCGCCGACCTGCAGCTCCTGGCCGTGGTGGCCGCGACGTTCTCTTTCCTCGCCATCTGCTTCGGCAACTGGCTGTACATCTACTACCGGGCGCCGGTGCCGGACAGCCCGCGGTCATACTTCGTCAAGAGTATTCCCGAGGTACACCAGATCTTCTTCGAGTTCAAGGAGTTTGGGGCGCTGTTCACGCTGCCGCTGGCGGTATGCGCGGCCTTCGTTCTCTGGCGGTACGGGACGCAGACGCTGGAGCGGCCCTGGCTGCGCTATAGCGTGGCGGTGCTGATGGGACTGGCTTTCTTCTACCTCGTGGTGGCCTTCGGTCTGGGCGCCGCGGTCACGAAGCTGCGGCCCGCTTGAGCGGGAGGAGGACGAACATGAGTCCCACGACGATGACCCCGAAGGCGGACGAGCGGAAGCTAGAGGTGACGTGGACGCCGTCGACCCGGGAGCGCATCCCGGGAGGCATTGCAGTCGCGGCGCTGATCGCCGCCATGACGGGGATGCTGACCTTGGCGGTGGTAAATGTGTTCACCGCCGCCTTCCCAGCCTTCAACACCTGGGTCCACAACGTCGGCAAGCTCTGGATGCCGGGCGCGCAGGGCATCGGGCCATACTCGGGTAAAGAGACGCTCGCGCTGATCGGTTGGCTCGGGAGCTGGGCGATCCTGCACTTCGCACTGCGGGGGCGGGATCTCGAGATTTCCCGTTGGTTCATCGTCTTTCTGGTCGGCGTGGGGATCGCGACCACGCTGATCTGGCCGCCGGTCTTCCAGTACCTCGCCGGCCACAAGTAGCCACGGCCCGGCGGGAACTCGGTTCGCGGGTCCCGGAGGTCGGCGGCCCGCGAGAAGGAGACCCCGGCTCGTCATTCCCGAGCCGCGCGGGAGGAGAAGCTGGGCGGCCGCAGCCTACGGCCGCCCAGCCGGTACAGCGCTCCTTGATTAACACCTCTCGTTTACCCAGGAAGGGCCCAGGGCCCAACCAGTTCGGCAGCGGGGAGCCGGTCAAGCTTCCCCCCGGGATCTCGGTATTTGCATCCATGACCGAGTCGTCCCTTCCCGTGTGCAGGGATTTCGTACTGAGCAGAAAGAAGGGAGAAGAGTCTCTCGTGGACCGTATCTGTCCGAATCGACGAAGGAGAGCCCGAAAGACCCCTCAAAGCACCTCCGATGATCATTGAGCATCGCCGCGAGAGTACGACTCTCCTGTGGCACAACTCATGCTGAGTTTGAGGCACTGAGCCGAGGGAACGGAGGACTTATCGGCGTAGCAGAGCCTCGCAGGCCTCATTGCGGCCTGACGGGGTCGAGTCATCGGTGGGCATCGAAGCAACGCCCGATTTGGTGAAGCCATTCGGCGCTCTTCCGCTCGATCAGGGGGAGGCTAAAGCCATGAGCGACAATCTGGAGATGGATGGACCAAAGCGCATTCCGAAGGACGAGTGCGTACGAGACGTCATGACGCCCTTACCGAGAGCTCTGGAGAGGTCGGCCTCCGTGATGGACGCGGCCGAGATCATGCGGGACAACGATATCGGTGACGTGGTGGTGTTAGAGGGTCGCCACTTGTACGGTATCCTGACCGACCGCGACATCGTGGTGCGGGTGCTGGCGGAGAGAAGAGACCCTGCCAGCATCACGGTTGGCCAAGTGTGCAGTCGCGAGCTCACGACGATTCTCCCGACGGCAAGCGTTGGCGATGCCGTGCGCCTCTTTCGAGAAAAGGCGATTCGCCGCCTTCCTGTCGTGGAGGAGGGAGAGGTGCTAGGTATCGTCTCCATGGGCGATATTGCCGTGGCACGCGACCGCAGATCGGCCTTGGCCGATGTCAGCGCCGCGCCCCCCAATACATAGAGGCCTGCTCGCTGCGAAATGGCCATCTCGCTGAACGACACGAGCGGTCCTGGGGCCGGGTGATGACGCCGGCGGCGACGGACGAGGCCATCGGGTAGGACTTCGCCTCAAGCCCAGCTCGTCCGCCGACGCTCTTTGTGAAGCGAATTGGCTCGTCGAGCGCTTCTCGGCCGAGGTCACGGACCCGGCCCTCTCTTGGCGCGTCGACGGCCCCGTCGGAATCCGGTGTCTTCCCATCCCCGGGGCGGCACGACGCTAGCCGGGCCAGCGGCCGGCAGACGAATACCCGGCTTGTTGACGATCTGCACGGTACTTGCCTGGGGCCCCTTGTCGCCCTCGGACTCCTCGAAGCGGACCTCGGTGCCCACGGCCAGTCGCTCGAAGTCGTCATGCAGCACGCTATGGCGATGGAAGTAGACCTCGCGTCCATCCGGAGTCTTCAGGAAGCCATATCCCTCCTGCGGGAAGAGCCGGACGACCAGCGCCCGCGGCTCCGGCCGCAGCTTAGCGTCTCCGCGCTGCTGCTGGATCATCGACTGCAGCTGCCTGCGGGCGGCCTTGAAGGCCCCGATCACGATGCTGCGCAGGTCTTCGTGCATGTCGCTGTCGAGGGGCTCGCGAGTCACCACCACCGGGCGGCGTGAGGCGGCCGTGATGAAGAGCCGCACACGGTGGGCGTTGCCTTGTCGCTGGAAGCGCTGAGGCCGCTCAATGGCGACGCGGCAGCCGACGATCTTCGGAGCATAGCGCTCGAGCTTGAGCGTCTCGCGCCGCACGACGCCCTCGATCGCCTCGCTCCGAGGTAGGTTCCGGAAGGTCAGCTCGATGGGTCGGTCCATGATCGGGCCCTCACGATAACTCCTGGTCTTGCGAACTCGTTGATCCTCGAGTCATGCCTGAGCCACCGCTTCCCCGTGCCGAGAGCGGCTCAGCTTCTCAGCCACGACCACCCTTCCGGAGCCGGTGTTCGACCTCCTCGGTGGATTCGACCCCGCGCGGCTGCCTTGCCCAGCGATCCTGGATTGGTTCATTGGTCGCGGCGCGCTGCAAGGCAAGGCCGCCGATGAGCCGCATCGCCGATCTGGTGAGCGGACCGCGGCGAAACCTTGGGGCCCAGCTCTGCTGCATCAACTGGAAGCGCGGACCCCGACGACGAGGCGGCAATGGCGGCTCGACACCAGGAAGATCTTCGGGGCGCTTGTAGAGGGCCAGGCGATTCTCAACCTCGGCCACCCCTCGCACCGCGCGAACATGTCGGATCAATGCCGGCGCCTCGTCCGCGGGAACGGCGCCTTCCAGGATCGCGGTGGCACCGTGGGCGTGCACCTTGACGAGGCGGGGGAAGCGCAGGAGCCGCCCGATCGAGGATCGAATGCGCTGCTCGAGCACCTCGTCGGGCGGCTGATCAGGGGCCATTCGGGCACGGAGAGTTGCCCACACGCCCCGTCCTCGATTTCGTGCGTCGCGCCACGTCGACACCGTGGCGTCATGGAGCCGCCGCTTCGTGGACACGAGTTGATCGCGCGCCGTGGCGCGGCGGCGAGAGCCCGAGGCGGGATCGAGCGCATACATGAGGCCCGCGCCGACGACGGCGCCGGCAAGGGAGGCGAACTTCTGCATACCTGTCTCCTTTCGAGATCCTGCTAGATGGCGTGAGTCATGACGTGGTCGCTGGCGTTGCCACCTCCGTTAGCACCAGCACCTCGGTTGTCGACCACGCTGAATGGAGCAATGTCGAACTCATGCGGGGTATCGGGAGCAAGGATCGTGCCTCAGCTGACACCCCAAGTAGGGTGGCCCGCTCCGGGAAAAGGCTCGCCTCGTCCGCACGGCGCCGCGTCGCTCTGACAGACTCCAGTACTTCTGACAGAGTAGCTTTTGACACGGTAGTTTTGGCGCGCGATGATTCCCGTCGCTGACACACTCCCATACGTCGAATGACGTATGGATGCATTGGATATGTGTGGCAGCGTGTTTGTTATGGCGTCCTGATCTGTTTCAGCGGGAGGCAGCCAACCCACGCACCTTTTCACACCTGTTCCCTCGGATCAGGAAGTTTTCCTCGCTGCTTCGATGAGCAAGCGAGGTGCCGGAGTGACGTCTCATGCCTACTCCACCACGGCAAGATAAGCGTCAGCACCCCCGTACCCGCGTGGCCTGGCCCGTTGTCGTCAACGTCGAGACGAGCCGATACCTATCGATGTCCGTGGACATCAGCACGCATGGTGCGAAAGTCAGGACCAAGGCCCGGTTGAAGTCCGGGACCACGGTGCAGCTGGAGCTGGTTCCCCCCGAAGGGCCTCCGCTCCGTGTCGGGGCACTGGTGTGGCGGATCGATTCCGATGGGCTGGCCCTTCTGTTCAGCCACGATATTCAGCATCGACTCATCCGCGTGACCTAAGTAGCTTCCGACCGGGGGTGCATATGATGGGCGGGATGATTGCGCTGGTAAAGGTCGGCTAGTGCGGGGCGTGGAACAGATTCCGTGGCTCTACGAGATCCTCTGCTCGCTCTACGAGTGGAGCGGACTCGCAGCATGGCGGCACTGGCTGGTGGCCGGCGCCCGCGGACGGGTGCTCGACGTCGGGTCCGGGACAGGGAGGAACCTGCCGCTGCTGCCGCACGACGCCAGGGCTGTCGCCCTCGACCCGTCGCTGGATGCCCTGAAGCGTGCGCGACGTCGCGCGCCGGCCGTGCCACTCGTCGGCGGGTGCGCTGAAGCCCTCCCGTTCCGAGACGGCA
>WNGA01022395.1_pt1 | contig 13335 bp, 13 predicted proteins | sample 5400061 | NCBI WGS metagenome assembly WNGA01 (sample SAMN13153366, study PRJNA577476) | soil metagenome | isolation source: 100 cm soil or saprolite under grassland replicate 2 | place: USA:California | collected 2016-06-15 | reverse complement strand
CTCGAGCGCCAAACACACAGCGCCTTCAGGATCCTGCTCGTCGACCAGAACGAAGACGACAGGCTCGCTGAGGTCCTGAGTAGGCACGGCTCGCTCGAGGTCGAGCACCTCCGCGCGTCGCGCGGACTTTCACACGCGCGCAATGCTGCGCTCGGGCGGGTGCGTGCCGAGCTCGTCGCATTTCCGGACGACGACTGCATCTTCCCCGACAACGCGCTCGAGCGTGTCGCGCGACGGTTTGCGGATGATCCCAGCCTCGCCGGGCTCAGTGGGCGCGCCGTGGACTCGCTTGGGCGCTCAGCTTCGTCCTGGGCGCGAGATGCGGCCGAGCTTACGCGCGAGAACCTCTGGAACCGCGTCATCTCGTTCGCGGTCTTCCTGCGCGTATCGGTCGTGAGGGTCGTCGGCGAGTTCGACGAACAGCTCGGTCTCGGCTCCGGCGCACCGTGGTCCTCCGGAGAGGAGACCGAATACCTCGTCCGTGCGCTCGACGCCGGCGCACGCATCGAGTACGACCCAGAGCTGGTCGCGATTGCCGGCGCGCTCGTCGCACTCGCACGGCGCGACCGTGCGCGGATGCACTTCCACGTCTCGACGCTGCGCGGCAGGATGCTCGGCTACCGCTCATGACGCAGCGGCCGTGGACGATGCGCCGCATCGCCGGCGGCATCGGGCGTCGCGTACCACTCCGTCCGCTGCGGCCGCTCTTTCCGTATCCGGTGTGGCGCGCGTTCTTTCGCGTCTGGCTCCGTGCGATCCGCGCCCAGCCCGACCGGCGCAAGGCGATGCGCCAGCTGCTGGAGATCTACCAAGACGCGTATGTCGGCGCTGACTTCGGCGCGATCGACTACGACGACGGTGTCCACGCCAAGCACCGCCTCACCCGCTACCACGACTTCTTCGTCGACCGCATCCGCTCCGGCGAGCGGGTTCTCGACGTCGGTTGCGGGAAGGGAGAGCTCGCCTACGACGTCGCCGAGCGGACCGGCGCGAAGGTCATTGCGATCGATGCAAGTCCGTGGATGCTCGAGTTCGCACGCGAGCGCTTCTCCCATACGCGCGTGACATACGTGCAGGCGGACGCGGTCACCTTCGTGCCCGATGCTCCCGTCGACGTCGCGATCCTCTCGAACGTGCTCGAGCACATCAGCCCACGCATCGAGCTCCTGCGCGGGCTGCGCGAGCACGCCGGCGCCCGGCGCCTACTCCTGCGCGTCCCGGTGCTCGATCGCGACTGGACGGTTCCGCTTCGCCGCGAGCTCGGTCTTCCCCACTTCTCCGATCCGGAGCACAAGGTCGAGTACGACCCCCGGCTGCTCCGCGACGAGCTCGCCGCGGCCGGCTGGGAGATGGGCGAGCCGCTGCTCGACTGGGGCGAGATCTGGGTCGAAGCATCAGCGAGCAAGTAACTCGCCGAACAGCTCCGCGTGGCGATCAAGCCAGGGAGCGAGCGCGAATTGCTCGACGGCCCGGCGCCGCGCGGCCGCCGCATACGTGGGGAGGGCGGCGAGGAGTCGCGTGACAGCGTCCGCGAGCTCCTCGGGCACGGGTGGCTCGTCTCGCTCCCACCCGTCGGGATGCGGTACGCCGATGCCGGCCTCGTCGCCGACGAGCTCGACCGTGCCGCCGCTCGCCGGGTACACGACGGGGAGACCGCACGCCATCGCCTCGATCACGGCGCTCGGACAGGGGTCCTTCACCTTTGTATGCAGGAGCAGGTGGGCGCGGCGAATGATCTGCGGTGCGTCCCGCTGCGCATAGCGGCCGACGAGCTCGACGCGGTCCCGGAGACCGAGCTCGTCGAGCAGCGGCTCGAGCGGCGAGACGAGGCGCCCGGCGACGAGCAGACGCGCGTCGGGCTCGGACGCGAGGATGCGGGTAAACGTCCGCAGGGCGAGCTCGAGCCGGTACGCCTGCGTCTGATCGCCGCCGAGGAGCACAACGGGGCCGCCGTGCGGCGGGGTCTCTGCGGGGCGGAAGCGATCGACGTCGACCGCGTTGTGAAGGATCTCCCACGATCCCCGCGGCTCGCCGAGAAAGGCGTCGGACGAGTCCTTGCTGAAGCGGCTCTGATACACGACATGGTCGGCCGCCAGCAGCGCACGACGGAGGGGACGGTTGAGCTCTTCCGTCGCCTCGCCGGCCCAGCCCGGATATGCCACGCCGTCCTGGTTGACGGTGATAGGCACACGTCGTCGTCGCGCGAGCCGAAGCAAAGGGCCGAGATCGCGGGGCAGCCACGTGGAGCCGAGGTAGAGAAGCGTGAAGTCGGTCGGGCTGTTCGGGAACTGCGCGGCGAGCCGCTGAAACTTCGCTGAGCCCCCGGCGACGGCTTCGCCCGGCCCGGGGACGAGGTCGTGGCCGTAGAAGACACGGAGACCGGGCGCGCGCCGCCGGGGGAGCAGGAGACGCATCCAGCGCGAGGCCGCGCGTGCGTAGCGGCCGACGCGGGCCCGGTCAGGCCGCACGGCGCACGAAACCCTCGAGGAGCTCCGCCCAGCGCAAGTCGAGGCGCTCGTCCGCGTACGCCTCCGCCGTCGGCCGCCCCGCGGCACGGAGAGATGCACGGAGCGCAGCGTCGTCGTGAACGCGCTCGACCGCGTGCGTGAGCGCGTCGACGTCGTCGACCTCCGCAAGCAACGCGTTCTCTCCGTCGGTCGCAAGCTCCGGCGTCTGGCCGACACGCGTCGCGACGAGCGGAACGCCGGCGGCCATCGACTCGAGCACGGCCTTGGGCCCGCCCTCCTGCCGCGAGGTGACGAGATAGACGTCGAGTGCGTGGTATGCGCGCGCAAGCTCGTCGCGCGAGGCGAGATACACATGACGGTGAGGAACGCCCAGCCGCTCGAGCTCGCGGCGGACGTACCCGCGCGCGAGCCCCGTCAGGAGCACGAACAGCTCGGGGATCAACAGATGCAAGCGTTCGAGGGTGGCGACGAGGATGTGCGGGCCCTTCACCAGCTTCGGCTCGAATCCGTCGCCCAGGCCAACGCCGTCCTTGATGAAGGACCCGACCACGAAGGCGGACTCGGGAACGCCGAACGCCTCGCGCGCCTTCGCGCGCGTATCCGCATCGCCGAGCGGAAAGCGTTCGAGGTCGACGCCGATCGGGATGCGGAAGACCTTGTTCGGAGCGACCCCCGCAGCAATCACGAGACCGTGCATCTCCGCGTGCGTGACCTGCACTCGGTCGATGCGATGGGCATAAGTCCTGAGCGTCTCGACAGCGCGGTCGAACTCCGGATATCCGCCCGTCCCAGGACGGCCGTGGAAGTAGCTGAGCCCCAGCCGGTGCGACGACTCGAGCCAGCGCGGCCGGAGCCCGCTGAAGTGGTCCGGATGGAAGACCGCCTGTCGTCTCGCGAAGCGCGCCCAGGACGCCGGCGCCACGTCGTAGCCCAGACGGCGCGCCGTCGCCGTCAGGCGCGTACGGTCGTCGTCGATCGACCAGCCGACGTCGTCGCCGAGCACGAAGAGGCGCGACGCGTCCTCCCACGACGCCGTCCTCGCCGGGACGTAGGCGCCGAGCACCATCCGGGAAGGTGCGGAGGTCAGCCGGCGCAGAGTGGCCGTCACCCGCGCAGCACCTCGAGGTAGCGATCGGCGACCTCCGAGAGAGCGGATACGTGAATCGCCGCCCGCCGCTGCTCGAGCTCCGCTCGGAACCGCGCGAGCACGTCCGGAAGCTCCTCCGGATCGTCGAACCCGACTCCCCCTTCCCCCACCAGCTCCGGATGGCCGCCGCTGCGCAGGAACGCGGCCGGCAGGCCGCAGGCGAGCGCCTCGAGGAGCGCGTTCGAGCAGGGATCGTCGCGACTCGCCGCCAGATACACGTCGTGTGTGCGCAGGAGATCTGCGAGCGGCTCGGAGGGAAGCGGCCCGACCACGCGGATCCGGTCGAACATCGCCTGCGTATTCCCGGCGAAGGTGAGCTCGAAGGCATCGAAGTCGAGATTCCGGTCGAGCCACGCGAGCACGTCGGTGCCCTTGCGTGGGTTGTCCGACCAGCTCGTCGTGATCACACGCAGGCGACGGTCCGAGAGTGGCTCGCGGGTTGCCGGAGGATGGAAGATCGCAGGATCGACGGCGTTCGGGATCACGACCGGGCTGCGCAGCTCCAGTCCGAGCTCGCGATGCTTCTCGAGGCTGTAGCGCGACTGCACGATCGTCGCGTCGGCGAACGCGTGGTTGACGCCGACGACCCGGCGGTCGGTGCCGTCGTCGAAGCCGCGGTAGACGCCGATCGGCCCATCGACGCGGTGCACCATCTGCACCCCCTCGCGTGCGAAGCGCCGCAACCGGCCGAAGTCAAAGTTGAAGGAGTTGTAAAGGCAGGCGGGCGTGCCGCCCGAGAGGCGATTGACCTCCACGGCCAGGGCGCGACGCTCAAGCTCCCCGACCAGCGCCACCAGGAACTGGTTGCCGCCCCCGTAGGGTGGCGGTCTGAACTGGTGGAAAACCGCCACGTCCGCGCGGTCCCAACGCGAGCGCAGCCAGTCGGCCTCGGTCCGTCCTCGCCGGGCAATCGGCCGGACCGCACGAGCCAACCTCCTTAACAGGACTTTTACGAACGTTTGCAGCCTCATCGCCGATCATTGTCGCGGCTGGCAGCGTCTGAAATCCGCGCTACCATCGGCTCTCCAGCCGGGTCTGGAAAGTCTGGGCACGCAACACGCAAAGGAGTCTCATGCACCGCGTCAAGATTGTGCTTCTCGTTTCGCTGCTCGCGCTCGTCGTCGTGCCGGCCGCTCTGGCGATCCGGTTCACGGACGAGAGCTTCAGCCCTCCGGTCGGAGAGACCGGCAAGCCGTATCCAAATTGGAGCTTCACGGGAGCAGGCGGCTGTGGCCCGGCTCTTCCTTACCAGTACCGGCTCCTCAACAGCTCGCCGCCGCCAGGCCTGACGATCGACACGAGCGGCCTGGTGCACGGCACCCCGACACAGACCGGAGAGTTTTCGTTCTGGCTCGAGCTGAGCGACGAGAATCCGCCGTCGGCGGACTGGTGCATTCCGAAGTCGGCAGAGCGCTACTTCACGATCAGGATCGTGCCCGGGCTGAACATCCTGCAACAGTTGCTGAGCCCGAAAGCGGCATTCCTCAACGAGCCCTACAGCTTCCAGCTCACCGCAGAAGGCGGGGGCACTCTGACGTGGTCGGTCGCGTCCGGTGGTCTGCCCGCCGGCATCACGCTCAGCTCGAGCGGTCTTCTCTCGGGCACCCCGACGGCGGCCGGCGACTTTACGTTCAAGATCCAGGTGAAGGACACCGGGACCCGGGTCGACGCGGAGACATACACGTTGGCGGTCGTTCCGAAGCTGGCGATCACGAAGCCAACGGCCCCGGGCGCCGAGGTCGGCTTGCCCTTCTCCTTGGGACTCCAGGCCACGGGCGGCCGAGCACCGTACAAGTGGTCGGCGACCGGCCTGCCTGCCGGCTTCACACTGGATCAGTCGACAGGCGTCATCAGCGGTGTGCCGGGAGTGGCGAGCTCCGGGGTCGTGAAGGTCACCGTCACCGACGCACTCGGGCTGACGAACACCATCGACGTCAGCCTCCCGGTGGCCGCCAAGCTGGCGATCCGGAAGACGCTGCTGCGGGCCGCGAAGGTCGGGGTCAGGTATGCGGGTGGCTTCACTGCCATCGGCGGTGTCGGTCCGCTGAGCTGGACGATCCTCGGCGGTCGCCCCGGCTCGCTCCCACCCGGTATGAAGCTCAACCTCAAGACAGGTCGGCTGTCCGGCACACCGAGGAAGGCCGGGACCTACAGGCTGCGAATCCAGGTGACCGACAAACTGGCCGTGAAGTCGGCAGCGCCCTTCGTCCTGAAGGTCCTCAGCGGCGCGAGGGCTCGGCACTAGCGGACAGGATCCGCCAGAGCGCGTCGGTGTAGCGCTCCCAGGAGAGACTCCGCTCGACTGTCTCACGGGCGCGGAGGCCGAGGGAAACTGCGGCAGCCGCGCCCGTCACCGTTTCCAGAATCGCCCGCTCTAGCTCGTCGGCGTCGCCCGGCCCCACGAGACGGCAGTTGACCCTGTCCTCGAGTTCGTAGCCCTCGGCGATCGCGTCGGTCCTCGAGACGACGACGGGCTTGGCCATGGCCATCGCTTGCAAGAGCGTCGTCGTCGCACCCGAGTAGCTGTTGTCGCGCACCGGCAGTGCAATGACGCGTGCGGCGGCGAGCCGATCGCGAACCTGCTCGAGCGGAATGTCCGTCTCGAGCGCGACGTTTGCGGGGCGCTCTCGCAGTGCGCGGGCGTGATGTGCGGACGCGATGATCCGAAAGCTGAGCTCGGGCCGGCGAGCGGCTACGGTCATGAGCAGATCGAAGTCCCGCCGAGGGTCTACACCGACGGAGAGCACGTCGACGTCGAGCTCGCGTTCCGGAGCGGGACGGAAAGCGTCGAGATCCACTCCGAACGGAATGAAGTGAACCGGCGGAGCTTCCACGCCGAGCCATTCGCTCAGCCACTCGGCCTCGCTTTCCGCGTAGGAGACAATCGCGCGGGTTCCTCGAAGCGCGCTTCGGTAGAGACGCCGCATGTGACCCCCGCGGAGCTGCTCAAGCCGCTCCGGAAGTCCGATGGCCGTATATACGATCGGGGGCCGGACGACGCCGGCTCGCTTGAGCAGAACCAGCGGCAGGCCGACCGTGTCGACGGTCGAGAAGATGACGTCGGCCGAGTTGGCCTTCCTGAGCGAAGCGAGGATCGAAGTGAAATCGCCTCCGTACCCCCCGAGCCGGTAGAGCGGCCCGTTGACGGCCCGGTCCAGAGCTCGCGCCCAGATCGGGAACGGTCCTTCGCGCTCGAGGTTATGTCGAACACGAGCGCCGCGCCGGGCTATCTCGTCGAGCCCGAACAGTCGGTAACGCTCCGGCGCTTCGCCGCCGGCACGGAGAGCCGCTCGCCGCTCGTTTGAGTCGCGCAGCGCAAAGAAGACGATTCTCGGCATGAACGACACGGTAGAGCAGCTCTGGGGGCGGGGTAGGGTTCTGCCGATGCGCGGGCCTGACTCGCGACGGGTAACGCTCGTGACCAACGAGCTGCGCGGGCTCCTCCCCGTCGGTGGTATGGGCACCGCGACCACGTTCCTCGCGCTCGCACTCGCAAGGATGGGCCACTCGGTCGAGATTCTCCTCGCCTGGCAATCGGCCGAGTCGATCGACCCCTACTGGGACAGCGTGTACGCGCGCGCCGGAATTCGTGTTCGGTCCGTTTCCCAGAGCGACGAAACGGTCGAGTCTTGGCACTTCGCCGTCATGCGCAACGTCGAGCTCGCGTTGCGAGCGAATCCGCCCGACATGGTCATCGTGCATGACCTCGACGCTCCGGCGTACTCGGCGCTGCGACTGCGGCAGGCCGGCATCGCGCTCGAGAGCTCCCTCTTCGTGGTGTTCTGTCACGGAACGAAGCGCTGGATCCAGGATATGTCCCGGAAACTCGGCGCCAAAGATGTGAGTGCTTTACTCGCGGTCAGCCACCTCGAGCGGGCGTCAATCGAGCTCGCGGACGTCGTCGTAAGCCCGAGCGCGTACCTGGTCGAGTGGATGCGCGACCAGGGGTGGCAACTGCCGGAACAGACGCTTGTGATCCCGTACTTCACAGGCTCAGGCGCCACCGGCGAGCCGATCCCGAACCTTGCGCGGAACGAGGGCGGCGACCACGTACAGCGGCTCGTATTCTTCGGCCGCTTCGAGGAAAAGAAGGGGCTGAGATCCGCCGAGTCTCATTCGAGACGGAGCTCGACCAGCCGGAGGCGCTCGCGCGGCTGAACCGGCCCGGGACGCTCGCCGTCATGCCTTCGCTCGGGGACAACTCTCCGAACACGGTGTACGAATGCCTGGAACACGGGATTCCCTTCATAGCCGGCAAAGCCGGCGGAATACCGGAGCTGATCGCGCCGGAGGATCGCAGTCGTGTTCTCTTCGAGCCGACGTCGGAGGGGATCGAGGGAGCGCTGAGGCGCGTGCTGTCCGGGGGGAGCGATGTCCGGCCGGCGCGTCCGGCGTTTGACGCTGCCGCCTCGAATGACCGCTGGGCCGAAGTGACCGCCATGCGTCGGCGTCCGAGAAGCCACACCGCTGACGGCCGCGTTGACGTCGTCGTCGTTCACCGGCGCTCGCGGGAGGCCCTATCACGCTGCCTCTCGGCGCTCGAGCGCCAGAGCTACAGCGACTTCGAGGTCGTGGTTGCCGACGGTGCGTCGGTCGAGGCGGCCAGGGCCACAGGGCTGCGGGTGGTCTTTCTCGACGAGGAAGACATTCCCGAGAGCGAGCTGCTGAAGACGCTTGTGCAGGCGCAGCGAGTGTCAGGTGCCGACGTCGTCAGCTGTGGGCTGCGACTCACAGGCGATCACGGCGAGCAGACGCTGCACTTTTTCTCCGGAGCGCCGGGAGGGCTTGCCGTGCTCTCCAACGACTATGGAAACGTCGCTCTCTTCCGACGCTCGCTCCTCGACGACTTGACGGGCGCGCGGTCGGCCGAGGGCGACCCCGATTGGCCGTTCCTCGCGCGGCTGTCCGTATCGGGGGCGCGGATCGTGTCGGTCCCGCTCCCTCTCGTCACGCGCAGAGCCCGCCCGGGATCGGTCGAGCGCTATCCGCGCGATGCGCTGCTCGTCCTCGAACAGCTCGAGCGCAGGCTTCCCGATTCAATGCGTTCCATGGCTCGCCTCGCCGCCGGCTTCGCGCCGAACCGGCCTGCGGCCCCAGCCGGTCGTTCCGGGCTGGCGCGCCGCGCGCTTCGACGGGTCTTCCGAGCTGGGTCCGTCTAGGTCAGCGCATAACGCGTCGGACCCCCGAGCGTCGCGCCGTTCGCCGCCTCGAAGATGTAGTTTCGCTCCGAGAGCGCCTTCAGCGACGCCGGCGAGTCCCAAGTGAACGTCGCGAGCACACGCGGCTTGCGGGTGGAGAAACCGCCACGGTGGAAGCCCGAGGTATTGCAGAAGATGATCGTTCCCTTCGGCGCGGTGAACGTGACGGCGCGGTCGTCGATGCGCCCGGCGAGCTCGTCTTGCGGAGGGTAGTTGTCTCCGAGCGGACGCCAGGGCCAGAGGCCGTCGAGGTCACCGCCAGGCGCACTCCGAGGGACGTATTCGAAAGGCCCCGTGGCCTCGTCGACATCCACGAGATAGATGAATGCCTTGAGGAGATGGCGATCGTTGAAATCGCGGTGCCACTGCTGTGACGAGCGGCGCTCCTCCTCGCCCGCCGGGGGCGTGTACCAGACGTCGACGTACTCGAGCTTCGACCACATCTCCAGATAGGCGTTGGCCACGTCGAGCAGCCGGGGATTCACGCCCAGGCGGAGCCACGGATCCTCGAGCCCGAGCTTGACGCCGTAGGCGTACTTGCGGACGACGAACTCCTTCCCCGGGCGGCGTCGAAGCGAGACCTCGCCGCCCGCACTCTCCTGCGCGAGCCCGCTCTCGGTATCGGCGATGAAGCGCGTCGCATTGTCCTCGAGCTCGCTCCACACGGCAGGATCGGGAACGAGCTTGGAAAGCGGCAGCGACGCGTAGCCCTCTTCGCGCAGACGGTCGACTATGCCTTGCTGGGTCTCGTCGAGCGCGGACGGCTCGTGCTCGTAGCGCCTTCTGCTGGCCCGGTTCGCAAGCAGCCGGTCGTGGAGCTCGTAGGTGGCGACAATGCCTCTCCGCTCGAGCCCGCTGGCGACGCGGTTGACTCGCGCCGCGAATCGAGTGCGCTTGCGATGCACTTCCGCCAACCCTAGCGAGCCGCGTCCAAGAACGGCGCTGCGTCAAGCGTCACGAGCTCGCCGCGCATGTACTTCTCGCGCTTCCAGGTCGATTCCGCAGGCGGGCGGCGGCCGAGCAGCCTCCGCTTTAACGCGCCGCGCCAGCTGCGGTCGTGCATCCCGCTCTCCATCAGGATCGGCCGGACTATGGCGCCGCGATCGAGACTCGAGCGCCGGACGAAACAGACGTGCAGGCAGCGCAACGGTGTTTCGCTCCACGAAAGCCGCTCGCTGATGTTCTCCACGGAGTGATCGCCGTATCCGGGCCGGAAAGCGATCGTGCCGCCGTGCAGCCGCTCCGAGCCGTCGCCCACCCACGCGTCGATCGCAGCGAAGTTGTACAGCTTGGTGATCGACCGCGACGGCGGCGACAGATAGCCCGTCGCCGTCTGCCGCTTGGGATCGATCTCCACGCAATTCAGGACGTTGGAAGCGACCTTGAACGCGTGGTCGAACGTGCCTGAGAGGAGCTCTGCCCGAACTCGATGCGAGTCGCCGGCATGGCGCGTGCGCTGCGCATCGAGGTGGTCGTACTCGCGTTCGAGCGAGCGCAGGATGTCCCACGTTCCGTCGGTCGAGACGTGGTCGAAGGCGTGGACTCGATCGCAAAACGCGGCGACGTTGCGGATCCCCCGTTCGACGAACAGGTCATCGTTGCGAACGAGAACGACTCCGACGATCTGCGGTGCCGGGGCAGTGTCCGCTAGCGATCCTCCGTCGTCCACTCGAGCAGTGGTCGGACCGCTCCACGCCATTGACCGGCGAACAGCCCGCGAGCGGAATCGCCCTCGCCGGGGTCGTAGACATGGAAGGCGACCGGCCGGTAGGCGGCGGCCTGGGGCTCGGGCTTCGGAACTTCGAGCCTCACGATCTCGACATCGACTCCGTGGTGTCCCTCGTTCAGCAGATTCGGGGGGATCCATGCCGTCACGACGTAGTCGCCGGGCGGTGTCGGGTCGCGCCAGCGCGTACTCACGTCCATCGCGTTGAAGCACAACGCTCCGTGCTGGTCCCAGAGCTTGATCTTCGGAACGACCGCCCTGCCTGGACGCAGTACGGTGAAGCCGATCTCGATGCCCAGCGGACGGCGTACGTCGGCCACACCCGTCGGCAAGCCGTCCTCATCGACGACCCGCACCGATTGCAAGCGGACGAAGTCGTTTGCCGGCGCTGCGCCGGGATCGTCCCACGCAATCTCCGATCCCATCCCCAGCGCCTGTTCCTCGTAACGAGCAACCACCTCTGCGGCCGAACCCTCCGCGACGACTCGCCCTTCCTGAAGCAGAATCGCTCGATCGCACAGCTGCAAGACCCCGCGCAGATTGTGAGAGACGAAGACAATCGTCCGGCCCGATTCGCCGAGGCTCTCCATCCGGCCCATTGAGCGGCGCTGAAACTCGGCATCGCCGACCGCGAGCACCTCGTCGACGATCATCACCTCGGGCTCGAAGTGGGCGGCGACCGAGAAAGCGAGCCGTACATACATCCCGCTCGAGTAGCGCTTCACCGGCGTGTCGATGAACTTCTCGACCCCGGAGAACTCGACGATTGCGTCGAAGGCGCGGTTGATCTCGGTGCGCCGCATGCCGAGGATCGACCCATTGAGGTAGATGTTCTCCCGTCCGGTCAACTCGGGATGGAAGCCGGTGCCCACTTCCAGCAGGCTCCCGACACGGCCTCGGATCTCGGCTCGTCCCTCAGTCGGTGTCGTGATCCGGCTCAGGATCTTGAGCAGCGTCGACTTCCCGGCACCGTTCGGCCCGATGATCCCGAGAACTTCGCCGTCCTTGGCCTCGAAGGAGACGTCCTTCAGTGCCCAGATCTTCTCCCGGGGCTCGTGCACGTGGCCGGTCCGAAGCCGCTTGAAGCTGTGAACGACGGAGTCGCGGAGCGTTCCGTAGGCGGGCCGTAGCTGTCCGATCTGGTACTGCTTCGACAATCCTTCGGTTCGGATTGCAACGGTCATCAGATCGTGTCTGCGACCCCTGGCTCGGAGCGCCTGAAGTACGCCAAGCCGACGACGAGTGTGATGACCGCCACTCCGGCTCCGAGCAGCGCTTGACCAAGGACAGGGGCTGGACCGTCGAGCAGGCACCAACGCCACCCGGATACGACCGTCGTGATCGGGTTGATCGAGAGCAGCCACTGCCACTTCTCGGGTGCACCGTTGAGCGCGAACGGTACGCCTGAGAGGAACGGCAGCACCTGCATGACCGCGGGAATCGCATAGGGCACGTCGCGGAAGCGTGCGTTGAGCGCCGCGAGGAAGAGGCCCGCCCCCAGCGCCGAGACGAGGGCGAGCAGGATGAACAGAGGCGCGAGCACCACGTAGAGACCCGGAAAGGTGTGGAACCAGAACATCATTCCGATGAGGACCCAGAACGCGAGGATGAAATCCACCAGCGGCACCAGCACGCCGGCAAGTGGCAGCAGGAGTCGTGGAAAGTAGACCTTGGTGATGAGCGGAACGTTCGAGACGAGGGCGCCGCTGGAGACGTTGAGCGCGCCCGAGAAGTACTGCCAGGCGAGAATCCCCGCGAACGCGAAGATGGGATACGGAAGGCTTCCCGACGGGAACTTCGCGAATTTGCCGAAGATGAGCGAGTAGACCACGGCGGTGAAGAGAGGCTGGAAGATCGCCCAGCCGGCACCGATGGCCGTCTGCTTGTAGCGCACCTTCAAGTCGCGCCAGACGAAGATCCCGAGGAGCTCCCGATATCGCCACAGCTCCCGAAAATCGACTCGCGGCCATCCTTGCGCCGGGCGGATGACGGTGACGTAGTCGTCGCGTTCGGGCGTAGGGACGGATGCGGGACCGCGGCGTCGAAGGCGCGGCTTAGGGATCTGGACCTGGGTCTCCGTCACGGGCGCGATGGTAGCGGGAGGGGTTTACGGAGGAGTTAACCCCCTCTTGCTACTCCAGCGAGAGGAGTCTCTGCTCGAACGCGTCGAGCCGGCGGTGGATACGGACGGCATCCGCCTCGCTGAGGACCGCGGCCTCGACGGCATACGCCGTCTCCTCGGCGGCCGTTGCCGGCTGGAATCCGAGCGGCCCCTCGCGCTCCGAAGGCAGCGCAAACCGCCGGCTCTTGCCTCTGCCCGGATCCAGCCGCAGGGCACGAAGTGCGTCGCGCAGCCGCGTGTCGACGACCAACGTCCCGTCACTGAGCCCCTTGTCCGCGGCCGCCTCATGGACGAGCTTCGATTCGTACTGCTCGTCGATGTGCCCACCGCGCAACGCGCTGTAGCCCGCGAGGTGATAGCCCGTGCCGGCCCGCTCGATGTGCTTCGTGAACGCCTCGCCCTGGAGCTCGACCTTCCGCGTCCACTGTGCGCGCGAACGCAACGGGAAGTGAAGGACTTCGATCGGATGCCAGGTCGTGAGCGTAAGGAACCGGCTGCCGATCAGGTCATGGTTTCCGCGACCGCCCTGCACCTGCGGATCACCACGGTGCGCGACCTTCGTCACCGGCCTGTAGACGCTCGACGGATCATTGATCGGGGCCTGTTGGGAAAGGCGGATCGTCATCCGGTCGGCAAAGAAACCGTCGTCTTCGGGCCGAGGGACGAACGAGCGA
>WNGA01022322.1_pt1 | contig 13338 bp, 10 predicted proteins | sample 5400061 | NCBI WGS metagenome assembly WNGA01 (sample SAMN13153366, study PRJNA577476) | soil metagenome | isolation source: 100 cm soil or saprolite under grassland replicate 2 | place: USA:California | collected 2016-06-15 | reverse complement strand
TGCCCAAATGCGAGCTGCACATTCACGTCGAAGGAAGCCTCGAGCCGGAGCTAATGTTTACGCTGGCGCGCCGCAACGGCATCCGCCTGCCGTATGCCTCGGTCGAAGCGGTGCGGCAGGCGTATCGGTTCCGCAATTTGCAAGACTTTCTCGACATCTACTACCAAGGCATGTCCGTGTTGATCACGGAGCAGGATTTCTACGATCTTGCCTGGGCCTATCTCGAGCGCGCGCACGCGGACAACGTGCGCCACGTCGAGATGTTCTTCGACCCGCAGGGCCACACATCGCGCGGCATTCCGTTCGCGACCGTCATCGAAGGTTTGTCCCGCGCCATCGCCGACGCCGGCCGAACGCTCGGCATCAAGGCGAGCTTGATCATGTGCTTTCTGCGCCATCTCGACGAGGCCGACGCCGAGCGGACGCTCGATTCTGCGCTCCCCTTCAAGGACAGGATCGTCGGCGTCGGGCTCGACTCATCGGAGCGGGGCAACCCCCCGGGTAAGTTCAAGCACGTGTTTCGCCGCGCGCGCGAGGCGGGCTTCTTTCTCACCGCCCATGCCGGGGAGGAGGGGCCGCCGAGCTACGTCTGGGAAGCGCTCGACGCGCTCGGCGTCGCGCGCATCGATCACGGCGTGCGCTCGATCGAGGACGAGCCGTTGGTCGATCGTCTGGCGCGCGAGCGCATCCCGCTCACGGTCTGTCCGCTCTCCAATGTCCGGCTACGCGTGGTCGATGATCTCGCGCATCATCCGCTGCGACGCATGATGGACAAAGGCCTCATGGTGACGGTGAATTCCGACGATCCCGCCTATTTCGGCGGCTACGTGAAGGAGAACTATCGCGCCAGCGCGCAGGCGTTGGGGCTCGGACGCGACGAGGTCGCAGCGCTCGTCCGCAACGGCATTAACGCCTCGCTGATGGCGGAGCCCGATAAGGCGACGCTTCTCGCCGAGGTCGCTCGCGTCCTCGCCGGAACTATGTGAGCACGACGTCGGTCGTACTCAGCTTGGTGCGCGGACATTGTCGCGTTGCAGCAGGAGCCGAAACGCAAGCCCGTGTGTGATCAGAAGCAGCGGTACCACGACGGTCGGAATGAAATAGGCGGCACCCAACTGACCCGGTACGAACCCGACAGAATTGCCTTGATAGAAAGCGTAGAGAAGATCGGCACTGCCCCAAAGGTTGAATACCCAGACCAAGAACACGCCCAACTTGCTGCGCAGCCCGGCCAATGCCAGCAAGGCCAGGACCGCGGCAATGAGATCACCGTATGCGGCTGGGCCGGCGAAAGCGGCTGACAACTCCGGCGCGACAACGCCGGGCACCAAGAAGGCCAAGCCGACAAACCGGAAGCTGTGCAGGATGAGTAGCGGGCGCAGGGCGTCGACACGCGGTTTGTTGCGCAGGTGTGGCCAGATGTATCGCGCAGCGACAATGCCCCAGGCGAGGAAGCTGAAGGCGACACTGATTCCGAATAGGACTTGCGGAGGCACCTTCATTCCTCTCTGACGCTCTGTGTCAGGCCTCTGAAGTCGAGCAATCTGCTCCGGGCCGCTTGTGGTTCTTAGGTTGGATCTGTGCAATTATATACGTCGGCGGTCCGCAGGGCGATAACAGGAGAAGTCCGATGACACGCTTTGTGCTAGCGGCCTTCGTGTTACTGAGTTGCGCGGCGTTTGCAACCGAGCTTTCTGCTCAGGCCGGGCAGGTCATAAATCCCGTACCTCTCACACCGCCCAGCGTGAACACAGCAACCAGCACATGTCAGACCGGTTGTGACGTACAGGCGATGACCTGCTTGAATGCCTGCGTTCCGACGTCCGCCGCGTCGGCGGCAAGTCCTGGAACGGCAGCGAGCAGCGGCACTTGCAATCTCAGCTGTACGACTCAGCAGCTTGTCTGCAAACAGCGGTGCTGAAAGGCCATCGCGGGACAATTCGACCGCAGCCCGTGATCACAGGTCCTGCGTCCGGCGCTTCATGGCACGATCCCAGACCTCGTCGCGGTCGTCGTCAAAGACGAGCTTCACGTCCTGCGGCGTGGTGAACCAGAAGCCATGGGCGATCTCGCCCTCGAGCTGGCCTGGCGCCCAACCGGCGTAGCCGAACGCGATGAGGCTCTTGTTCGGGCCGCGATGATTGCCGATGTCGCGCAGGATCTCCCGGCTCGACGTCATGGCGACCTGGCCGTCGATGTCGAGCGTATCGGCGCGGTGGTATTCGGCGCTATGGACCACGAAGCCGACGTCGGGCTGCACCGGGCCGCCGGCGAAGATGCGCACCGTCCCGGCAACCGGCGTGTCCTTGTCGCCGAGCGCCTCGAGCAGCCGCGCCAGCGGCCGGTCCCCCAGCGGCCGGTTGACGACGATGCCGAGCGCGCCATTGCGGTCGTGCCGCACCATCAGGATCACCGTCTGCAGAAAGCGCGGATCGCCCATTGTGGGCGAAGCGATCAAGAGTTGGCCGGTGAGAAAGGCCCGCTCCGGAGTCTCTGCGGGCGTCGGCAACGCCGCATGCAGTGTCGCCGGCAGAAACAGCGCTGCGGCAATCGCGATGAGACGCCGCAGCGAGATCCAGGACATCGCTCTCGTCTCCATCAGTCGCGCATGAGCATATCAGCCGGCCCAGGGTGGGCAACGGCGACTTCGCCGTTGCCCACGCCGTAGCCGGAAAGAGCTGTTAATCCAGTGTCCAATATCGCGTGGGCAAGGTGCACAGCGTCTGGGTCAAGGCTGGCGCTTCGCGCCTTTGCCCAACCTACACGGCATTCACCACGTATATCGCACCGTGCCGGTGCCCGCGTAGGTCGACGAGTGGGACGCGAACTCGCCGTCGAATTTGCCAATGAGCGTGACGCCGTTGGCAAGCCGAAGCTCGGCACCGGCGGAGGTGAGCGCGGAATTCTTCGCCGGGGTTGCTCCATTGACGATGAAGCTCGCGCCCGGCAGCGTCTGGAACAGGGCAGCGAGGGTGGGGTCGCTCACCCAGTCGTGCGCCCACGCCACGCGCGCGCGCACGGTCAGCGCGGCATTGGGGTTGAGCAGCAGGAGACGGTCGAAGCGTCCACCCAGCTCGCTGCGTGTGTCGGTCGCGGTCCGCGCATTGTAGGCGAGCGCAAAGCCGCCGCCGGTGAGATCGCTCTCACTGTAACTCGGGGTGCGGAAGCTCTGCGCTTGGATCGCCGCATAAGGCGCGAGCCCGCCATAGACCGTCATGAAGCGGTAACCGCCCTCCACACGCCCGCCGAAACTCTGCGCGTTGAAGCTTGCGGTGAGATGATCGCCGGCAAAGGCGAAGCGGTCGGTCGACATCCAGTGATTGGTGTAGGCGAAGGCCGCGGCGAGATAGGCCGGACCGTAGCGCGTCGTGCCGTAGACGCCGGCCTGGAACGCATCGCTCCTGCCGCCGCCCAGCCCCTGCGCGAGGCTCCAATTGGTGCCGCCGCCGGCGAGCGCGAAGCCGACGACGGTATTCGGCGCGAGGCGATAATCGAGCCCGGCCGCACCGCCCGCGGTGCGTGCAGAAAGGTCGTGGCTGCCGACGACTGCCGGATCGCCGCTGGTCCGATTGCTGCCGCCGTAACCTGCGCCCCACACGCTCCAGCGCTGCTCGAAGGTCGCCGGCTTAGGCGGCGCCTTGAGCAGCTTGGCGTAGGCGAGCGCGATGTCGTCAGGCAGTTCTTCGCGCTCCGGCGCAAAGCCCAGCGCAGGACCATTGGCTCCCCCAACACTGCTCCTGCCGTCGACGAAAGGATCGAGCATGATCCCGAGGAACTGGTTCGTGAGCTGGAACGCGCCCTGCTGCGCGCCGGTCGCGGCTTCGCCCGAGAGAAGCGTGAGCGCGTTGGCGAGATTGGCGCCGCTGAGCCCAAAGATGCTCACAAACTCGGGCGGCAGCGCGCCACCGTTATTGAAGAAGCTATTGAGCGCCTCGGCGACATTGCTCTGATTGATGCTCAAGCCGCCGGTGCCCAGGTCGCTCGGCCCGCGGCCCAAGGTGGCGGTGAGGTTTAGGGTTGCGTCGGTTGCGGTGTAACCGAGTGAAGCCGTGAAGCCAGCAGGGAGGTTGCTGGTGGTCAAGCTGCTGAACGTGCCGCTGCGTCCCCCCGCGGCCGAGAGGATCGTATAGCTGCGTGTCGCGTAGCTACCGGAGGCGAATACCGCCTGCACGGTGCCGGCGAGCGCCGCGGCGCCCCCTGCCGTTACGGTGGTGCTCGAGGCCGTCGACGGGTTGACCTGCACGAGATAGAGGGCGCCCGACTGAAAAGCGAGATTGCCGGCGACGGTCATCGCGCCAGTCGTGGCAGCCGCGCCGGGAGCGAACGTGGCGCCGCTGGTGATGGTGATCGCGCCGACCGCACCGGTGCCGGCGAGCACGGCGCCTGGGTTCACCGTCACCGCCGAATTGGCAATCGAGCCGTTCACGATGAGCGTGCCGGCGCTGACGGTTGTTGGCCCGCTATACGTGTTGTTGGCCGTGAGCACCAACGTGCCTCCTCCGATCTTCTCGAGCGGACGCGGCCCATTGAGCTCCGAGATCACGCCGGCCTGCGTGGCGGTGCCCGCCGTGACCTGCAGTTGCGTCGTGTTGCTGTTGAGCACGATGGGATTGGTGATCGTGACTCCATTGGCATAGTCCACCACCGAGCCGGTGGTGGTCAGCGCCCCGGTGCCGAGCGCTTGATTGCTGGCGAGGCGCAGCGTGCCGGCCGCCAGCGTGGTGCCGCCGGAATAGGTATTGGCGCCCGACAGCGTCAGCACGCCGCTGCCGATCTTGGTGAGCCCGCCGGAGCCGGAGATCGTGCCGGAGAGGGTCAACGCATTCGTTTGGGTGTCCACCGTGTCGGCGCCGCTCAGCGTCATCGCGTTGGCAAGCGACAGGCCGTTGGCTGCTGCCTGCAACGTGGTGCCGCTCGCAAAGGCCAGCGCACCGGTCCCCAGCGCGGTGTTCGATCCCACCGCGAGCGTGCCCGCATTGAGCGCGGTGCCGCCGGTATAGGTGTTGTTGCCGGTCAAGGTCGTCGTGCCGACGCCGTTCTGCTGGAACGCACCGCTGCCCGAGATGACGCCGCCGAAGGCGAAGACGTCGGAGCGGTTGATGGCGAACGCCCCGTTGTTGACCAGGTCGCCCGCGATCGAGCCCGATGTGCCGCCGTTGCCGAGTTGCAGCGTGCCGGCGTTGATGGTCGTGCCGCCGGTGTAGGTGTTGGCGGCAGTGAGGATAGTCGTGCCGGCACCGTTCTGCTGGAGCGCGCCGCTGCCGGAGATCACGCCGCCGAAGGTAAACATATCGGAGCGGTTGATGGCGAACGTGCTGCTATTCGTCACGTTGCCGACGATCGATCCGCCCGCGCCGCCGTTGCCGAGCTGCAAGGTGCCGCCCGTGATCGTGGTGCCGCCGGTATAGGTGTTGGCGGCAGTGAGGATGGTCGTGCCGGCGCCGTTCTGCTGGAACGCGCCGCTGCCGGAGGTCACGCCGCCGAACGTGAACGTGTCGGAGCGGTTGACGGCGAAGGTGCCGTTATTCGTGACGTTGCCGACGATCGATCCGCTTGCCCCGCCGTTGCCGAGCTGCAGGCTGCCGGCGGTGATCGTGGTACCGCCGGAGTACGTATTGGCGCCCGAAAGCGTCAGCGCGCCGCTGCCGATCTTGGTCAGGCCGCCACTACCGGAGATCGTCCCGGAGAACGTGGTGCTGGTGTTGTCGGTCCCGGTGGTGAGCGTGGCCGAACCCAGCGTCACGGAGCCCGCTCCGGCGAGGGATCCGATCGTCTGGTTGAAGCCGTTGAGGTTGAGCATGGCGCCGGAGGCGACCGTGAACGCGCTCCCCGGCGCGAAGGCATTCGCCGCGCCGGCCTGCAGCGTGCCGGCGTTGACCGACGTGGCGCCCGAATAGGTGCTCGAGCCCGATAGCGTCAGGACGCCGGCACCTATCTTCGTGAGCGGCCCGCTGCCGGAAATGGTGCCGGCGAGTGTCGCGTTGTTGCCATTCGTGTCGAAAGTGCCGCCGCCGGCGTTGAGCGTGACCGCGCGGTTGGTGGTGAACCCCGATAGGAATTGCAGCGTGCCGCCGCCGAAGGAGAGGCCGCCCGTGGCGGCGCCGAGATTGGCGTCGGCCGTGACGGCGAGCATACCGCTGTTGATGACTGTGCCTCCGGAATAGGTGTTGGCTGCAGTCAGAATCGTCGTTCCAGGGCCGATCTGCGCGAAGCTCCCCGTCCCGGAAATAACGCCGCCGAACGCGAAAGTGTCGGAGCGGTTGATCGCGAAGGTGCCGTCGTTCGTAACGTTGCCGGCGATCGATCCGCTCGCGCCGCCGTTGCCAAGCTGCAGGGTTCCGCCCGTAATCGTTGTGCCGCCGGTATAGGAGTTGCTGCCGGAGAGGATCAGCGTTCCCGAGCCGGCCTTGCTCAGCGTGCCGGAGCCCGAGATATGGGCGGCGAGTGTGAGCGTGTCGGTGAAATCGGCGACGATGCGCCCCCTGTTGTCGATTGCCGGGGTGATGATCGCGCCTGCCAGTCCGCCGGTGCCGAGATTGAGTGTGCTGCCTTGGCCGATACCCGTGAAGCCGAAGGAATTGACCACGGCGCCGTCCGTAATCGTAACGCGTCCATCCGCGCACCCGCACGGGTCGCCGATCGTGAGTGAGCTCGTGTTGACGACGCCACCGTTGGAAACCGTAAGCCTCCCGGGCCCCATGGTGGATCCGCCGCCGACGGTGAGGCCCAAGCCGCCGACGTTCCACGTCGAGCCGGGCCCGGTCACCGTCGCCGTCGGAACGCCAAGCACGGGCACAAAGGTGTCGATTTCCGCGCCGCCCTGGCTGTTGAGCACGCCGCCATTGCTGATCGTGAGCGAGCCCGGCCCGAAGATACCGACGCCGGTGAAGCCGCTCACGGTCACGCTCGAGCCGGCGCCGCTAACGATCATGTTGCTCGCGACGAGGAGGTCGTTGGCGGCCGGCGTGTCGCCGACCTGCAGCGTACCGCCGTTGATGATGGCGAGCGTTCCGCCGGTAACCGTCACGCCCTGGGAGAAACCGTTGACGGTGAGCGCGCCGCCGCTGATCGTGAGCCCGCCGCTGTCGCAATTGCACAGCGATAGGTCGCCGCCGATCGTGCCGATATTGCCGCCATTGCTGGCGCCCGTGAGCGTCAGCGAGCCGCTGTCCAGCTCGAGCGAGCCCGGTGGTGGGGTCGGACGCTCCGATCTGAACCCCGCCGCCACCCGAAACTCCGTCAGCGAGCGACCCGATCTGAGCTGCGACCCCATCGGTGACCGCCAGCGTCGCGCCCAAATTGACGGCGAGAGCGGTTTGATTCGGCAGCGCGGTACTCGACGCCGCAGCGAGCGTGCCGGCGTTGATCGTGGTGGCCCCGGTATAGGTATTATTGCCCGATAGCGTGAGCGTGCCGGTGCCCACCTTCACCAGCGACGCGCCGGTGCCGCCAGATCCGCCGCCGTCCTGGATCGATCCGCTGACTGTGGTGGAAAGATTATTGCTGCCCACGGTGAGCTGGTTGGAGCCCAGCGAATACGTGCCGGCGCCCTCGATCGAGCCGGCCGTGATCTGATTATTGCCGCTCGGCCCCGAGGTGCCGGAGAAGTCGACGCTGCCGCCGGCATTGGTGATGAACCGGGCGTTGCCGCCGTTGCTGTTGGTGGTGAACAGCGTTTGCCCGCCGTTGTTGGTGGTAATGGTCGCGCTGCCGGCGGTGCTAGTGTCGCTAAAAGACAGCAAGAAGCCGGCGTTGGTGACGATGCTCGAATTTCCGGCCGAACTCGCGTTGGTAAACGTTATCGCGCCATTGTTGGTGAAACTCGGCGCGGACGCAGAATTGTTGACAATCCCTGAGCCATTGATTTCGAAGAGCGCAAGATTGACGGCGAAGGAATACGCCGGCGCTGCGGCCGTGAACTGAATGGTGCCGATCGAGGTGGTGCTTGAGATCGTGACCGACGTTGGGGCGCCGTTGTTGGTGAACGTCGCCGTGCGGTCAGGCACGTCCGGGTTCGAGCTCCAGTTGTTGCCTTGAGTCCACCGGTTGGTAACTGGTGCTCCGCCGCCGAGCCACGTGCCGTCGATCGTTTGCGCCGAACTCGGCGACAACACGGCGAACGCGCCGACCCAGACGCTGGCGAGCAGCACCGCGCGCAGTCCCGGCCGCGCGGGCAGCAGCGAGAACGGCATCGCGCTGCGATGAATGGCAGCGCAACGCGCGGCCGGTGCCGCGGCGCGCGCCGCCTGCGAACGCCACCGATATGAACGCATCCCCCAACCCCTGGGCGCTCCCGCCGCAATCCCGACGCCCCGCGGGGGACGGACATGACCCTGCGGTTACGCTAGAGGCGGAACCGGCCGCAAATCAATTCGCCAAGGCGCCCCTCGGCGCGGATTGCCGCTGCCTGTGACTTTCTCGCCACGACGGCCCTCCGAGTAGAAGCGGCGCGAGCCATTGACCCGTTGACGCATGCGTCCATGGGAACGGCCACGATCCTCAAAGTTCTGCTACAACGATCCAGCCTGAACTATTCGCCCCGCCTGCAGGACCGAGCCCGCCGTGGAAATGTCGCCCGTCTCGCGCCGCTTCGTCCTCACCGGAGCCACGTTGACGACCGCATCGCTCCTTGTTCCCATCGCCGCGCGGGGCAGCCGCGCCGCAGACAGCTACGAGATCACCGACTAGATTGTCATCGCGCCGAGCGGAGAAGTCACGCTCGCGCTGTCGCAGCCGGAAGTGGACAGAGCTGGACGTGCCGCAATGCGGGTATTGCCAGGCCGGCATGATCATGGCGGCAGCGTCGCTTCTCGGCCGGCACCCGGACCCGAGCGATGCCGACATCGATCGGGAGATGACCAATCTGTGTCGCTGCGCGACCTATGTTCGCATTCGCGCCGCCATCCATCGCGCCGCAAAGCTGCGATGAGGCAATATGGGCACAATCGACTGTAGGGTGGGCAAAGGCGCGTGGGTCAGCTGAGATATTCGCACCCTGCGCCTTTGCCCACCCTACCGGGTTGCGGCGCGCCAAATGGGGATGATGACTTAGGGAGGAGAACACGTGACGCACATCGATTCTGAAACCAAGCGCGAGTCCAGGCTGCTGTTTCCCGGCCTCGAGTCGTTCTACGCCGTCGCCATCCCCCTCGCCTGGCCGATCGTGCGCATCGCGGTGGGCTGGAATCTTCTGGTGCACGGTTGGGGCAAAGTTACGCGTGGGCCCTCGGCCTATGTCCGCGCCTTCGTGGAGCAGGGATTCGATCCGGCGCTGCCCTGGATCTGGGCGGCGTTGACCATCGAGTTCGTGGGCGGCATCGCGCTCATCATCGGCCTGTTCACGCGCTTTTTCGCCGCCGCCGCGGCCGTCGAAATGCTTATCATCACGATACTCTATTGGAAGGCTGGATTTTCGTGGCTCAACCGCGGCTACGAGTACACGCTGCTTTGGGGTCTCGTCTGTTTCGCGATCGCGTTGCGGGGCGGAGGGCCCTATTCGGTCGATCGCCGGATCGGTGTAGAGCTGTGAGACATCCAAGGTAGGCGATGGAATTCGGCGTTCAGTTCTTTCCCGCCGTCGGTCCTGATCAGAAGCCCGCCGACCAGTATTGGCGCGAGGCGCTCGAACTCACGCAACTCGCCGAGCAGCTGGGCTTCACCAATGTACGCACGGTCGAGCACTATTTTCTGTCCTACGGCGGCTACAGTCCCGATCCACTCATTTTTCTCAGCGCTGCGGCGGTGCTGACCCGCTCGATGCGGCTGATCACCGGCGCGGTGCTGCCGGTGTTCAACAACCCGCTAAAGCTCGCCGGGCAGATCGGGATGGTGGACGCGATTTCGGGCGGCCGTCTCGAGGTCGGATTTGCCCGCGCCTTCCTGCCGCACGAGTTTGCTCGCTTCGGCATTTCGATGGACGAGAGCCGCGCCCGCTTCGAGGAGGGACTCGAACAGGTGCGCCGCTTGCTCGCGGAGGAAAACGTCACGGCCCGGGGCCGCTTCCACAGCTTCGAAAACGTGACGTCGCTGCCGCGTCCAACGCAGAAGCCGAGACCCCCGTTCTGGATCGCGGCGCTTTCCACCAAGGAGACGTTCGAGACGGCGGGCACGCTTGGACATTACATCATGGGCATCCCGCTGGGAGGCGCGCACATGGCGGGACTGCTCCAATCCTATCGCGATGCCTGGACGGCTGCTGGGCATGCCGGCCGCAGCAAGGTGATGCTGGCGTTCCACATGTATTGTGCGGAGACCACGGCCGAGGCCGCCGCCGTCGCGCGGGTGCCGCTCAATCAGTATCTCAAATCGATCGTGGACGCGGCGTCGGGCTGGATGTCTGGCGTGTCCTCGCGCGATTATCCCAACTATCAGAAGATGATCGAAGGCCTGTCGCGCGAGACGTTCGAGTCGCAGGTCGACAAAGGCTTGGCTTGGATCGGAACGCCGGAGGAGATTCGCCGCTCGATCGACAGCTATCACCGCAGTGTCGGCGGCTTCGAATCTGCCTCGCTCCAAGTGAACTTCGGCATGATTGGTCGCGCCGAGGCCGAGGCATCGATGCGTCTGTTCGCGCGGGAGGTGATGCCATACTTTGCGCACGCCTGAGCGCCGCGAGGCAAATTTAACGAGTTCTTTACGCGCGCAGACGGCCATTACAAACGGCCGGCGTGATTGGGAACCGCGAAAGCGCCTGTGATTTGCGGAACCGACCCTGACCGAACTTTGTTGGATAAAGTGCACACGGGGGAACATTGGTGTTCCCGTGAGAAGCAAGCCCAAGGAAAAAGGCAGAGATCGGGACGAACGGTCCAAATCGGACCCGAAGCACGTTATTTCGGCCCTTTTCGAAGAAAGCGGCGAGGTCGCGCCCGTCGATTTCAGACGATTCGGAACGCGCGCCGGGGAAATCATCGCGCGCGCAACGCGCCTGCCGTACCGCAGGGCGCATTAGCCGTTTTTGGCGGCCTGCGCCTTTACTAACCAGCTTGACATTCCCACCGCGATTTCGGCACCGAGTATCTGCGCCTCGGTTCCATCAATGACGATCCGCATCGGCACCTCCGAACGCGACGGCACATTTTACAGCCAGGGCCGCGCGCTCAAGATGTTGTTGGAACGGCACCCCGCATTGGTGCCGGTCGAGGTGCTGGAATCGCACTCCGCCAGCATGGAAAACGCCAATCGACTGCGCGGTGGCGAGATCGAGTTCGGCTTCATGGCCTCGAATTGGATCGGCCGCGCCAAAAACGGTGAGGCTCCGTTCGAAGGCGCGATCGATCTCGCCATGGCCGCTCCCATGAATGCGGGTCCGCTGTTCTTTATTGTGCGGGCAGAGTCGCTGATCCGCTCGTTTTCCGATCTGCGCGGGCGGCGCCTTGCGGTCGGGCTGCGGACGAGCGGCATGGTGCAACATGCGCACGGCCTGTTCGGCGCGCTGGGCATGAGCTTTTCCGACTTCACGCCGGTCTATCTCGATTTCGCCGCCGGCGCCGAGGCTCTGGCTGCGGGCGAGGTCGATGCTCAGTTCCAATGTCCTATCCCCAACCCGGTCATGACCGAGCTCGCGCAACGCGTTTCGCTGCGCGTGCTGCCGTACGAACCGGGTCAGCTCGAAACGGTGCTGGGGGCGGTGCCCTATTATCGCCGGACGGTGATGCGCGCCGGCGCGATCCGCGGCCTCGATGCCGACCTGCCGCAGATCGCGGTGCTCAACGTGCTTGTCACCCATCGCCGCGTGGCTGACGCGATCGTGCACGAGGCGGTGGCGGCGATCGCAACGGGCTGCGACGAGCTCGGCCGGCTCAATGCGTTGTTCGCCAATATGCAGGAGTTGTTTGAGCCGCTGCGGTCGCAAGGTCCCAAGGCGTTCGAATTCGGCGGCGTGGCGCTTCATCCCGGCGCGCTGCGCGCCTACCGCGAGATCGGGCTGGTGACGTTCTGACCCTCTCCCGCCTTCGCGGGGCGAGGGAAGGAGTCGCTCGCTGCACCGCATCCCGGATACGCAAGCCTATTGCGGCTCGATGCCCGCCTCCTTGATCACTTTGCTCCATAAAGCGGTTTCCTCGGCAAAGAAGCGGGTGGTCTCCGCAGGCGCCGTGGCGCCGGGCTCGAGCGACATCTTGCGCAGCATCTCCGCGACCTCCTTGCTCTCGAGAAGCTCGACCACGTCGCGGTTGATCTTTTCGGCCAAAGCGGCGGGCATGGCCGGTGGCGCGACCAATCCGAACCAGGTAATCGATCTGAAATCGGGCAGCCCCGCTTCGGAAATGGTGGGAATTTCGGGCACGGCCGCGGCGCGTTTGACATCGGCGACGCCCAAGAGCTTGACCTTGTTGTCGCGATAGAGCGGCACCGAGGTCGCAAGCGTATCGAAGAACATGTCGACGTGACCTGCGACGACGTCGGTAAGCGCGGGCTGCGCGCCGCGATAGGGCACGTGCACCATCTTGATGCCGGCCCGCGCTTCGAGCTGCGCGGCCGACAGATGCGCGGTCGAGCCCACACCCTGCGAGGCATAGGAGAGCTTGCCGGGATTGGCTTTGCCGTAATCGATGAGCTGCTTCAACGTGGTTGCCGGAAGGTCTTTGCGAACGGCGAGGACGTTGGGAATTTTCGCCAGCATCGTGATCGGAACGAACTTGGTCGGCTCGTAGCCGGGGTCGCGATACAGGAGATGATTGAAAGAGAGCGGGGAGGGCGGGGCGATCAGCAAGGTGTAGCCGTCCGGCGCCGCGCGCGCGACGCTCAGCGCGCCGATATTCATCGCGCCTCCGGGGATGTTCTCCACGATCGCCGCTTTGCCCCACTTCTGGGTCAGCTGGTCCGCCACGAGGCGCGCGAGCGTGTCGGTGGTCGAGCCCGGCTGCGAAGGCACCACGATCTTTACCGTTCGCGACGGATAGGGCTCCTGTGCCGTGCTCGGCATCGACCAGAGCGCTATTCCCGCTGCGGCCGCGAGGCCGACCAAACCTGCAAAGCGCGACATTGACCTCCTCCACCTCATTACCGCGGCGTCGGTTCATAGTACCCACGCACGGCGGATGCGTAAAAGCGAGACTTGGTGTAGGGAAGGCGTTGGAACGGAGAACGCCATGGCTTACACGCTCGATGACTTCTGCGCGGACAGCCGCGCGATCCTCAATACAGCGCCGTTGTCCGATGCGCTGGAGCAGATCGCGGACCGGCTCGGGCGGCTTCTGTCCAATCCCGATTTCGTCGCCGAAACCTTCAGCGACGATATGCCGCCCGGCCGGCGCGTCCTACACCACGATCCCGAGACGGACTTCTACGTGCTTGCGCACGTGCAGGAAGGACAAAAGGTCGGCAAGCCGCACAGCC
>WNGA01013509.1_pt1 | contig 13341 bp, 10 predicted proteins | sample 5400061 | NCBI WGS metagenome assembly WNGA01 (sample SAMN13153366, study PRJNA577476) | soil metagenome | isolation source: 100 cm soil or saprolite under grassland replicate 2 | place: USA:California | collected 2016-06-15 | reverse complement strand
GACCAGATCAGCTTGATCGGCGTGCCCGGCATCTGCTTGGCGACCAGGACGGCCTGGGTCACGTAATCGCTGCGTCCGCGCCGGCCGAAGCCGCCGCCGAGCATGATCTTGTGAACGTCGCACTTCTCGGCCGGAAGCCCGGAGGCCTCGAGCACCGCCGCGAACGCGGCTTCGCCGTTCTGCGTCCCGCACCAGACCTCGCACTTGTCGGCGGTGTAGAGCGCGGTGGCGTTCATCGGCTCCATGCAGGCGTGGTTCTGGTACGGATAGGCGTACTCCGCCGTGACCTTCTTGGCCGCCTTGGCAAGGCCGCCCTTGGCGTCGCCGTTCTGGTTGCCGACGAAGGCCTGCTCGGCATCGAGGCCGGCCTTGAGCACGTCGGCGATCGTGGCGCTCGTGACCTGCGCGTTCGGCCCCTCGTCCCACACGATGGGCAGCGCTTCGAGCGCGGTCTTGGCGTGCCACCAGGTGTCGGCGACGACCGCCACCGCCGATGCGCCGACCGGCACGACCTTCTTCACGCCCGGCATATTGGCGACTTTCGCTTCGTCGAAGCTCTTCACCTTGCCGCCGAACACCGGACAATCCTTGATCGCCGCATTGAGCATTCCGGGCAGCTTGACGTCGATGCCGTAGACCATCTGGCCCGTGGTCTTTTCCACCGTGTCGAGCCGCTTGATGCTCTTGCCGGCGATCTTCCATTCCTTCGGGTCCTTGAGCGCGACCTCCTTCGGCGGTTCGAGCTTGGCCGCCGCTTCCGCGACCTTGCCGAACGTCGTGGTCCGGTTCGATGGCTTATGGGTGATCACGCTGTTGGCGGCGCTGCACTCGGCCACCGGAACCTTCCACTCGTTGGCCGCGGCCTGGAGCAGCATCGCGCGGGCGGACGCGCCGGCCTTGCGGACGTACTCGTTCGACTCGCGAATGCCGCGGCTGCCGCCGGTCGAGAAGTCGCCCCACGCGCGTTTGCGCGCGACGCTCTGCCCGGGCGTCGGATATTCGGTCGTGACCTTCGACCAGTCGCATTCGAGTTCCTCGGCAACGAGCTGGGCGAGGCCGGTGAGCGTGCCCTGACCCATCTCCGATCGGGCGATGCGGATGACGACGGTGTCGTCCGGCCGGATCACGATCCAGGCGGTGATTTCCGGCGAGCCGTCGGCGGCGCGGATGACCTGCGGACCGCCGAACGGGATGTCGAGACCGAGCGCCAGCCCGCCGCCGAGCGCGGCGGTACCGACGACGAAGGAGCGGCGATGCATTTTCGGCATGTAATTCATGGCGGCCTCCCTCACGCGCTCGCGGCGGCGTGGATTGCCTCGCGCACCTGCTGGAAGGTGCCGCAGCGGCAAATGTTGGTGATGGTCTTGTCGATGTCGGCGTCGCTCGGCTTCGGCTTGTCTTTGAGGAGCGCCGCCACCGCCATGATCATGCCGGTCTGGCAATAGCCGCATTGCGGCACGTCGTTGTCCACCCACGCCTTCTGCACCTTGTGCAGCGTGCCGTTCTGCGCCAGGCCTTCGATCGTGGTGATCTGCTTGCCCTCGGCTTCGCTGACCGGCAGCGAGCACGAACGCACCGCCTCGCCGTTGACGTGGACGGTGCAGGCGCCGCATTGCGCGATGCCGCAGCCGTATTTGGTGCCGGTGAGACCGATCTGCTCGCGCAACACCCAGAGCAAGGGGGTGGTGGGTTCGACGGTGACGTCGTGCGCTTTTCCGTTGACGCTGAGACGGGCCATTCTTCTCCTCCCTGATCGCGATCGCCGTGCCGCGAAAGAACTCCAACGCGACCAAATCGCTTTCCAAGGTCGAACAATCGGCGGGCGGCGAAATTCCGGTTGGAATTGGAATAATACTGAACTTTGCGGCCGCAGGTAAACCGCGAAATGCGAAGGATCCCGCCGTGGTCAAGTGGCGCAGATCGCGGAATAGCGCGCTGCCTGCGGCGCCCGGTGACCGCAAAGTGACAGCATCGCTGCCATTGTCTCGGCATTGGCGGTCCGTGCGGGGCGCCAAGCATCTTCCCATCAGAGGCCACGCGACGTGTCGCAGGGGCGCTGGTTGCGCCGCGGCGATGCGTGGGTTAGTGGACGAGGGGGATCGCCGCGGAGGCAAAATGAGGTCGAAAAATCTGCTGGTTGGTGCGGCAATTCTCGGCGCGCTGACCGTTTGGTCGATCCCGGTTTCGGCCCAGGACTGGCCGACACGGCCGGTGCGCATCGTCGCGCCGTTTGCCGCCGGCGGCAGCGCGGATACCCTCGGCCGGATCGTCGCGGAACGCTTGAGCGACTCGCTGCGGCAGAATTTCTTCGTCGAAAACCGCGGCGGTGCAGGGGGCCTGATCGGGGCGGCCCAGGTCGCCAATGCGGAGCCGGACGGCTACACGTTCGTCATTTCCGGGATCGCATCCCACGTGATTGCGCCCGTGACCAACCCGAATCCGGGGTTCGATCCGATCAAGAGCTTCACCCACATCGCCTACATCGGCGGTCCGCCGGTCGTCGCGATCGTGCATCCTTCCCTCGGCGTCAGATCGCTCAAGGATTTCATCGCCGCGGCAAAGGGGAGCAAGGATGCGCGGGATTACGTTTCCCCGGGACCCGGCACGCTGGGAAACCTGGTCGCCGAATACTGGGCGCGCAAGGAGAACATCAAGCTCGAGCACATTCCCTACAAGGGGGCCGCCCAGGCGATCACCGACCTGGTCGCCGGTCACGTGAAAGTGGGATCGATGACCTGGACCACGGCGCATGCCCAGATTCGGGCGAAGACCGTCGTTCCGCTCGCGGTTTCTTCCGCCCAGCGCATCCCCGATTTCCCCGACGTGCCCACGTTCAAGGAACTCGGTTACGACGATCTGATTGCGACCACGTGGTTTGCGTTTTCCGGGCCGGCGGACTTGCCGAAGGACATCGTCCGCAAGCTGAACCAGGAGATCGTCAAGGCTCTCGGTACGCCTGAGGTGCGCAAGAAGCTCGATCAGGAGGCGATCGAGACGGAGAAAATGTCGCCGGAAGCCTTCACCCGGTTCGTCGAGACCGAAATCGGCCGGTGGGGTCCGATCGCCAAGCAGGTGGTCAAGCAGTAGCGCGCGCCTGGGGCGATCCGGTCGCTGCGCCATGCGCAACCGAACACGAGGCGCTGGAATGATCCCGGCAAGCGGCGATAACTCCGCGATCGTCGCGGACAACGCGAGCAAGGTCTTCCTCGACGGCACCGTGGTCGCGTTTCACCAGCTCAACTTGGCGGTTCGCGCCCAGGAAATCCTGTGCATCGTCGGGCCGAGCGGCTGCGGCAAGACCACGCTGCTGCGCTGCATCGCCGGGCTGACCGACCTTTCCGACGGCCGGCTCATGGTCGATCGTGCGCCGGTTGCGGGCCCGCCTCCGGGCGTCGCCATGGTGTTCCAGCATTTCGGGCTGCTGCCGTGGAAGACCGTCTACGAGAACGCGGCCTTCGGCCTGGCGATGGCCGGCGCCGCCACCGCGGTCATCAAGCAGCGCGTCGGCCATTATCTCGACCTGGTCGGCCTCACCGGGTTCGAGCGGCACTACCCCTATCAGCTCTCCGGGGGCATGCAGCAACGCGTGGGATTGGTGCGCGCGCTCGCCATCGATCCCTCGATCCTGTTGATGGACGAACCGTTCGCGGCGCTCGACGCGCAGACGCGGGAAATCCTCCAGGAGGAGCTGCTGGCCCTCATGGACAGCCCCGACGAGCGCAAGACCATGGTGTTCATCACCCATTCGATCGACGAGGCGATCCTGCTGGGCGACCGCGTCGCGGTGATGACGGCGCGGCCCGGCCGCATCAAGGAGGTGATCGACATGCCGTTCGGGCGGCCGCGCGACGCCGAGGCGGTGCGGGCCGATTCCCAGTTCCCCGCGCTGCGCGCCCATATCTGGCGCGAGCTGCACAGCGCGCAGGCGCGCAGAGTCAAGGTCCGTAAGGAGGTCGCGTGAGCACGGTCGTCGAGGCGGGCGAGCCCTCGGTCGCGATCGACACGAGCGAAGACCGCGCCCGTGCGCAGAAAGTCGCTGCCGGGCGCAAGCGGCGGCGGGCGATGCAGAACATCGCCATCCGGGTGGTGTCGGTGGCGATCGTGCTGGGCTTATGGGAAATGCTCGGCAACCGCATCGACCCGGTCCTGTTCACCAAGCCGAGCCTGGTCGCCGTCGCCGCCGTGCAGATGGTGATGAGCGGCGAGCTGTGGAACTATCTGGCGCCGAGCCTGGTCGTGCTCGCCATCGGACTGTCGCTCGCCGCCGTCATCGGCATTGCGGTCGGGCTCACGCTGGCGCGTTTCTGGGTCGTCGACGTCGCCTTGGGCGTCTACATCACGTTCCTCTATTCGATCCCCAGCGTGGCGCTGGTTCCGCTCATCGTGCTGTGGACCGGCTACGAGACCACCGCCAAGGTCGTGATCCTGTTCATGTTCGCGTTCTTTCCCATGGCGATCAACACCTATCAGGGCGTGAAGAACGTCGATCCCAAGCTGGTCGAGGTCGGCCGCGCGTTCCGTTGCAGCGAGGGCCAGCTATGGGTGAACATCGTGCTGCCGGGCGCGCTGCCGTTCATCGTGACCGGGCTTCGCCTGGCGGTCGGGCGCGGGCTGATCGGGATGGTTCTCGCCGATCTCTATACGGCGATCTCGGGCGTCGGCTATCTGATCGTGCGCACCGCGAGCACCTACCAGGTCGACAAGATGTTCGTGCCGATCGTGACGCTCGGACTGTTGGGCGTCACGCTCACCGCCTTGTTGCGCGTGCTCGAGCGCTGGGTCGCGCCGTGGACGGCGGCATCGGAGGAAGACTAACCGCGGCAAGAAACTTGTGGGGAGGAATCGCGATGGTGATCAGGTTTGATCGGCTGGGCGTTGTGCTCACGATGCTCGGCTGCATCGCGGGCGGCGACGCCGCGGCGCAGGGGTCGAGCTGCCAGACCATGCGCAAGATCAACGTCGGCGTCTCAGTGGCGCCGCCCAACGTGGTGCATACGTCGCCCTACGTGGCCAAGGCGCTCGGCCTTTTCGCCAAGCGCTGCATCGACGCCGCCATCATCCAGTTCGAGGGCGGGCAGTCGCAGACCGCGAACGTGGCGGCGGCGCAGGGTTCGGCGATCGTGAGCGTGAGCGACGTCGCCATCGGCCGCGGCCTGAAGGTGCAGCAGATCTGGGGCTTGGCCCCGCGCATGCCGCAAGCCTACGTGGTGCAGGAAGGCATCAAGACGGCCGCCGATCTCAAGGGCAAGCGCCTGAGCGCGACCGGCGGCGGGGTCGGCGGCTTCAACTGGCGCATGGGCCGCGAGGTGTTGAAGACCGCCAATTTGACGGTGGACGACGCCCAGTTCATTTCATCGCCGACGGCGGGCCGCCTTCCCGGCCTGGTCGCCAATCAGATCGACGGCGTCGCGCTCCATCCGGAGGACGTGTTTCTCGCCAAGAAGCAGAAGCCGACCCTGAACAGTCTGGTTCAGCTGGCGGAACTCTTACCGAACTACATGTTCAACGCCTATGGCGCCTCGACCGACTGGATCGCCCGCGATCGCGAGCTGTTGCGCGACACCGTCGCGGCGATGATCGAAGCCAATCGCGCGATGTTTCGCGACAAGGACAAGGTCGTGCCGATCATCGTGGAAGCGACCCAGAAGCCGAAGGACGCGGTCGAATATGCGCTCGACGCGTTGACGAAGAACTGCGTCTGGTCGGTCAACGAGGGCTTCGATGCCAAGCGCACCGAGTGGTCGATCGACAACAGCGTCGCCAACGGCGACATCGAAGCGGCCAAGAAGCCCGCGGTCGAGCAGGTCGCCAACATCCAGCTGGCCAAGGAGGCGGTGGAGAAAGCCGGCGGTCGCGTCTCCATCGGCAATTGCACTGAGTGAACGCCGTAGCAATGATGTGGTCATGCAGCGTAGGTAAACACTGTTATCAGAAACAGTGAAATCGGAGCGATTGACGTGTTGCGAACGGTGGGATTCGGCTACATTTGCATCTCGGGAGAAATCTGATGACCAAGCTCGTTGAGCAGGCAGTGGCCGCCATCAGCAAATTGCCACCAGAAACCCAGGACGAGCTCGCCCGGCTGATGCTCGCTCTTGCAGATGGCTCGCCAACGCCGTTGACGCCGGAGGAAGCCGTGGCCATCGCGGAAGCCGAGGCTGAAATCGGGCGCGGCGATCGCGTACCGCCAGAGACTGTGCAGGCATTCTGGCGCGCGCATGGCTTATGAACGTTGTCTACGCACCGCGCGCGTTTCGCGATCTTGAGAGTATTGCCGCTTACCTCATCGAGCGCAGTCCCTCAGGCGCCGCAAATGTGCTCGCCGCCATCAAGTCTACCGATAGATACCTTGAGTTTCTTTCCGCAAATCGGCCGAGTAGTCGACGACGCGGGTCCTGCCGGTGCCACGCTATCCTTATCTCGTCTACTATCGCATCGCCGCGGATGACTTCTGATCCTTCACATCCGCCACGGGTCGCGCCGTCCCATCGATCCTGGCGTGATCTCTAATCTCGGTACCGCCGTCCGGATTTTCCGCCCGCTGAACCATGGCTACGATGCACTGCACCGCCGCATGGACAGTACGTTCACCGTAACTTCTCCGAGGTACATCCATGAACATCCAAAAGACCCACCCAATAGGCCCGCAACCGTGGGAGACGGTCCGCACCAAGCTCGACCAGTCGCTCCCGTTCGCCAACATGCGCGACACGCCGTACTACCGCGATGCGGTCTACGAGCAATTCTCGAAGAAGGAATACGCCCGCCGCTACGCCGCGCTGCGGACGAAAATGCGGGAGCACAAGCTCGACTGCATCATCGCGGCGGGCGGCCCGAGCCATTGGAGCTTCGGCGGCGGCATGCTGTGGCTCACCGGCCATTGGGAATGGCACGCCCTCGCCGCCTACGTGCTGGTGCCGCTCGATGGGGAGCCTACCATGATCTACTCCATGGGCGGCACGCACGCCGAGGCCGTGCGCCGGCAGGTCGCGGTGGCGGTTGAGGACGTGCGCCACAGCCGCAACGGCCAGTACGCCCAGGTGATGGCCGAGCGGTTACGCGAGTTGAAGCTCGAGCGCGGCCGGATCGGGCTGATGGAGATCGATCCCCGGCACAGCGACTACATGCCGGTCAACCAATACAACGTGCTCAAGGAAAACCTGCCCGACGCCGAGCTGGTATTCACCAAGGGCTTCCTCCATGAGCTGGTCTCGATCCACAGCGCGGAGGAGTTGGCCTGTGTGCGCAAGGCGGGCGTGTTGTGCCAGAACGCCATGGAGGCGATGGTTGCGCGGGCCAGGCCGGGGGCGAAGGAATACGAGCTGCGGGCCGCGGCGGGCGCTGCCATCCTCGACGGCGGCGGCGACATCGACTTCCTCATCATCGGGTCGACCCCGATGGACGACCCGGCGATGATCTTCGGCAATCCGCGCCCCTCCGGCCGCGTGCTCAAAAAGGGCGACATCGTCAACATGGAGCTGGCCGCCGGCTATCGCGGCTACACCGCGCAGATCGGCTCGCCGATCTGCCTCGGGCCGCCGACCGAGATGGTGCGGAAATTCTGGGAGGAGATCACCCTGCCCGGCTATCGCAAGATCGTTGCCGAGATCGCGCCCGGCAAGCCGGCCGAGGCCATGCGGCAGGCGAGCCGGTTCTTCCGCGACCACGGAATGCAGTCGCGGCCGACCCAGTGCCACGGCATCGATTTGGTCACCGACAACCCGCACGTGACCGCCGAGCACGTGAAGGCGGAAGCCTTCGAGACGGTGCTCAAGCCCGGCATGGTGATCATGGCGGAGCCGAACCCGATCACGCCCGACGGCATGTTCGGGATCTTCCTCGGCCATACCTTCATCGTGACCGACACGGGCCACGAGATCGTCGACAGCTTCCCGCTGGAGATCGCCGTCGCTGGTTAGGCCGAATGTCGGCTTACGCGCGGCATGAGTCTCCGCCGAACCGAGCGCGCACGGGCCGCGCTACCCCGACCTACGTGCTGCCGCGATGCGCGCGCTCACGCGCAGACGTTGGTTGCAGCCGCACATAGGCTGTGCATGGATATCGGTCAAAGCACCCGGCTGCCGTCGGCGACCTGAGCGTCGATGGCGGATCCGCCCCAGGGGATGCGAGTGAAAAGCGGGGAGGACGTTATGCGGAGAAATGGACTTTACGCAAGCGTGGCGGCGGCCGCCCTGGCCCTTTTCCTGAGCGCGGCGCCGGTCGAGCTGAGCGCGCAGCAGAGCGCGCCGTCGGGCGTCAGCATCGGCGACGCCGACCTCGGCGGCGTGGTGACCGGACCGAACGGGCCGGAAGCCGGCGTCTGGGTAATCGCGGAAACGACCGATCTTCCCACCCGGTTCGCCAAGATCGTGGTGACCGACGATCGCGGGCGCTATCTCATTCCCGATCTGCCCAAGGCGAATTACAGCGTGTGGGTGCGCGGCTACGGGCTCGTCGATTCGCCCAAGGTTTCGTCCGCGCCGGGAAAGACGCTCGACCTGACCGCGGTCGCGGCGCCGAATGCGGCCGCGGCCGCCGAATACTATCCGGCGATGTACTGGTTTTCGCTCATCCGGGTGCCGGAGAAGCACGAGTTCCCGTTGGAGAAGATCAAGAGCCAGGGCGAATGGCTCAACATCGTCAAGAGCGGCGCTTGCCAATCGTGCCACGCACTCGGCACCCCGGGCATGCGCAAGATTCCGAAGGAGCTGGGCGAGTTCAAGGATTCAACGGAAGCCTGGGAGCGGCGCCTGATGTCGGGGAGCGCGCAGGCTTTCATGGCCCGCGATATCGGCCGGCTCGATACCCAGCGCGCGCTCAAGCTGTTCGCCGACTGGACCGACCGGGTCGCCGCCGGCGAGCTGCCGTTTGCCAAGCCGGAGCGGCCGCAGGGCCTCGAGCGCAACGTCGTCATCACCGCGTGGGACTGGAGCCGCCCCACGCACTACCTGCACGACGAGATTGCGACCGACCGGCGCAATCCCCGGATCAACGCCGACGGCAAGATTTACGGCTCGCCCGAGGACAGCACGGACCTCGTCCCGGTGCTCGACCCGAAAACCCACACGGCGAGCACGGTGATGCATCCGGTGCGCGATCCGAGCACGCCGTCGACCAAGAACAACCCGTTCGGGCCGTCGCCCTACTGGGGCGCCGAACCGATCTGGGACGGCAGGACCCTCAATCACAACCCGATGATGGACGAAAAAGGGCGGCTCTGGTTCACGTCGCGGGTTCGCCCCAACGAGAATCCCGATTTCTGCAAGCAGGGATCGGATCACCCCTCGGCGAAGGTGTTCCCGATCAAGGAGGCGAATCGCCACCTGTCGATCTACGAGCCGGCGACCGGCAAGTGGACCTTGATCTCGACCTGCTTCCCGACCCATCACCTGAACTTCGCCTCGGACGCCAATCAGACGCTGTGGACCTCGAGCGGGGTGACGGGAGCGGGCGTGGTCGGCTGGCTGAACCGGAAAATGTACGAGGAGACCGGCGACGAGGTGAAGTCGCAAGGATGGACGCCGTTCGTTCTCGACACCAACAGCAACGGCAAGCGCGACGAATACGTCGAGCCCAACCAGCCGGTCGACCCGGCCAAGGACAAGCGCCTGGCGATCAACATCTACAGCGTCGCCGTCAGCCCCGCCGATGGTTCCGTCTGGGGTACGGTGCTGGGCTATCCGGGCTCCATCGCGCGGGTCAACCCGGGGCCCGATCCGACCCATACCGCCATCACCGAGGTCTACGAGCCGCCGTTCCCCGGGTTCGGGCCGCGCGGCGGCGACGTCGACCGCGACGGCGTGTTCTGGGTGGCGCTGGCGAGCGGGCATCTCGGGAGCTTCGACCGGCGCAAGTGCAAGGGCCCGCTCAACGGGCCGAACGCGACCGGCAAGCATTGCCCCGAGGGCTGGACGCTGCATCAGCTGCCGGGACCGCAGCTCCGCGACGTGAAGGATCCGGGCAGCGCCGAGGCGAGCTACTACGTCTGGACCGACTGGTTCGACACGTTCGGGCTCGGCCGCAACGTGCCGATCGTCATGGGCAATCTCAGCGATTCCATCATGGCGCTGGTGGACGGCAAGCTGGTCACGTTCCGCGTCCCCTATCCGTCCGGACTGTTTCCCAAGAACGTTGATGGACGGATCGACGATCCAGGCGCCGGCTGGAAGGGCAAGGCACTGTGGACGACCACGGGCACGCGCACGGCCTTCCGCTAGCGGCAAGTTCATTTAGGAACTTCAAATCGAAAAGCGGCACTAGAATCATATACTTGCTAGTGCCCCTTTGTTTCCGAAGTTCGTGTAAGAGAGTGCCGCAATGTATCACGAACTTCGGAAACGGGGCACTAGCTCACCGCCAGCGGCGCCAGTGCCTCGATGTCCGTCACCACGTCGAGGATGACGGGGCGATCCGCCGCGAAGGCGCGCTGTAGCGCGGGCCCGAGCTCGCTCGGCTTTTCCACCCGGATGCCGATTGCGCCCATGTCCTCGGCGATCTTCGCGAAATTGACCTTGGTATAGGTCCACAGCTCCAAGGCCTTCTCGGTCTGCTTGCCGCCGTAGATACGGTCGAAGCCGCGCTTCGACTGGTTGCCGCTCGCGTTGTTGTTGACGACCGTGACGCTGTTCATCTTCCAGCGCACCGCGGTCTCGACCTCGCCGATGTGGTACCAGAAGCCGGCGTCGCCGGTGAACACGACGACCGGCCGGTCCGGGCAGGCGCATTTCGCGCCGAGGCCGGCGGAAAAGGCCCAGCCGAGGTGGCCGGCGCTGCGCATGTAGCTCTGGTTAGGGCTCGTGAGGTCGTACATGCCGCCCATCCACATGCCGGCATGGCCGGTGTCGGCGACGACGATGGCGTTGTCCGGAACGTGCTGCGAAAGCTCGGCGCAGATGCGTTCCGGCCGCATCGGCACGGCGTCGGACTCCAGAAGGGGCCGGTACTTGCCGTACCATTCCTGCGCGATCGCGCGCGTCCGCTGGACCCAGGCCTGGCGTTTCTTCGCCGTGCTCGGGTCGGCTTGCTCGCGCATGCGGGCAAGCACCGTCTTGGCATCGCCGAGCACCGCGGCCTGGAGCGGATAGTTGCGGCCCAGCGCTTGCGGCTCGATGTCGATCTGGATCGCCGGTGTGCCGATCTTCGGCACCGCCCAGAAATGGGTGGTCATGCCGCCCGTTTCCGTGCCGATGAAGCAGACGAGATCGGCCTCGTTCACCACGCGGTTCGCGCTCTCGCGCGAATAGGTGCCGACCACGCCGACCGACAACGGGTGCGTCGCGGGGATCGAGTCCTTGCCGTTGAGCGAGGTCGCGACCGGGATCGCCAATGCTTCCGCCAGGGCGACGAGCTCCCCCGCCGCGCGCGAGGCGCGGACGCCGCCGCCGGCGACGATCACCGGCCGCTCCGCCGACTGGAGCGCATCAAGCGCCGCGCGCACGTGGTGCGGCTCCGGCTCCGGGCGGAACGGCGGAATGCGCGCGAACATCTCCTCGACCAGCGGCTCCATCTCCGCCTCTTCGGCGTCGATCTGGCCCTCGTTGCCGCGGAACTGCAGGTGCACGGGCCCTGGGGTTCCGGAGACCGCGACGCGGAACGCCTGGCGCACCATGTCGGGGAAGCGCGCGACGTCGTCGACGGTCGCATTGAACTTGGTCACCGGCTCGAACGCCGGAACGTCGTCGACCTCCTGGTACACCTTCCGGAACTTGGTGTTGGGGTCGCGCCCGCCGGTCATGGCGATCACCGGCGAATGGGCGAGGTAGGCGTCGCGCAGCCCGGCGGCCAGATTGAGCGCGCCGATCACCTGCGCCATGCAGATGCCGGGCTTGCCCGAGGCGCGCGCGTATCCGTCCGCCATGTAGGCCGCCGACTTCTCGCCGTGGGTGTGGATGCGCGCGATCCTGGTGCGGCGCTCCATCTCGGCGAACGTGCGGCGTAAGACCGCCGGCACCATGAACACATGGGTGACGCCGTAGCCGGCGAGCATGTCGGCCATGCATTCGGCGCCGGTCATTCTGCGATTGTGTCCAAGCATGTTGGCTTCGTTCCTTGCGACGGCTTCAGGTTCGACGGCACGATCGGTCGGGCGCAAGCTGGACGGGCGGACAGGGGACCGACCCGTAGGAGCAGAACACGCAGCAGTCGCCCGGCAGGGGTTTGAGCATTTCACCACAGCCTTTGCACGCATAGAAGAACCGGCACGCATCCGTGGGCATCCGTTCCGTCGCTTGGTGCCCGCATTGCGGACAGGTGATGGTGGATTCCTCGATCACTTGATCGCCAGCGGATTGACCGGCGAGCCGACCGCGCCGGTGATCGGGATGGCAGGCGCGACGAACAGGAATTCGAAAACCTTGTCGGACGCGCAATCCTCGCCGAGTTCCTTGACGTTGAAGATCTCGCCCATGGTCATGCCCATCATCGGGATGGTGATCCAATGCCATGGCTGGTTAATGCCGCCTTCCGTGTTGTTCGGGCGCACCTCGCAGCCCCAGGTGTCGCTCGCGAGCGCCGCAAGCTCGGTGCGTGCGATCCATTCCAGCGTTTCGAAGGCGAACCCCGGCGCGTCGCCCCCTGGGTACCCGTCCCAGCTGTTGGCCTTGAAGCAGCGCTCCATCTGGCCGGTACGCACGACGACGTAGTCGCCGCGCTTGACGATGACGCCCTGTTTCTTCGCGGTGTCGTCAAGGTCCTGGCAGCTTATGCCGTACCCGTCGTCGAGCGAATCCACGCCCTTGCAGCGCGCCACGTCGAGGAACACGCCGCGGCCGACCATCTTGTTCCTGGTCTTCTCGATGCCGCATTTTTGCGCGCCGGCCGACGTCACTTCGCGGCAGTCGTAGCCGTTCCACATGGAGTTCTCATAGAACACGTGGCCGAGGCCGTCCCACTGCGTCCCGCATTGGAGCGGCATCGTCACCATGTCGTCGGCGGCACGAATGCCGCGCTTGTCGAGCACGCCGGAATAGGCGTCCGTGCCGGTACGGATCATGGTGTGGATCGGGTTGGTCCGCCCCATTGCCGGATAGTTGCTTTTCGCGCCCTGCGGCCCGGTATGATCGAAATTGAGCGCAAGCGAGATCACCTTGCCCTTCCTCACCAGCCGGCACGCCGCGATGATGTCTTCAGGCGTGGTGTAGTTGAGGGTGCCGATCTCGTCGTCGGCGCCCCACTTGCCCCAGTTCTTGTACTTCTCCGCCGCATCGCGGAGGTCCTGTCGCGTCAGCTTTCGAGCCGGCATGATCGTTCCTTTTCCATGAGGCGGGAGCGGCGCGCTCGCGCCCGCCCGCTTTGTGACTGCCCACGAAGGCGGCCCAATGATAGCATTGCGGAAAATTCCAG
>WNGA01018225.1_pt1 | contig 13344 bp, 16 predicted proteins | sample 5400061 | NCBI WGS metagenome assembly WNGA01 (sample SAMN13153366, study PRJNA577476) | soil metagenome | isolation source: 100 cm soil or saprolite under grassland replicate 2 | place: USA:California | collected 2016-06-15 | reverse complement strand
TAGTGATTGTTACTCCTGTGAAGTCCAATTGATTACTTTTACTCATGGTTTCTGTTTTTAAAGTGTGATGAAATATTGTTCAACTAACTTACACTTTTTAGGCAGAAACCTTTTCTCATACATTAGACCTTGTACGTTCGGAACTATATTGATCGAAGAATGCAATAAACATACTTGTGCAGCCTTAACTTATCAAAGACTCACTGCAGTTCCTGAATATTGACTAAATTCTTTTTTATTTTTTCCTGAAGTTTTTTTATCAGTTGTTCTGACTTTACAACAAAACTAACGCTGACATTTTCTTTTAACCCAATTCCACTTTGAACACCCGCAAACTCTATCCATTCTTTTATCTTATCTTTTTCTTTTGATCGACATAAATAAAATACGGGCGAACCAGATGAACCATGAAATGTGCTTGGAGTAAGAACTAAATAAAGCGAATCAAGTTTTTGAAGAGTACTATCATTGTAAGGTGTTAAATCAATAACAGCCCCAATGTAAAAAGAGGACAAAAAATTACGATAATCAACCTTGTCTAAAATATTCTCATTAGGATTTGACAAATTAGAAAAATAAAAGGGTTGCGCATTTTGAAGAGGTGGAGTTTTATCAGAATTTAAGAGGTCTGATTTTGGCAGTTGAAACTTAATTGTATCTGTAGAATAGCTTGGTAAAAGTAGCGGTGAAAAAGTTTGAAATGGTGATGCATTATCAGAATTTAAGATGTTTGGTTTCGGTATTTGGAATCTAAGAGTATCTGTTGAATAGCTATATAAAAGTAATGGTGCAGAAATTTGAAGAGGTGATGGATTGTCAGAATTAAAAATACTTAATGGCTTGGGGATTCCTAATCTAAGTGTGTCCATTGAATAGTTTGATAAAAGAAGCGGAGAACTACTTAGATTTGGTAGACCATTGTTTACATTAAGAAAATTTTCCGTTTTGGACTCTAATGATATTGTATCAAATAAGTGATTTGACGAAAGCCATGGTGAACTTGTTTGAAAAAGTGAAACATTATCAGAATTAAAACTTGATGTTTTCAGGACTTCTAATTTAGTCGTGTCCGTCGAATAGGTGGATAACAGAAATGGTGATTTCATCTGATTTTGTAAATCATTATTTGAATTGAAAACGTTTATGTTTTTTGGTATTTCTAATGATATCGTATCAAGTGAACGATTTGATGAAAGCCATGGTGAACCTATTTGAAAAGGTCAAGAGTTATCAGAATTCAAGACACTCAATTTTTTAGGTATTTCTAATGAAATAAGAGTATCTACTGAATAGTTTGATAAAAGAGACGGTGAAGAAATTTGATTTGTAAATTCGTTTGGTTGAAAAAAGCTTTTAAATCTAAGTGCTATTATCTGCTGCTCTATGTACTTTTCTCCATGAGAGAATTGATATGAAAAAGCTATTCTTTGATCGGGCTTTTTCTTTTCTTTTTTAGGAAGAAATTTTTCAATAGAAAAGATTTTTGCATCTGCAGGAAAGTCTTTTATCTCATAAATATATAAATCGGGATATTCTAAAAAAGAAATTACTGAGCAGTTTCGTTTGATAGGATTAAGATCAATGGAATAATACTGCACGTTATTTTTATTGTCAAAATATTTAATTTTAATTGTATCAAATTGTTCCCGGTACCATGCTTTATTGTAGACGTCAACTCCTGTCATGACGTCATGACGTGATAATTAGTGATAAAAAAAGCCTCGCGTTTGTTCTTATAAAAAAACCCGTCGCAATTCCTATACTTTTGTTGTTAGAAAAATATCTGTTTGCATTAAGAGGATTTTGGATTTGAACTAGTAGATATGAATATTTTTGAAGTGAATCTAATTTTGAATTAAAGTCCATTCCATCCTCAGCGATATTTTTTTGTGACCTACAAACAATGCATGTTGACATTATCACTAATACATAAACAATCTGCTTCATAATTATTTTCTCTCCATTCAAAATTAATTTTTCTCATTATCATTTTCTTTGCTAGTTATTCACAAATCGTGCGTTTTCTGACATTAAACACTATCATCATGAACGCTCAATTGCTGAACAATGCGGAGAAAAAGTTCTTTAATTTTAAATAGCAATGTTGTCAATTTTAATAGGGCTTATATTATCTGCTATTTTCTTATTCCTTTCCGGCGTTCATTTTTATTGGGGACTTGGAGGAAAATGGGGAATAAATGTTTCAATCCCGACAAAAGAGAACAATGAAAAATTAATAAATCCAAAATTATTTCATTGCTTTCTGATTGCTTTTGGCCTTTTAATTTGTGCTGTTTTTGTTTTAATAAAAGTTGGAATTATTTCATTTGCCCTGCCTCATTTTATTATAAAAGATGGTCTTTCAGTAATTGCCGGAATATTTATAATCAGAGCTGTTGGAGAGTTCAAATATGTAGGATTCTTTAAAAAAGTAAAGAATACCAGATTTGGACAAATGGATACAAAATATTATTCGCCGCTATGCTTATGCATTGGGCTTATGGGAATATTATTAGAGTTACTGAATTAAAACTTCTGCCAACAAAATCATAGACCGCAATACTAAACATTTGAATTCCTCCTAATTTCTTGTGTCGTGCAGTGGCTCAGGATGTGAATGAAAAGCCAGATGCCGACTGGCATTCAAAGAACAAAAGCTGCAGCAAGGCACCGAAAGCATTCAAAAGAATTTCGAATCAGTCATTGACGCTCAACTGCTCAAGTCACAGTAGTACTGCAGCTCAATCAAAGCGAAAGAAAGAAAAGTGCTGTATATCTTTTCTTTCTTGACTTTTTGGTTCTTTTGGGTCAAGCCAAAAGAACAAATAAAAGAATTTATTCCAAATACGACGGAGATAATTTACCTGCCCGAGATGATAATTTAAATGAAGTAACAACTGCACCAATACATAGCTTGTAGAAGTTTTTGGTTTGTCGAAAAATGAAGAGGTGAAATGTGATTAACCGCGACAAAATCATTTTAACTGCGCACTTCTTTAATGACTGCAGCAAGCAGGTCAACTACCTCCTGGGAAATAATTCCGATCTGTTCGATTTCATCTCCCGCCCTCCAATGTTCTCCATCCCTGTCTTTTACCAGGGTAAGGCGCTGGGTGCCTTTGTCCGACTGAAGCAGTACATCGTAGGTTCCGGTAAGATGTCCTTCCCATGAAATTGTTTCGGCAAGAGCCGCTTTGTAAAAAACATTGTTGTGTGTGAAAGTGGTGGTAAAAACCAGGTGGTCGGTTGTATCTGCCTTGCCAGCGATAAGTTGGAAGTCCATATCACTTTTGTTTAGGATAGCAAGTTAAAAAAAATCCCCTTTTTATAGGAACCAGGGTTTATGAATGATCTTCTCTTTGGTGGAAATATTCGACGTACGTTTTAATCTGTATGCCGAACAGTTGATTTTTTTCGACATAAAAATCTGTCTTCTTTCGCGGCAGCGCCTTCTTCGTCGCAACGTCTCTCCAATAGCTTTGTGTTTAGTTGAGGACGTTGCGACATTCAACGCTCAACTACTCAAGTCACTGCTCTTATTAGTCTTATACACAGATCAAGGATCAAAAGTATTAATAAGCATCTATGCGAACAAAATATTGCAGCCTATATTTGAATCTCAATTTAAATTATGGAAATGAATACAACAATCAATGAAACAGATACGCAGTCGCTCTTTGTAAAAATGGTATTGACTGCGTGGCAAACAGAAAATACAAGAGTTAATGAATTACTTGCAACTATTACTGACCAACAATTGATGGGAGAAACGGCACCGGGCAGAAATACAGGCATCTATCTTTTAGGACATCTTGCTGCAATAAATGATACTCTGTTTAAACTGCTTGGCATAGGTACAAGACTTCATCCCGGGTTGGATGAAATCTTTATTAACAACCCAGATAAAGCCGGTCTTCCAATGACTTCCGTTGATGAACTGAAAAAGTATTGGAACGAGATTAATACAGCACTTACTGATCACTTTAGCAGAATGCAACCCTCTGAATGGTTTATGCGGCATACATCCATATCTGAAGAAGATTTCGCAAAAGAACCACACAGGAACAGGTTAAATGTTCTCATAACCCGCACTGTGCATCAAAGTTATCACAGAGGACAGCTTGTATATTTGAAAAATAAATAACACTGCCGTCATGCTGAACTCGTTTGCTCACTTGTCATTATTCATTCAATTGTGTTCGCGAAGCTTCGCTTTCAGCATCTTCTGGCAAAGCATTTATCACGCACGACAAGAGACCCTGCAACAAGTACAGTGTGACGTCTTTCCCTTCTCCGCGAATGTCTCTCCGAGGCTTTGTGTTTAGCCGAAAACATTGCGGCGTTCAAAGAACAAAGAGCTTATACAAAAATCACAAGCTTAATAGCAATTCCACAGCTGCCTTAGCCCGAGTAAAGTTCAGAACGTACAAGTAAGTGACACCTGCCTACCGGCAGGCAGGCAACAGGTGATGTCAAGTGCTATAGCCTGCGGCAAAAAATTACTGTTTCTCTATTTTATAATTACAACATGATTTATGAACCGGCGCCAGCCAATAATTGCTATTTTAAAATCACATAAATAATTTTAATTTTAGTGACGGCTTCATGCCAATAAGAAGCAACCATCTTTATATCCGAGCTCATAAGTGACAGCCTGCTTCCAAAATCTAATGTTCTACTCCGGAAAATGAGGTTTTTTTAAGGATAGTTGATTGTATATTCTTCACACCAAATAAAAAATATATGAGAATCAAAAAAGAAGAAATTCCGGTAACAATGCAGGCTCCCGGCACCATCATGAGAGGACTTCCGGGATGGGGTGGCATGACGGTTGCTATAGTTGCCAATGCCCGCATTGGGGTTATGTACTGGAGGGCGAGATACTAATGAAATATGATGATGGAAAAGAAGAGCGGTTAACAAACGGAGATGTTTTTTATATGCAACCAGGGCATACTGCCATTGTTGAAAGAGACGCCAAACTAATTGATTTTAGCCCGGAAAAGGAGCTTAATGAAGTAATGGAACATATTGCTAAGAAAATGGCAGAGTTTAGTAAGTAAATTGCTTTTAATACAGCCCGCGCCAGCGCAAGTATGGAGAAAAGCTTCGTAGCATAGGCTACTTTGTGCCCTATTTCCCACAGCGTCTCTCCAATAATTTATGTTTAGCTGAGGATTGCGGCATTCAACATCCAACTGCTCAAATCACAGTAGCACTGTCTGAACCGGGATTTGGGAAGATTTGAAGGATTAAGATGATTATTACTAAGTGCGGAGATTAAATTCAGGAACATCAAAGTTTAACAGTTGAAGTCACAGTAGTACAGCAGCTCAATCAAGGCACATGAAAGAAAAGTGCTGTATATCCCTGCCTGCGTGGCGCAGTCAGGCAGGTTTTCTTTCTTGACTTTTTCTTTTTACTTCTTTTGTGTCAACCTGTTCCGATTTGTCGGGAGACAAAAGAAGTAAATAATGACTATGATTGCCGAAGGATGCTTGCGATAAGGTGATTGTCAAAGAAGAAACTAAAGCAAAGAGCAGTTGCTAATTTTGCACCATGATAATCATCCATGCTGTACAAAAGCTGTTAAATATCTCAAGATTAAAACCCGCATTATATATTTCCGAACCGTCGGAAAAACAGGAATTACATTCATGGTATGCCAAATTAATTTCAACATCTTTTAAAGGCAAGCTAATGATAATGTATGTTCATGAACCTTCATTGATTATTGTATTAACGAAAGGCAAAACAATTACCGGTACATTATCCGAGTTTTATTTAAGATTGGAATCACTATTGAAAAGAAATAATTTTGAACCCGCCTTCATAGAAAAAGAAATGAAGCTTGTAAAAGAAGGTTATGTTATCAGCAAAACAAATAACAAATCGATTCTTGCAAGTATGAATGCAATTACACAAAACATTGAGTATAGGTGTTCCACTTTTTCAAGCTACGATTCAATAAATGTTGACGCCACAGAAGATGCTTTTATGGAATGGCTTGTATATGATGCCTCCAAACCATATAAGTTAAGACGAACATCTGACTATTGGAAAGAAAAAGGATTAATAAAATGAGTATGAACAGAAGCAACAGAAAAGATCGCTTTTTCATTGAAGTAGGCGAAGCCATGTTCATGAACAATACGCGAAGCTTTATTAACATGGAAATACCTGAAGTGGAAATTCATGCGGCAAAATATTATTTTGAGGAGAACGAAATGGAAGATACAGCACAAGCAGCACTGAATAATCCGGATAAATTTTTTCCTGTAGAACATTCTACTTCATCAAAAGCATTTGGGGTAATGGAAGCTTTTGTTGAAACGTTGAGAGATAACGGATTGCACTCACAACTTATTAATGCCCTTCAAAGAAAGAAGCCTTTCGCCAATTTTAAATACATTATAGACAATAGTCCATTAAGACAAGAATGGTTTCAATTTAGAGACGAGGCTTATGCTGCAATTGCGAAAGAGTGGATTGAAGAAAATGCAAGCGATGAATTGAAAGAAAAAATTAAACAGCTTGGTTAGGTTTCTTTTGTTGTCATCGCTCATCATCATAAATAAATCTGCAAATGACTTTGATCGTAGGAGTATCAACAATCCTTTTACGCGCAACCAGAGGTTGATCGTATTTTTTCGGTAGAAGTTTGATTTTGCTTATATCTATTTTCTTCAGTAGATAATGTGGCGTTATACGATCTTCAATCTTCTTTTTTAATTCGCTTATAGGCAGTGCAGCTAAAAATATATTCCCTTTTTTGTTTATTCCTATAATATAAGGTTGTACAATTCTCCATTCTTTTTTCTTACTTTTTTCACTCTCGTAATAAAATTTTACCAATCGCCTTTCATCAATCGCACTACACAACACTTCTTTCACTTCTTCTGTTGTATTCATAAAAGGTTTTCTTGTAGAACTCAAAATTTAACTATAACCTTCTTCAAATTTTAAGCCGATAAAAACACTGCTTCGTTTATCAAAACCATTTCAATTTATTTCATTCAAACTGTAACTTTCAATAAAGAACTGCGTTCAATGCAATACTTCAAGCATAAAACGGAATAACATGCCTATACTTAAAAAATGTATTGCTTTTCTCCTTTTAATTACAACACTACAGCAGGTAGCTTTTTCACAGTCACACTTGGTTTCTTTACGGGAAATAATCAACGAAGCAGGCATTCCTGCAATCTCTTTGGCATACATTAAAGATGGAAAATTACAGGAACAGTATAATACCGGAATTAAAAGTGCTGAATCAAAAGAACCGGTAAATGACAGTACTGTTTTTTCAGCCTGTTCGTTGAGTAAAAGTGTTTTTAGTTATGCGGTGTATAAATTGGTAAAAAGCAAAAAGCTCGACCTTGATCGTCCGCTTTATTTATATTATGCTTACAAAGACGTGGAAGAAGATGAACGTTATAAACAGGTGACTGCAAGAATGATCTTAACACATTCATCGGGTTTGCCTAACTGGAGAAATGGTAAACTAAAATTCAAATACGACCCGGGTAAACAGTTCTCTTATTCGGGTGAAGGTTTTGTATGGCTGAGTAAAGTGATAGAAAAAATTACAGGCGAACCTGTTGAAGCGTATATGCAGGAAACGGTTTTCAGACCACTTGCCATGCATCATAGTTCTTATATATGGCAGAAAAATTTTGACAGCAATTATGCTTACCCGCATACAGACAATGAACGCTCTACACAAAAAGATTTTCCATCCACCGCCAATGTAGCCGCTTCATTGCAAACCAACAGTACAGATTGTGCAAAATTTATGGTCGCTGTTTTAAACGATAAAGATTTTCTCTCAACCTTTAAAACAGATACGGGAATATTTGTGGATAAGAACATCAGGTGGAACATGGGGTTTGGTGTAGAGCAAACAAGCTATGGAAAAACCAATTTTCAATGGGGTGACAACGGAACTTTTAAAACATTCCTTATAACTTATCCTGATAAAAAAGAAGGGCTCGTATATTTTACCAATTCAGAAAATGGTCTTGACATAGCAAGAGATGTACTTAAATTATTTTTCAACAGTGATCAACCGGCGCTTGACTGGCTTAAGCTGGACAGTGCAAAAGCACCACGTTTGCAAGTATATCTTCAGGGTTTGAAAATGCCTGTTGCAGATGCTATCGCTCCTTATTTATTGCCCGGCAAAAAAACAGTTGATACAATTTTGTTATCACAATCTTCAATCGTTGATATTGCCAACCGCTATGAAGAGTTGGGTTATTATGATAAAGCCATCACATTGCTCGAACTGAACTTGGTTAATTATCCTTCCTCTGCATCAACATACAGATCTCTTGGCGAAACGTACATGCGTATGGGTGATGTAAACAAATCTGCTGAAACGTGGAAGAAAGCTTATGCATTGGATAAACAGTATGATTATCCGCAAACATTAGCAAACCATTTATTGAATATTCCTGATGCAATTGATACATCAAAGAAAAAGATCACACTGCAATTGCCTGATTATATCAATGCACATTTTGTTACAGTTGCAGGATCGTTCAATAATTGGAACAATGCCATTCAACCTATGCATTGGATAAACGGGGCATGGGAAACTACTATACAATTAACACCCGGCACTTACCGCTATAAGTTTGTTGTTGACGGCGTTTGGATAACCGATCCCAAAAATCCAAATTTCAACAAAGACAGTTTTGATTCGATTTTGGAAGTGAATTAAAAGTTCATTTGTTTCATGAATGCTTCACATTTCTTCAAGAGAAAAAGTAGGAAGTGACTCTACCTTTGCATATAGTGAGTCCGTTACTTTTATTGATAAAAAGCCGCCATGAAAAAATTTTCCAAAATATTTTTGAAAGCATAAGAGAAACACAGATCAACCATGTGCGTGTGGGTAAAGACAGAACTAAGTTTACCGGTATATGGATGGTTGAAGTTGAAGGAAGAATTTTTGCCCGCTCTTACTACGGCGCAGACAGAAGCTGGTACACCGCTTTTTTAAATGGCGATGAAGGCTCCATTAAATGCGGAAAAGACATTGTGGATGTTAAAGGCGAGAAACCTACCGACATCAATACCATCACTGAAGCAATCAATAAAGCTTATGAGAAAAAATATTTAGTAAAAGCTTACAACAAAAAATGGGTGGATGGTCTTAATGGACCTGAAAGAGTAGCCCGCACAATGGAATTTATTCCTTTGCAATCTTTACAAAATCTCTCCCACCTCTTAGTAGCGTTGCGCAGGACGCTACGGAGTAAAAATCAAAAGCCAGTCTCTGTGCGACGTTCAAAAACAAAAGCTGCAACAAAGCAATAAGTATAATAGCAATTCCCTCCTCCGCAACGTCTCACCGAAGATTTGTGTTTAGCGCATAAAGTTCCGAACGTTGAAATGTCCCGCGAAGGGGATGAAACAAGATGACACAACCGCATCCTAATAGTAATTCCACTGCAGGCAAAAAACATTTCTTTTTATACTAAATACTTTTTACCGGAATAAACCAACATTTTTTTATTTACAATGTTGAAATAGAATTATTGATTTTCTCCGATCATATTACTCATTTCATAGATGAGCAATTTCTCTTTTTTATCATTTCCCCAAAAATATCCATTGAAGCTTCCATCAGTTCTAACAACGCGATAACAGGGAATAAAATAACTTACAGGATTCGCACCGACAGCTCCTCCTACTGCACGTGCATCACGGCTTTCTTTGCTTAAACTTCCATAAGTTGATAAGCCGCCTTTTGGAATCATCACCAATTTTTCCCAAATGTTATATTGAAATTCGGTGCCTTTTAAATGCAGGCTTAACTTTGATTGTAATGAAGGATCATTGATGCGATCAAAAGCGAGGTTCAACCATTTTGAATCTTGGTCAATCAATACATTATCCGGAAATCTTTTTTTGAGATCATGAAGGATATATTGCATGTCATTGTTTACAAAACCTAAATAGGTAACACCTTTTTCAGTAGCTGCAATTAAAACTTCACCGATCCTTGTATCTTCTATTGTATAAAACATAGGCAACTGTTCATCGCCACTTTTCCATTTATGAATGATAAAAGAGTGATCAGTTTTCAATTGTGTATGATTGATGCGTTCTTTCAATGCTGTTTTATCTATCAATCTAAGATCAGTTAAATTGTATCCAAGCTTATTTTGAGTTTTTGTTTTTGCGTTCATGATTCTTTCTTTTAAACACCAAACTTACTGATGAATACAACGATATAAAACCCGTTTCTTGCTAGATAGTCTTAGAAGCTGTTCGAATTAATTGCAAAAGATTTATTATAGTGCTTGTTGTCGCCATGGAAATATGCGGATGAAGTGATTGCGACGCAACGAAGATGCCATAAAAATTTTTAGTTGGTATCAAAAACAAATAACTCAAACAGCTTTCTTAATTTCCTGTTAAGTTAATCTATCATCTAACATCGCAAGAACCGGGTTTAAGTAACATATCTTATCATTTAGTTTTGCTTTATGCGATTTACAGATTTAATTTCATACACTCAATATTTTTAAAACAATGCCTACAATATGAAAGAAACATTATTGCAGATCAAAAAATTATTTGCAGGCAAATGGGTGGGCGAAGGCTTTGCAAAGTATCCAACCATTGATGACACATTTTATACAGAGCATCTTGAATGTACACCTGATGAATATAAAGATGCTGTTTTTTATCAGCAAAAAACATGGTACAAAAATGATACGGAGAAGAATGGGCATACAGTATTTTGGGATACAGGCTTTATTATTTTAAAAGAAGATAAAATTTTGTTGCATAGTGTACAGGTTGGCGGCAGAATGGAAATGTTTGAATTGGTAAATACCGATAACAACAGCTTTACTTTTAACAGCACTTCTATTCTTGTAGATCCAAAAGCAACGCAATCACAGCGAATATTTAAAGTTGAGGGCGATAGTTTTCATTATGAATTGAACATGGCTACATATGCGGCTGGTTTTCAAAATCATTTGAAAGCTGATTTAAAAAGAGCTGATTTTTAAAGATTGATTATAATCATGAAAAGAGAAATTATTCGCGTAGAACCTTTATCAACTTATTTGGAAAACTGGAAAGCGCCAACATCTGCTGTTACACGCAATGGCAATACAATTTATGTTTCCGGTTTTCCCCTTTTTGATCCTGAAACAGGTGAAGTTGTGAATGCATCTATTGAAAGGCAAACAGAACTTGTATTAGAGCAAATGAAACTTTGCCTGGAAACTGCAGGATCATCTTTAAGCAATGTTTTAAAATGCAATGTGTATTGTACTTCTGTTGAAAAATTTGCTGCGGTTAATGAAGTGTACAAACGTTATTTCCCTGAAAATCCACCGGCGCGGATTTTTGTTTGTGTGCCCGCATGGCCCGGACATTTTGATATCGAGATAGATTGTGCTGCAATGATTGAAGAAATGTAAAAATTATGCAGAACCGTGTAAATCCTTTCGGAGAAATTATTGAAACTACCGCACGTGGTTTATGGGTGGGCAATCGCGGCAATATTCATAATCATGATAAAAAAATTGTTCGCGCATATAAATTAAAAGCATGGATTACCTGCAAGCTTGAGTTCAAAGGAAGAAAGCGTGAGATAATGGCACCTAATCTTTATACAGAATTATTTTTTCTTGATGAAGCAACAGCATTTGCAGCAGGTCATCGTCCTTGTTTTGAATGCCGCAGGGAAGACTATAATAAATTCAAAACGGCGTGGTTGAGAGGAAACACACAATATAAGTTCAGTGAAAAAACATCTATAAGCGAGATAGATAAAATTTTACAAAAAGAAAGAATGAATAAAGATGGTTTTAAAAAAACCTTTGAAGAAAAAAACAGCATTATTCCTGATGGAACTTTTATTGCTATTGAAAACGAACCTTATCTCGTATTTAATAAGCACATATACTTATGGACGCCATTTGGTTATACAAAAAAAATAGCACTTTCTCCTAATGGAAAATCAACGGTGCTCACACCAAAATCTACTGTAAATACATTCAAGGCAAGTTACACGCCACAGGTAAGCTTAACCAGATAATCAGCATAGCTATTAATAACATTGTAGTTCTGTGTTGAACCAGCAAGGTCCCAGCTATGAAAAGCGGGATTCCATCTGGCATTTAAAGAACAAAGCTTCGTTAAAGCAATAAGTATAAAAAGCAATTCAAAAAAACATTTCTTTTTAAAAATACTTTTTAGTGCAATAAATATTTTTACCGGAATAAACCAGCATTTTTGCCAACTCAATTTATATAGGGCTTATGCAAAAGAAGAATACAAAAGCAGCGATGGGTTTTATTTTCATAACGTTGCTGATTGATGTAATGGGGTGGGGCTTAATTATTCCTGTAATGGCTAATCTTATTGCGGAGTTAAAACATATTCCCGTTAACATAGCCAGTACTTATGGCGCTATGCTGCTTTCGGTATTCGCCATTACACAATTTCTCTTTGCACCTGTAATTGGTAATCTTAGCGACAGGTTTGGACGACGCCCGGTTTTACTATCTTCTTTACTCGGTTTTGGAATTGATTACATTATACTTGCGCTGGCGCCTGCTTATGGATGGCTGTTTATCGGACGTGTGATTGCGGGCATTACCGGTGCCAGCTTTACTAGTTGTACGGCATACATAGCGGATGTTAGCACAAATGAAACGGACAGGGCAAAAAATTTTGGTTTAATAGGAGCAGCTTTTGGACTGGGTTTCGTGCTGGGTCCTGCGCTTGGCGGGCTGCTTGCAAGCTGGGGTATTCGTGCACCCTTTTATGCTGCGGCAGCGCTGTGCCTCCTCAACTGCCTGTATGGATATTTCTTTTTACCTGAATCATTAAGTGTAGAACACAGGAGACCTTTCGATTGGAGGAGAGCTAACCCGTTTGGTTCATTAAAGTTTTTAACCCGGCATCCTGAAATTGGAGGACTTGCCCTGGGATTTTTTCTTATTTATTTAGGAAGCCAGTCTATCCAGGGCAACTGGAATTTTTTTACTATTTACCGCTTTCACTGGAGCGAGAAAATGGTGGGCATTTCACTGGCGGTTGTAGGTGTTTTAGTTGGTGGCGTTCAGGCAGGTCTTACGCGTGTGGTAAACCCCAAAATCGGGAACGAGAAAAGCATTTACCTGGGTTTAACTCTTTATACAATTGGATTGGTACTTTTCGCTTTGGCAACACAAAGCTGGATGATGTTTGCCTTTCTTGTACCGTATTGCCTGGGTGGCATCTGCGGTCCATCGCTACAGTCGGTTATTTCAGGGCATGTGCCCCGTAATCAGCAGGGAGAATTGCAAGGGGCGCTTACGAGCCTGATGA
>WNGA01031038.1_pt1 | contig 13345 bp, 8 predicted proteins | sample 5400061 | NCBI WGS metagenome assembly WNGA01 (sample SAMN13153366, study PRJNA577476) | soil metagenome | isolation source: 100 cm soil or saprolite under grassland replicate 2 | place: USA:California | collected 2016-06-15 | reverse complement strand
GCCAGGCCGCCCAGCGTCCGGCAGCCTGCCCGCTTCGCGTCGGCGAGCAGCGCGGTCTCTTCTGGCGTGTAGATCAAGTCGTAAACCAGTTTCACGCCTTCGAGCGATTCGGCTTTGATCAGGCTCCGGCCAACGCTCGGGCCGCTCATTCCGACCGGCGCGCAATTGATGACGACGTCCGCCTCGCCCTTGAACGATTCGAGCGACGCGGTTCGCGCCCTGAATTCATCGGCGAGCGGTTGGGCCTTCTTCAAATCGCGCGCATAGATCGTCACGTCAGCGCCGCGCCTGCTCAACCCGTAACAGATCGCCCGAGCCGAGCCGCCCGAGCCGATCACAGCGACTCGCGCGCCTTTCACATCGATCATTTCGTCCAGCGGCTTCATCGCGCCGGCGACGTCGGTGTTGTATCCATGAAGTTCGTCGCCTTCGACCACTACCGTGTTGACCGCGCCAGCGCCACGGGCCGTCGCGTCGACGAAATCGAGATATGGAATGATGGCGAGTTTGTGCGGAATCGTCACGCTCAATCCGCGCAAGTTCCAGTCGAGTTTTCCGGTCTTCGGATGAACGAAGCCGCGCACGAATGATCCCAAGTCATCGACCTCGAATGGTAGATAGACCCCGTCACGATTCAAAGCCTTGAGCGCCGCGTTGTGCATCAGCGGCGAGCGCGAGTGGCCAACGGGATTGCCGATGACGCCGAAAACCTCGCTCGCGCGCGAGAGTTGTTTGACTCGGTAGAGATCGCGCAGCTCGGCGACGGTCGGTTGCCCGGCGGCGCTCTCGGCCCCGCGACGGAGCGAGCCGAAGGTGAGGATAGCGCCGCGCGCCGGCGCCAAGACTCGGGTCATCAACCCCGGCAAGCCCATCGCCAGCGCGATCACCGGCTTCTTGCCCTTTGCGTGTTCGATCAATTCAAAGACGCGCAGGCAATCGGTGATGCGGTTCGCTTGCGTGGCGATTTTGACAACGGCGGCGGGTGTGCTTGCCATTCGGTCGTAGCGCGCGATCAGGTCATGCGGAGTCTCCGCAAAATCATGCCACGAACAAATGACCTTCTCCCATGGCGCGGGCGGTGGCTCGTTGGCGAAGCTCTCGACCAGATCGAACTCGAAGTCGGCGTAGGCGATTGAGTTGACGATCTCCGGCGGCAATCCGCGCCAGAAATCACGGCGGTCTTGCAAACTCAGATCGCGTTTGCCGCCCTGTTCGCGCGGGCGAAAGGTGAAGATCAGGGGCTTGCTGACGCGCGCGATGCTGGAAGACAAATCAACGATCAATTGCGGCAGAGATTCGGCTGGCAAATAGTCGAAGCGGAGTTCGATGGCGTCGGCGATTCGCTCGGCTTCATGAATCGTGGCAAGAAATGAGTCAGGGCCGACTTCGGTGATTGGAGCACAGATCAGGGAGGAGATAGATATCATGTCCATCATTCAATTCCGGGCAATCTCCATTGTCGTCTCGTTTAATGCAGATGCGCGCTTTGTAGATATCAAGATCCCCTCCGAAAGTAGACAGGATTATTCGAGATTCAGCTCAACTCACATAATCCTGAAAAATTCTGTCAATTCTGTCTACTTTCATTCTTTCAGACGTCGCTCATAGCGACGTAACGATTCCTTTGCAAACGCGATCTGAACGATCCATTTGCGAGATCGCCTTCTTGACACTACTCAAACCGGCTGGGTAAACTTTCTCACGTACGCTGAAATGTGTAAACCTTCGGGGGTGCATTGGTTTCGATGGGAGACCTGAGGCGACGGATGCATACCGGGAAGCTTGTAACCCGTAAACTGCAGGCAAACTTTAATTGCGAACACTGAACTCGCAATGGCTGCCTAGTTTAATCGCTAGTGGCACAGCCCGTTCGCTCGCGCCCCGCCTATGGGCGCGATGTCGAGCGTCGACTTTATAGGCTGGCTCTTCGGCGCAGGTCAGAGTCGAAGGGTGAGATCAATCTGACATAGTTTCGGCGCGGTTCTTCGCCGCTTCTGCTACCGCGCCGGAATGAAAATTCAAGCGAAGCGGCTAAGTATGTAGATTCCTTCGAAGATGGCTGCCAGACACCGGTTCAATTCCGGTCACCTCCATTAATCAAAATGAGTTCTCTCCCGATCGGCATTTTCGATTCAGGTGTTGGTGGGCTGACGGTTTTACGCGCGGTGCGGAAGCGGTTGCCGCACGAAAACGTGATCTACCTCGGCGATACGGCGCGCGTGCCTTACGGGATGAAATCGCGCAAGACAATTGAGCGATACGCGGTCGAAGACGCGGGCTTTCTGGCGCGCAAGGGCGTGAAGATGCTGGTCGTCGCCTGCAACACGATCTCGGCGATAGCGCGCGAGCGCCTCAGGGCCGAGTTCGATTTGCCGCTGCTGAGCGTGCTGGGACCGGGAGCGAGAATGGCCGCGCGCGTGACGCGAAACGGGCGGATCGGCGTGATCGCCACTGAAGCCACGCTCGAAAGCGGGGCTTACGAGCGCGCCATCCGCGAGGCCAGCCAGGATCAGGAAGTCGAGATTTTCTCGCGCGCCTGTCCGCTGTTCGTGCCGCTGGTCGAAGAGGGAGAGACCGATTCGCAGATCGCCCGCCTGGTCGCCGAGCAATATCTCGCCCCGCTGCGCGAGAATCGGATTGACACCCTGGTGCTCGGATGCACGCATTATCCTTTGCTAAAATCAGTGATCAAGTCCACAATCGGGGCGACAGACGAAGGAAGCGTCACGCTGGTCGATTCCGCCGAAGCCACTGCGGAAGAGACGGCGCAGTTGCTGGAAAGACACGGACTATTAAATCATCCTTTAATGCCGACGGCAGAATCGACGAACGCGGGCGCAAGCAGGTTTTACGTGACGGACGCGGCGGGCAGGTTCCACCGAATTGCGGAAAGGATTTTGGAAGAGCCTCTAGATCATCTTGAGGCGGTGGAAGTGTGGGGAAATGACAAACTCAAACCAGAATGACTCGCGTAAGGACGGACGCCAGCCGCTGGATTTACGCGCCGTGCGAATAATGACCGGATACACGAAACACGCCGAAGGGGCGGCGCTGATTGAGATGGGCGAAACGCGCATCTTATGCACGGCCACGGTCGAAGAGAAAGTGCCGTCGTTCTTGAAAAACAAGGGCGTGGGATGGGTCACTGCGGAATACGCGATGCTGCCGCGCGCGACCGAAAGCCGCATGCCGAGAGAAATAGGCCGGGGCGGTCCTTCGGGGCGTACGCACGAAATCCAGCGCCTGATCGGGCGTAGCTTGCGCTCGGTCGTGGACATGGCCGCCCTCGGCGAACGCTCCGTGACCATCGATTGCGACGTGCTCCAGGCCGACGGCGGGACGCGCACGGCATCGATTACCGGCGGCTTCGTCGCGCTCGCGCTGGCCTTGAACAGAATCATGGAGGCAGGAAAGATCGCGCGCCCCCCGCTGCGCGATTACGTCGCCGCGGTCAGCGTGGGGGTGGTCGGAGAGCGCGTATTACTCGATCTCGATTACGTGGAAGATTCGGCGGCCGAAGTCGATATGAACGTCGTGAGGACCGGCGACGGGCGCTTTGTCGAGATTCAGGGCACCGCCGAGACCGAGCCTTTCGACCGCGAGATGATGAACTTAATGATCGAGGCGGCCTCGATCGGCGTCGATCGTCTGGTTGCAATCCAGCGCGAACTTATCGTTCAGACCCTTGACGGAAAAGAATTCCGCGCGATGACCGATCCCGCATCGCGCACAAAAATCAATTGGAAGGAAAACGCATCGTGACGGGCCTGTGTCGTTTTTGCTCGCTGTTGTTTTTGTCTGTGTTCTTGGGCGCCATCTGCGCCTTCGCCCAGACCGAGGTCTTTGATGACCCGGACGGCAAATATACCCTGAACCTGCCCTCCGGTTGGCTGGGCGTGGTCAACACCGACGGGCTGGGCCGCAATGAGGTTAACATCGTCTACAAAGTGCGCGAGAACGGCGCGCTTAAAATCAGAGTGGCCGAAGTCGCTCTCGACACCGAGCCGATGGATTACGCGGCCCAGGACGAGCGTGAGCGCGTCCGATTCGCGCCCAGTTACGACAAAATCTCTCTGGAAAAATTCCTGCTCGGCGGAACCAGGACCGGCGCGCTGCTCTCTTACGATTATAAGAACGCGTCGGGACAACCCTTCACGGGACGCGTCTATTATGTGCGCGCGAACGAGAAGATGATCTACGTACTGCAATTCACCGGCAGACGCAACATCCTGGGCACGCTGCGCAGCCACACCGACCTGATCGCGCGTTCGCTTAAATTGAAATGAGGACCTCGCCGCTCATTTGGTTATGTAGTTTCTGTGAACCCACTTGCCATTCTGAGCGTGGTCACGACTTTCAAAAAACAGGTTCTTCTCGGTTTCATGTTTGACCACACTCGTTCGCGCCGTCACTCTCTTTGTTTCGGCATTGCCGGTCTGAGATTCGCGCAGAAAAGCTTTCACCGCGCCCTCGCCCACCGGCTGGAACTTCTCCTCGGTTTTCAACTCGGCGATGGCCTCGATCGCGCTCGCTTGGAGCATCTTCGGCCACAGCTTTGCGAACAGCGCGTTCGACGAATAGACATCGGCGCTGTTGATCTGGCCGTTGATCGCAAAGACGAACCCGATCACGTCCCGCTTTCCGTTGATGATCGAAGAGAGATTCTTGACGTAATCGTTGGCCGTGTCTTTCACCAGCTTGTTTTCGAGCGTAAGTTGCAGACTCGATGGTGAGGCGCGGTCGGTCACCGACGCTACGGAACCAATGCCAGTCGCTGGCCCCCCTCCAACTGGAATACCGCCGCCACTTGCCGATCCTGCGCCGCGCCTGGCTCTTCTAGGCGCCGGCGTCGCGGATGGAGTGACGGTCATATTCATCGCCAGTTTTTCCTGAGTCTTGCTGACGTTCGCCCACACATCGCCCTGCGACCTCCTGGCGTTGGCCGCGATCTTCAAATCCTTCGACGCCAACGCATTGTCCGACGCGCTGAAAGCCGCCACCGCTTCATTGCCGCGACGACTCCATCTGCCCTGCTCGACGCAGAACGCGTCAATTGGGATTCTGCCCGATTTCGGCGGGACGATCAGGTCGAGCGCGAGGACGCGATCCTGCTGGCCGCCTTTGACGATGTCGCCGGCCTGAACAAAGACATCCTGGTTCGACCTGTTCTGGATGGTCAATCTGTTCACGTCGCCGGTCTCGCGCACGACGACCAGCTTGCGCTTCATCGCCTCCTGCAAAGTCAGCGGCGTCCGGCCCGCCGATTGACCCGCGCCGCGCAGCAGAAAGATCGTCAGGTTCTTGTGCGTATACGGCCCGCTCACGGTGTAATCGGCCACAGGTGGGGTCTGTGATTGTTTGCGTTGCCCTCGCGCCGCCATTGCGGCGACAAGCGCGACACAGAATACAGTCAAAAATAATCCGGTGGTGAAAGCTCGTCTCTTCATTTTTACCTCCTTGATTGAGACTTGGATTTAAAGAGCGCGAGTTCGTAGTTCCGCCTTCAGGGCAATGAGGTTAAGTTAGGCATCTGGCGCGATTAGTGGCGCGGACTTTAGTCCGCGCTGACGGCTGGCGCGCGGACTAAAGTCCGCGCCACTAATCGCTAACTTAACCTCATTGTCCTTTAGGAGGTCCTCGTTAACGACGCCTACCGCCTGAAGGCGGAACAACAAACCTACTTCGCCAGGTAGTTCCGATGGACCCACGTCTTACTACGGTTGCGGTCACGAGTCTCGAAGAAGAGGTTCTTCTCGGTCTCGCGTTTGACCGAGGTCACGCGCGAAGTCAATTCTTTCTCGTCCGCCTTTCCGCTCTCCGAGTCCACCAGAAAAGCCTTGACCGCGTCGGCCTGCGGCTGGCCATAGGTCTTGCCTTTCTCGAATTCCCCGACCGCCTCTGTGGCGCTCGACTCGATCAGCTTCGGCCATAGCTTTTTGAAGAGCGCGCTCGATGAATAGACGTCGGCGCTGTTGATCTGGCCGTTGATCGCGAAGACGTAGCCGATGACGTCGTTCTTGCCTTCGATGATCGGCGAGAGTTTCTTGACGTAATCGTCGACGACCTGTTTCAGGTTTTCGTTCTCGAGCGAGAGTTGCAGACTTGAGGACGAGAGCGACGACGCGACTGAAAATTCGCCCCCCCGCGCCGCCGGCCTGGCGCTCGCCGTTCCCCCGCCTCCGCCCGCAGCCACTTGACCTTGCGCAGGCGGCGCCGGCAAAGCCGCCGCTTCGGGATCCGCCGCGACGACTCCGGCGCTCAATTTGGCTTGAGACTGCGACACCTTATCCCAAACTTCCCCCTGTGAGACCGAGTGTTTGGCCGCGATCTTCAGGTCTTTCGAGCTGAGCGCCTTTCTTGAAGAAGCGAACTGCCCAGCCTCCTCCTGGCCTCTCCCACTCCACCTTCCCTGCTCGACGCAGAATGACGCGATCTGAATCTTTCCCGATTTCGGCGGCACGATCAGGTCTAAGGCCAGCACGCGATCCTGCCTGCCGCCTTTGACGATGTCGCCCGATTGCACGTAGACCTCTTCATCCGAGAGATTTTCGACGGCCAGATTGTTGACGTCGCCGGTTTCATGAACGACGACCATTTTCCGATCCATCGCCTCCTGCAAAGTCAACGGCGTTTTATCCTGTCGCTGATCGGCGCCGTGCAGCAGAAAGATCGTCAGGTTCTTGTGCGAATAAGGCCCACTCACGACGTAATTCGACGCGGCGAATTGTTCCGGCGCTTTATTCTCCGGCCCGCCGAGTTGAGCCTCCGTGGATGAGGCGCACGCGAAGCAGAATGCGAGCGCCGGCAATGCGATTCCTCCTATCAAAATCTTCCTCTTCATTTGTATCTCCTCGGAAAATCCCTGGGTACGCATCGCTTCCAGCGTGCAGTCTCGGCTAGAGACCTATTGATCGGAATCAGTCGCCCCAAACCTGAGGCGAAGCGTACCCGGGTCTGGTTCCTATAAATTCGTCTTTCGCCGAGACTGCACGCTGGAAGCGATGCGTACCCAGGGCGCGTTTTCATTCTTTCAGGGCGTCGCAGCGCGACATGAAGACTCCCAAGAAAGTGGGGAGTGGGCAGTGAATGGATCAAAATTGCCAACTACCCACTGCCCACTGCCCACTTTCTTCGTTTATTTGACTACAAACCGCGAGGGAGCGAGCGCCACTCGCGCCTCCGGGTTGTAGTAGTCGTAGAGCGCAGACGGCGCCGTCTGCGCCTTGACGCCGTAGCGCGGCTTTAACTTGAACGAGAACTTCAGGCCGCCCGCTTGCGGCCACAGATAGGCGATCACGCGGTCGGGTAGGACGTCGTAATGGTTCAACCTCCAGCCCGATTCCTGCGCCGCCCGTTCGAGCGATTCGCGGTCGACATCGGCGCCCGGCGGCAATCCGATCTCCGCGAGCATCATTCCGTAACCATAATGTCCGACGCGTTCGGCGGTAACGTTGCATACGACCTCTTCGCCGATCTTCGCTTCGAGTTTGTCGTAATTCACGGCCAGGCGCAGCGCGCTCGAATTGCGGAGCCTGAAGTTTTCGCGCCGCGCCGCAGCGCCCTGCTCCCACGGCTCGTAATGCGTTTCGACAACCTGCGCCGACGCCCGGGCCGCATAGCCCGAGCGCCGGATTTCAACGCGGTTATTACCCCGGCTGAGGAACGATGAAAGGTCGACCGTGATCGGATTACTCAATTGCCCGGCCGGCGGCAGGGCGACCGAAGAGACACGCTTCCCGTTGACGACGATCTCGGCCCCGCCCGTCGCGCCTGACATTGCGACCTCTCCTTCGTTCAGGCTGATGAGCGCATCTAGGACGTTGATCGTCGCCTGAGTCGAAAGCCAAACGCCGTAGCGGTCCTTGTTGCGCAGCAAGAAGAGCAGCCCGCGATTAGTGAGCGATTCGGCCTTGTCTCGCTCTCCCGCTTTGCCGATCTCAGCGGCGCCCGCACGCTTCAGCGCGTTGACCGCCAGCGCCGTCGTCTCGATTCTTCCCGCAAGTCCCCAACCATAAAACGGTGTATTTGACTCCAGGTTCCAGTAACTTGTTCCGGCCTCTTCACGGGCCAGCGTTCGCAGTTTCGCGACGGCCTTCTCCGCCACCTTCTTTTCGCCGGCGTCCATCGCGGCCAGCGCGTATGAGGCGATCAGGTAAGGCTCGTCGATCTCTTCGATCCGTTTCGCCAGATAATCGAGCGCGCGGCTCAATGCGGCGGCGAACGCTTTGTCGGCCTTCGCCTCTTTGCCCTTCTCCATCGCCAACACGCGCGCTATGAAGGCGGTGTTGAGCGCCGTGCGCTTCGCGTCTTCCTTTTCGTCCCGGTAAGGCTGCGGCCAACGGCCGTCAGGCTGCTGACTGCTGAGGATGAATTTGCGCGCGTCGGCGATCACGTCTTCGTCAACGCCGATGAAATCGCCGGCGTCGTTCAGGAAACGCAGCGCGTAAACCGTCAACGCCAGGTCGGCCTGGCCGCGCCCCCAATAACTGAATCCGCCGCTTTCTGCGCGATAACCGAGCAATCGCTCGTAGCCCGCCTGCGCGTAGCGTCGCGCCTTCTCGGCGGTCTTTCGCATCGGGGCCGAGAGCTTTTCGCTCTGAGGTTCGAGGTAGCGCAGGATCATCAGGTTCGGATATGTCGAAGAGATGGTCTGTTCGGCGCAGCCGTAAGGCCGCCGCAAAATGCCCTCGATCCCTTCCAGCGCGTGAGCCATCAGGTCGGGATAAATCTTCAACTCGGCGCGGACCGAGCCATTGATCGAGTCTATTGGGATGACGACGTCGAGCGATCCGCTTTCGCCGAAGACCTCGCTCGCGGTCTGGGCGACCTCTTCGCCGTCGGGATGAACGCTGACCGGTTTTTCGACGGCGTCGCTCGCGTCGGAGCCGAAGGCCGTGACGCGTTGCTTGCCGTCTTTGACCGAAGCGACGGCGCGGAAGTCGAAGACCACTTGCCCGGCGTCTCCGGCTTTGACGTCGGCGCGTTTGCGCGCGGCGCCGAGCAGTTCGAACCAGCTTTCAGGCTTGACCTCGGCGTTGACGGTCTGCGTTTTGTCCAGGTAGTTACGCAAGACGACGGGCAGCGAAATCTCGTCGCCTTCGGTCAAGACTTTCGGCGGGTCGTGTTCGGCGAAGAATGGTTGGAAGGCGCGGAACTCCTTCTCGGCGATCCCGATCTCGCCGTCAACCGTCGAGCCGACGACGGACATCTTCCACGTAGTGATGTTGTCGGCGAGCTTGAATTTCAAATGCGCGCGGCCCCGTTTGTCGGTTTCGATCTGGGGCTGCCAGAGCAGCGTTTCCGGGAAGTATTCGCGCAAACGCGGAGTCGCGATTTGCTGCGATGCGACTGTGTGAGGCAGCGCCGGTCCGACGCTGGTAATGGTGGAGAATGAAGCGCTTTGGGTCTGAACAATCGACCGTTCCGCTGTGACCATCACCGCTTCCGTTACCGAGCCAACATCGAGCGTCGCGTCAACCTCCGTCAATCTCGACGAATAGACCGCCACGTCGGTTACTACTGCGATTTTGAAACCACCGGCCTCAAAACGGACTTCGTAAATTCCCGGCGCAAGACCGCGCAGCAAATATGCGCCGTTGGTGTTGGTCTTCGCCGTCCAGATGGATTCGCTGTTGACGTGTTTGGCCGTCACAGTCGCGTTCGCGATGATCGCGTCATTCAGGTCGGTGACGATTCCGGCGATCGCGCCGCCTTCGCCTGAGAAACTGACGATCTTCGATTTCGTCTGCGAGACGTTTTTTTCGACGGCCTCTTTTGCTGACTCTTCAGCGACGATTTGCGAGAAATTGGTCACGTCGAAATCGTCGGACGTCCCCTCTTTGCCGTCCGCGCCGAGGCTGCGAACGGTAACGCGCGCGATCTGCTGAGTGACGGGGATGATCTCGGTTTTCGGCTTCGGCTGCTCGCCGTACTTCGCTTGATTGAATTGTGGCCGCGTAGTAACGATTACCCCAGCCGTCGCGCAGTTCGTCGAAATCAACGCCCGATCGCTTCAGAACTTCGCGCAACTCACCGTCGTCTTGCGGGAGCGACTTCGTTTTTCTGAAATGGGCCGTCAGGGCGCGGTCGAGATCGCGTCGCGTGACGCCGGAGAGAGACCCGCCAGCGCCGAGCAGGTCGCGGAAACAATCGTAAAAGCCGAAGCCTCTGCCCCTGAACTCCTGATCGGTTCGCGCGCGCTCCTCGATGGCCTTGTCGAAGACCACCACGCCGAGCGCGCTTTCGACAGAACGGCCTTGCGGCGTGAGTACGCGCAGATCGGCGCGGGCTTCGTCGCCCGGACGATAAGAAGCCTGATCGAACTTTAGATCCAGCTTCAACTCACGGTCGCGCGGGTAGAGGACCCGGGCGGTGGAGCCTGAGTTGTAACTTTCGTTATCGTCGCAGAAAGCCGGATAGGCATCGATCATCAACTCGTCGCCGAATTCCTGATTGAATGGAAAAGTGATTTCGGCGCGGCCCTCTTTCAATTGAACCGCGCGCGTGGCGAGCAGCCGGGAGCCGCACATCAGATCGATTACCCAGCTCGCGCGCGATGAGTTGGAAGTCAATCGAACTTTGATCGGCTCGCCGGCGCGATAGAGCGTCTTGTCAGTCTCGACGCGCGTTGCGGGCGAGGAACGAGTCCAGTATTCGTGAACATTGCGCCCTGATCCGCCCTGATCGTCACGCGCGGTGAGCTTTAAACGCAGAGCCTGGTTTTCTTCGGCCCTGCCGGCATCGAGCGAAGCGACTTTGGCGACGCCGTAACGATTGGTTTTGACAGTCGCCAGACGCCGCTCGACATTTCCATTCCCGGCCTTCGACACATCGCCGTCTTCGTCGTCGAACGTCCGATTGATCGTCACCTCGCATTGCGCCGGAGAGCCGTCGGCGTAAAACGTCGAAATGTAAAACTGAAGCGGCAGTCCCTCGCTGGCTCTGCCGCGCTCGATCAAATAGACGTGAATCGGGTCTTTTGTGACGCGCAGGTCGAAGCGGCGCTGTTCGGTTCGGCCCGTGGTCGTATCGGTCAGATAGGCCGCGTAACGCAGGTCGCGGAAGCGTGGATACGATCCCGGTTTGAAGTCATCGTGTTCTTCCGCGAGATCGATGCGGGCGACGAAGCGCCCGTCATCGTCGAGCGCGCCTTCGTACGCCTCGCCCTCCTCGGTCTCCCATTTCTGCTCGCTGTAATTCCAGCGCCGTTCGGTCTCGCGGACGACTCGGACGCGGCCACGTTTGACCTGCTGACCGAAAAGGTAATCGGCGCGCACCTCGACCTCGGCGTTCTGTCCAGACAGGTAATAGCCGCGATCGGGTTTGACGTTGACGATGAAATTGGGCAGTTCGTAGCGGCTGATTTTGATCCAACTTGATCCCCACGCCCTGCGCGGGCTTTCGGCGCCGATGTGGGCCTCGATGTTGTAATCGCCCAATCGCGCGTCGTCCGGGACCTTCCAGTCGACGTTAGCGACACCGAACCGCGAAGTTTTGAAATCGGCGCGGAAGTGGGTCGTCGATTCCATGTCATCAATCTTCAGCTTGCCGTCAACGTTCGCCCACGCCTTCCTGTCTCGATCCAGAGCTAGAATGCGGACGCGCAGCGTCTGGCCGGGCTGATAGAGCGGTTTGTCCGTGCTGACCAGGATCTGGTTCGAATGGATGGGGCTGACCTCTTCCCTGGCCTCCTGTAAAAAGCCCTCGCGCCGCGCGACGACGTTGATCTCGACGTCATCGGCTTTGAGTGGGCCGGGCAGTTTGAATTCCAGGAGCGCCTCGCCGATGGAATTGGTCACGCCTGACGACTTCAGATCTCGTTCCTTGTCGTCCTCCTTGTAAACTATCCTGGCTCCCAAATTCACGCCGGGGACAGGTTCTCCGGTCAGCGGATGCAGCGTGCGCGCGCGGACGGCGTATTTCGCCTCTTTGCCGGCTTCCTGCGGCGCCAAGACAATCAACCGGAATATGTCGGGCGTGATTTCGGACAGCGAGATGAGGCCGGAGACCTGATCAGTCTCTTTGCCCGAAGAATCAATCGCGGCGATTTCGTAACGGAGCCTGTGCCAGAGCAGTTCTCTGACGTCGTAATCGCCCGCGCCGATTTTGACCATCGGGACGGTCGAGACGTTGGAACCTGACGGAACTGAAGCCTCGATCATCGCCGTCGCACGAACCGCGTCGCGTGGGTCGATCAACTCCAGCTTGATTCGCGCCGTCAACGCCGAGGAACTGGAATTTTCAATCGCGAGCGAGACGACAGCCCCTTCTTTCTTTAATGAGAACTTCGTGGCCGATTCATTCACGCGCAGGCTGGGACTGTTTGCCGAATACCTGGCGGCGAAGATCGAAGCCGAAAAAAGACACACCAATACCGAGCCGATCAAACGATGGCGCATAACGACTACCTCCTGCTTTACGGTGGTGAGGTTATCCCAGCATCAGCCCGAGGCCGCCGAAGCGATGGGCCGCGCCGCCGCGCGTTTGACAATGAGTGTCTGTGATCAGTGGCGGCCTGCTCGTGAGTAGAACGTGAGGCGCCGGTAGGCTTGCAGAAAAAACTGGCGCACTCTGGCTTGGCTGCCGTCACACCACGTGATTACAATGTGATTACTATGAGAGCTAAGATCATCAAAATTGGCAATTCGCAAGGAATTCGTATTCCCAAGCTTTTTCTGGAACAGACCAATCTTGGCGACGAGGTGGAACTGGAAGCCCAGGACGGTCAGATTATCATTCGGCCGGTTACTTACCCGCGGCAAGGATGGGACGAGGCATTTCGAGCCATGGCGGAGCGTGGGGACGATCAACTGCTAGATGATGACTTAATCGGCCAACCTCAGTGGGATCATGAGGAATGGGAATGGTAGTGAAAAGATTTGATGTCTTTTTGATCAATCTGGACCCGACCAGCGGCGCCGAAATGAAGAAGACACGTCCCGGTATAGTAATTTCGCCGGATGAGATGAATCGCTACATCGCTACTGTCATCATCGCTCCGATGACCACGAAGGGCACAGCGTACCCCACGAGAGTGGCCTGCAAATTCCAAGGCAAGCAAGGGCAGGTTGTTCTTGATCAGATTCGCACAGTGGACAAAACAAGGCTTGCTAAAAAGCTTGGCCGCATTGATACCAAAACGCAATCGGACGTGTTGAGGAGTGTTAGGGGAGATGTTTTCCCCATAAATTATTCCCAGTCATTCCCCAAACACTCTCCCTCACCGCGCGCGGGCCATCGGCCCCTCAGCGCCCTTCGGGGCGCCGCTGCCGCCGCGCCGCGCCAGCGTGATTTCGGCCAGGATCGCCAGGGCGATCTCTTCAGGGGTTATCGCGCCGATGTCCAG
>WNGA01007207.1_pt2 | contig 13345 bp, 12 predicted proteins | sample 5400061 | NCBI WGS metagenome assembly WNGA01 (sample SAMN13153366, study PRJNA577476) | soil metagenome | isolation source: 100 cm soil or saprolite under grassland replicate 2 | place: USA:California | collected 2016-06-15 | reverse complement strand
AGACCGTCTTCGGGGTGACCGTGAGGCGGACCGGCTTGTCGGTGAGCAGGTCCTCCATCGTCCCCCGCCCCACCACCGCGGCGAGCGCCGGGGTCTTCGCGACGTCGAGCCGGGTCTTGTCGCCGAAGTTCAGCAGCACGAGCACCGGCGCCCCGTGGTGAAAGGACGCGCGGACGTAGGCGAACGTGCTGTCCGCGGAGGCCTCCAGGACCTGGATGTCGTGAGAGGCGAGGCTCGGCAGCCGATGTTTCAGCGAGATGAGTCGCTCGTAGAACGGCCGCAAGCCGAACCGGTCCCGCCACGGGATCGGGGTGAGATTCGAGTACGGCTGATAGCTGGCGCCGATCTCGTCGCCGGCGAACATCTCGGGGAGACCGGGGACCGTGAACTGCAGCGTGGCCGCCACCCGGGTGAGCTCCGGACCGTACCGGTCGACGAAGCGGACGTCGGTGTCGTTGTTGTTGAGGAACCGCATGACGAGCGCGTCCGCCGGATACCCCTTGGGGTCGTTCGTGATCGCCGGCGCGAGGAGCGCCCCGCTCTCCTGCGGGAAGTCGAACACGCTCGTCCATGCCCACTGGCCGGCAGGCCGCTGGTGCCGAAGATCTGCGTGTATTCGGTGATCCTGCCGGCGGCGTTGCGGTCGTAGAAGTCGTAGTAGTGCGAGGCCTTGCCGTACCGCTGCTGGTCCAGGTAGTAGGGATGCCGGATGGACGTGTGGTTCGGGACGAAGTCCAGCATAACGTGCATGCCGAGCCGGTGCGCCACGTCGACCATGTGCTTGAACGCCGCAGGGGGCCCCCAGCTGGGGTCGAGGTCGAAGTATCCCGTGATCCGGTATTCCTCGCCGAACATCCGCCGCTCGGCCGGCGGCCACAGCCACAGGGCATCGACGCCGAGCCGCTTCAGGTACGGCAGCCGGCGCTCGATGGCCCTCGGGCCGCCGTTCCCCCACAGCAGCGGGATCGGCGCGTAGATCACGGCCGAATCGATCCAGGAAGGATGGTCCCGACCCATGTCCACGGGCCGCGGGATGCCGCCGTACACCGCGTAGTACGTCGTGGTCGTGTCGCGTCGCGCCTTCGCGTCGGTCACGGTGAGCGACACGTAGTACTCCCCGTCCCGCCTCGGGGCCCGGAGCTCCAGCCGTGGTCCTCCGGCCGGCTTCCGGAGCCGCAGGCCCGACGCCATCGTGAGTGGGGAAGGGTGCCTCGGGTCCTGGTGCCAGGAGTACCTGACGATCCTCGCGCCGTCCGGCTCGGCCGCCCGGCTGTGACCCCCGTCCAGGATCACGTCGCGCCCGCGGGTCGTGACCCGGATGGACGCCGTCGGCCCCGGCCGGAGGCGCTCGTTCCACACCAGGGGGGCGGACTCCTGCACGCTGCCGTCCGGCGCGGTGCACCGTGCCACGATCTCGTTGGGTCCCGGCGAGAGCGCGACGTCCGAGCTGAACGATGTTCCGGACGTCCGGATCCTCGCAGCTGCCCTCCGGCCGTTGTCCTGCAGCGTCAGGTCCCCACAGTCCGCGGTCCCGGAGACCCGCTCGGTCCACGCGAACGCGTCTCCACCGCGCAGATCGAACGAGACGATGGGGTTCCCGCTCGTCGAGGGCGAGGGCGGGGACGGGATCGGCGACGACCCGGTCTCGGCCGGCGTCGACCGGGGCTGGCGCGACGGCGGGACGTCCCGGCTCTGGCCCTGCGTGCAGGCACCGGCCAACGAGGCGAGCGCGACGAGCGCGGCCTGGATCGCCCTGCTCGGGCGGACGCCACCGGCCACAGGCCTAGCCCTTCGACCCCGACAGGGAGATGCCCCGGACGAACTGCTTCTGGAAGACGAAGAACACGATGATGAGCGGTAACGCCCCGAGTACGGACCCCGCCATGATCAGGTCCCAGGTGTTCCGGTGCTGCTGCTGGAACAGCGCGAGGCCGAGTGGCAGCGTGTACTTGCCGGGGCTGTTGATCACGATGAGCGGCCAGAAGAAGGCCTGCCACCAGAACTGGATCGTGAAGATAGCGAGCGCCGCCAGCGCCGGCCGGGACAGGGGCAGGATCACCTTCCAGTAGATCCGGAAGTGGCCGGCGCCGTCCACCCTGGCGGCGTCGATCATCTCGTCGGGGATCGACTTCATGTACTGCCGCAGCAGGAAGATCCCGAACGGGTTCATCGCGTTCGGGACGATGATCCCCCACAGGGAGTCCAGCAGCCCGTGGCCCCCCACCCCGGAGAGGTTGTTCCCACCCACCAACGGGATGCTCTTCAAGATGAGGTAGTTCGGGATCATGGTGACCTGGAACGGCAGCATCAGCGTGGCCAGGCCGATGAAGAACAGCAGGTCGCGCCCGGGGAACTTCCGCTTGGCGAACGTGTACGCCACCAGCGAGCACAGGAACAGCTGGAGCGCGGTGATCGCCCCCGTGACGATGGTGCTGTTGAGGATCCACAGTCCGATGGGGTGGTCCGAGTTGAAGAACCGGGAGTAGTTGTCGAACGACGGATGGCTCGGGATCCAGTGCGGCGGATAGGAGAACATCTCGCCCAGCGGCTGCAGCGACGTGCTGACCATGTAGACGAACGGGGCGACGAACAGGAGGGCCAGGGCGCTCAGGAAGACGTACTTGAACACCGTGCCGGGCCGGAGGCCGGGGCGCCGGGCCCGGGGAGGAAGCGTGGGGACGGGAACGGGGACGGGGGCCTCGAGCTTCGTCCCGCCGGCGACCGTTCCCACGCTAGCGCTCCACCCGCTTCAGGTACCACCGGAACTGGACGAACGACACCACGAACAGCAGCGCGAACAGCGTGTACGCCAGCGCCGAGGCGTATCCCATCCGGAAGAATTTGAAAGCCTGGAGCCACAGGTAGTAGCTCACGGTCGTGGTGGCGCCCCCCGGACCCGGTGGGCCGCCGTTCGTCATCACGAAGATCTGGTCGAAGGCCTGCATCCCCCAGATGGTCTGGACGATCACCAGGAAGAAGGTGGTCGGGGCGATCAGGGGAAACGTGATCCGCCGGAAGCGCTGCCACGGGCTGGCGCCGTCCACCTCGGCCGCCTCGTACAGCTCTGCGGGGATCGCCTGGAGCCCCGCGAGGTAGACGATCATGCTGAACCCCACACCGATCCAGATCTGCATGACGATGACCGCCGGCATGGCCAGGCTGTTGCTGCCGAGCCAGTTGACCGAGTGGGTGATGACGTGGGCCTTCAGCAGGTAGTAGTTGGCCAGGCCGTAGTCGGCGTTGTACACCCACTTCCAGATGAGCGAGGCGATGATCAGCGGGGTGATCGCAGGCAGATAGAACGCGGTCCGGAACAGCCCGAGCCCCCGGATCTTGCTGTTGAGGAGGATGGCCAGCCCCAGGCCGATGGCCATGGTCGGGAGCATCGAGCCGAACGTGAAGTACGCGGAGTGGCCGATCGCGCGCCAGAACGCGCCGTCGTGCAACACCTCCTTGTAGTTCTGCAGCCCGACGGACCTCTTCTGGTTCTGGATGATGTCCCACTGGTGGAAGGACAGCCAGAACGCGGTCACCACCGCGTACACGGTGAACACCGCGAACAGGATCAGCCCCGGCGCATTGAACAGGTACGCCGTCCACTCCCGGCGCATCTCGCGCATGACCCCGCGAATGCCCCGGCGGGGCTTCGGGATGGGCGTGCCGGTTCGGACCGCTACCTGAGCCACCGGCATCCTCCAGAGGCGCCGAGGGAACCACGCACCGCGGCGGCTCCCTCCCGCTTCGTACCCACTCCAGTACCGGTCTCTACCCGTTGCCTCCCTGCAGGAACTCGTTGCCCTTCTTGGCCGCGTTGTCGAGGGCCTCGACCGCCGTCTCGTCGCCGAACACGGCCTTGCCGAGCTCGGTGTTCAACGCGTCCTGGATCTGGGCCCACTTGGGATTGGTCAGGTTGTCCGTCACCGCACACTCCATCTGCTGGGCGAAGCCCTGCAGCCAAGGGTTGAACTTCCCGAGGTCCGGGTCGTTCAGCAGCGACGTCCTCGGAGGGAGGAGAGTGGTCGTCTCGGACCCGAACGTCCACGCCTTCACGTTCTTGTCCTGGGACAGGAACTCGACCCACTCCCAGGCCGCGTCTGCGTGCTTGCTCTGGCTGAACACGGCCAGGCTGTCGCCGGCGATCGTCGTCGCGCAGCCGGCCGGTCCCTTCGGCATCGGGACGACGTCCCACTTGCTGGTGATCTTGGGGAACTCGGACTTCATCTGGCCGCCGAACCAGGCCCCCGCCTCGTACATGGCCACCTTGCCGGTGGCGAAGGCCACGCGCCCGTCGTAGGAGTTGGAGCTGTAGTAGTCGGGAGGCGCGTCCTTCCGCAGGCCGATGTAGAAGTTCGCAGCCTCCTTGCCCTGCGGGCTGTCGAACGTGATGGTCTTGCCGTCGTCCGACATCAGGTGGCCGCCGGCCTGCCACAGGAAGGGCTCCCAGTAGTACTCCGCCTCGGGCCCGAAGATGATGAAGCCGTACTGCTTCTGGGAGGGGTTCGTCAGCTTGTCGGCGTCCGCCTTGAACTCGTCCCACGTCGTCGGGGGATCCGAGATCCCGGCCGCCTGGAACATGTCCGTCCGGTAGAAGAGGCCGGTGGTCTCGCCGTCGAACGGCAGCGCGAACGTGCTGCCCTTGTACTGGGCGGTGCTCAGGAAGCCGGGGACGTAGTCGTCCAGGCTGAGCGTCTTGCTGCCGGCGATGTAGCCGTCGAGATTGACCAGCGCGCTCCTGGACGAAAACTGGTCGACGGCGCTGGCGTCCATGTAGGCCACGTCCGGCGCCGTCCCGCCGGCGATCTGCGTCGTGAGCTTGGTGGTCGAGTTGTCGGCGGACACGGCCTGGAACTGGATCGTGATGTTCGGGTGGAGCTCGTGGAACTCTTTGGCGAACCCCTTCATCTGGGGTGAGTCACCCACCCACGAAGAGAAGGTCACCGTCACCGGGCTCGTGGGCTCCTTCGGGACGATCGGCTTGATCGTCTCGCCGGACTTGGCCGGCGCCGCGCTCTTGTTCGGCGCGCTCCCGCTGCTGACGCACGCGGTGGCGATCATCGCCACGGCTCCCAGGGCCGCCACCACCGTCCCGGCTCGCCGCCTCGCTGTTCGCACGCTCACTCGCTCCCTCCTGTCCTCCTCCGGCCCGGATGCCCCGCCGGACGGTCGAGGGCCAGCCCGGCGCATCGGCGCGCCACCACGAGAGGGCAAACCGATTTGCTGCCGCGCGAGCATCCCGCCCGGGTACCGGGGATGTCAAACGGGGGCATCCCGCCAGAGCCAGGGCGCCACCTCGTGCATGCGGCGCTTGACAGGACGCGAGGAACCCCCGCACGCTTGCCCTGTTGTGAATCGGTTTGCGTCACGCACCCCCGTCACGATCGCCGACGTCGCGCTCCTCGCCCACGTCAGCAAGACCACGGTGTCGCACGTGCTGTCGGGGAACCGGCCGGTGGCACCGACCACACGCCGGCGGGTGGAGGAGGCGATCAGGACGCTGGGCTACCGCCCCCACGGCGTGGCCCGCAGCCTCCGCACGAAGACCTCCCACACGGTGGCGCTGCTGATCCCGGACATCGTGAACCCGTTCTATCCGACCGTGGCCCGGGGTCTGGAGGACGGCCTGAACGGCGGCGGGTACCGCACGTTCATCTGCAACACGGATCGTGACGCCGAACGGGAGGTGGAGTTCCTGCGGGAGATGGGACAGCGGGGCGTAGATGGGATCGTGCTCGACTCCTATCTCCTGTCGAGAGACGTGATCGCCGAGGTCGTGCCCGCCATCTCGCTCGTACGGATGGGGACCACGGTACTCGACGAGCCCGGGTTCGATTCGGTGCACGGCGATGACGAGCGCGGAGCCCACGACGCCACCGCGCACCTGCTGCGGGTGGCGGGCCGGCGGATCGCCATGATCCAGGGGCCGCCCGGGGCCGGTGCCGCCCGCAACGCCGGCCACCTGAGGGCCCTCGAGACTGCGGGCGTCCCCGTCGACCCGAACCTGATGGTCTCCGGCGGGTGGACTCGCGACGGAGGCGCGTCCGCGATGCGCCGCCTACTGTCGATGTCGGCGCCCCCGACCGGGGTGTTCTGCGCGAACGACCTCATGGCCCTGGGCGCGCTCGACGCGGCGCGCGAGATGGGAGTCTCGGTTCCCGGCGAGGTGGCACTGGTCGGCTTCGACGACATCGACGCCGCGGCGTACGCGGTTCCCGCGCTCACGACTGTCTCGAACCCCGCGTACGAGACGGGGCTCCTCGCGGGGATCATGCTGAAGGAGCGGATGACGGGGCAGCAGACGGGAGCGCCGCGTACCGTCACCCTTCCCTGCCGCCTGATCCGCCGGTCCACGGCGTGATGGGTCCGGCCCCCGTCCCGAGCTGACGCCTCCGTCCCGTGATGCGCGTGCACCTGGACACGGACCTCGGATCCGACACCGACGACCTCTGCGCACTGGCGATGCTGCTGGGCTGGCCAGGCGTCGACCTGGTCGGGGTCACCACGAACACCGACCCGGGGGGGCGCCGAGCCGGCTATGTCGACTACGCGCTCCGGCTCGCGGGGCACGAGGACGTCCCGGTGGTGGCGGGGGCCGAGGGGACGCTCGGGCGCCAGATGGTGCCGTTCGCGTTTCCCGATTACTGGCCGGAGCCCATTCCCCGCCGCCCGGCGCCGTCTGGCGCCGCGGTCGACCTGATCGCGGCGAGCGCCGAGTCTGGCGCCACGATCGTTGCCATCGGCCCGTACACGAACCTGGCCGTGCTGGAATCGGCCCGGCCGGGGCTCCTGCGCTCCGCCGGGGCGGTGGTTATGGGGGGCCACGTCACCACGCCGCGCCCGGGCCTACCGCCGTGGGGCGTGCACGACGACTTCAACGTCCAGCAGGACCCCTTCGCCGCGCATGTGGTGTTCGAACGCTGCGATCCCGTTGTCGTCCCCCTGGCCGTGACGCTGGAGGCGACCCTGCGGAGCGTCCACCTGTCACGGCTCCGGGCCGCCGGCCCTCTCGGCGCGCTGCTCGCCGACCAGGCCGAGGCGCATGCGCGGGACACCGGCCGCCCGGAGCTGGGCCGGATGTTCGAGGGGCTGCCCGACGACCTGCTGAACTTCCAGTACGACCCCCTGGCCTGTGCCGTCGCCGTCGGATGGGACGGCGTTGCGATCGAGGAGGTCCCGACGAAGCTCGAGATGCGCGAGCACCGGCTGTGGATGATCCGGCGCGAGGGGGAGGCCTCCCTTCGAGTCGTGACTGCCGTGGACGCCCCGCGGTTCGAGGAGGCGTGGCTCGAGGCCGTGATCCGGGCGTCATCGCACGCGGTCCCGTCGTGAAGGCGGCCGTCCTCGGGGGAGGTGGATTCCGGACACCGGTGGTGTGGGACTGCCTCGCCGGCCTGGCGGGTGATGCCGAAGTGGAGGAGGTGGTCCTCCACGACCTCGGCGCGCAGCGGCTCGAGCGGATCGCCGCCGTGATCGAGGGCCTGCGCCGCGAGCGGGACGGATCCGGTCCGCCCGTGCGGACCACGACCGTGCTCGAGGACGCGCTCGAGGGCTCCGGTGTGGTCACGTGCGCCATCCGGGTGGGCGGGCTCGAGGGGCGAATCGTGGACGAGACCGTCCCGCTGCGGATGGGCGTGCTCGGACAGGAGACCGTCGGCCCCGGCGGCATCTCGTTCGCGCTGCGAACGGTGCCGGTGATGACGGCGATCGCGGAGGCGACCGCGCGCGTGGCTCCGGAGGCGTGGTTCCTGAACTTCACGAACCCGGCCGGCCTCGTCACCGAGGCGATCCGCCCCATCCTGGGCGACCGGGCGGTCGGGATCTGCGACTCCCCCACGGCGCTGTGCGGACGCGTCGCGGCGGCGCTCGGCCTGCCGATGGAGGACCTTCGGTTCGACTACTCGGGGTGCAACCACCTGGGGTGGCTGGTCGGGGTCCACGCGGACGGCGGGGATCTCCTGCCGGGCCTACTGGCCGACGCGGGTCGCCTCACCCGGGTCGAGGAGGCCCGCCTGTTCGGCGCTCGCGCCCTGCGCGAGTCCGGCATGATCCCGAACGAGTACCTCGTCTACTACGAGGGGCCCGGGGAGGTCGTCGAAGCGTTCCGGCGTGCCGGCGCCACGCGGGGGCAGGTGCTCTGGTCCCAGCAATCGGCGTTCTTCGCAGGCAGCCCCGGCGAGACACCCGGGGAGGCCCTGGCCTCGTGGCGGGCGACCCGGGACGCCCGGCACGGGACGTACATGGCGGAGGCGTGGTCGGCAACGGAGGTGGTGGTTCCGGGCGGGCAGGGCTCTCCCCCGCCCGTCGACGGTCCGGGCGAGGCCGGGTACGCAGCGATCGCGGCCTCGTTCCTCCGGGCCGCGGCGAGCGACTCCGGGGAGACGCTGATCCTCGACGTGGCGAACCGCGGGCGGCTCTCGTTCCTCGACGACGACGCGGTCGTCGAGGTGCCGTGCGTGGTCGGCCGGGCGGGCCCGTCCGTGATCGAGGGCGCGGCGCTCGCCGGCCGGGAGCGGGGACTGGTGGCGCGAGTGAAGGAGGTCGAGCGGCTCACAATTCGCGCGGCCACGGATGGCTCGCGCGCGACGGCCCTCGAGGCGATCGCCGCGCATCCAGTCGTGCCGTCCCGCGAGGTCGCGGAGCGCATCCTGGCCGGCTACCTCGACGGCCACGCCGATCTGCGGGCCCGCCTGCGGTGACCACAGACGTCGCGGTGGTCGGGTCCCCGTTCCTCGACCTGACGTTCGAGGGACTCCCCCGCGTCCCCCTGCCGGGTGAGGAGCTGGTGGCCCGCGCCCTCCACGTCGCCCCGGGCGGCACGGGCATGCAGGCCATCGGCCTCGCCCGGCTCGGGGTCTCGGTGACACTCGTCGCGCCGCTCGGCTCGGGTCTCGGTGGGGACGCGCTGCGGGCCGCGTTCCAGGCCGAGGGCGTGCGTGTCGCCGGCGACCGGCGGACGGGGGCACCGCCGATTACCGCGCTACTGTCGACGCCCGAGGGGGTGGCGATGGCCACCGTGCTCGGCGGGGGCGAGCCGACCGCAGGGGACGTCCGGGCGACGGGGGCCTCCGCGGTCGTGGTGTCGCTGGGCCGCCTGCACCTCGCGCCTCCGGATGCGGCCGTGTACGCGGTCACCGGGGGACTCGAGGTGCCCCGGGTCGGCGAGTCGACGCTCGGCTGGCTCCGGGCCGCGAGGGCCGTCGTCGCGAACGCCCGCGAGGCCATGGAGCTGACCGGCGCGGGCGATCCGACGGCTGCCGCCCGCGCTTTGGCGAGCCGGGGGCCCACCGCGGTGGTCACGACGGGTCCCGAAGGGGCGCTGGCCGTCGAGGGAGACCGGGTGGCCCGCGCCGGCGCGCCGGCCTTCGAGCCCGTCGATGCCACCGGCGCCGGAGACCTCTTCGTCGCGGCGTACGTGTGGGCGGACCGGTGGGGAGCCGCCTGGGAGGACCGGCTGAGCTGGGCGACGCTGTATGCGGGCCTGTCCGTTCGGCAGGCGACGGCGTTCGCCGGCGCGGTCCGGCTCCAGGAGCTGATCGACGAAGGGAGCCGCCGAGGGCTCAGCCCGCCCTGACGACCATCCCGCCGTCGACGCGCAGGAGCTCCCCGGTCACGAACGACGACTCGTCCGAGGCCAGGAACACCACCGCGGCGGCCACCTCCTCGGGCCGGCCCGGACGGCCGATCGGGTGCATGCGGACCCACTCGGCCATCTGGGCTTCGGGATCGGGCGACTCCTGGAGGATGCGTTCGTTCATCTCGGTCATGATCGTTCCGGGGATGATGGCGTTGACGCGGATGCCCACCGGCGCATACTCCACCGCGGCCTGCTGCGTCAGGGAGTTGATCCCGCCCTTGCTGGCCGCGTAGCCCGCCCACCCGAGGAAGCCGACGGCCGCCTGCACGGAGCCGGTGTTGATGATCGAGCCGCCCCCCGTCTTCAGCATCTCGGGTATGGCGTACCGCATCCCCCGCCACACCCCGCTCAGGTTGACGTCGATGACCCGGTTCCAGTCGTCCTCGCTCATCTCCGCGGCAGTACCCGGGACGGCGACGCCGGCGTTGTTGCACATCACGTCGAGGCGTCCGTGGCGCTCCACCGCCTCGCGGACCAGCGCCTCCACGTCCGGCGACGACCGCACGTCGGTACGGCGGGCGAACGCCTCGCCGCCAGCATCCCGGATCTCGCGGACCACGCGCTCTGCGCCGTCGACGTCGACGTCGCCGATCCCTACCCTGGCCCCCCCGGCCGCCAGCGCCTTCGCGGCGGCCCGCCCGATGCCGGCCGCGCCGCCCGTGACCAGCGCCATCTTGCCCTCGACCCGACCCATGCTCATCACTCCCCCGTGAACCGCGGGTCCCGCTTCTCGACGAACGCGCGGATGCCCTCCGCCGCGTCGGCGCTCCGGTGCAGGCGGAACAGCGCCTCGTGCTCCGCGGTCAACCCCTCTTCCAGCGCGGCCTCCATGCCCGTCCGCACCAGCCCGAGCATCTCGTGCGACGACAAGGGAGCAAGCTTCGCCATGGCCTCCGCCTTCTCCACGGCCGCGCCCAGCAGCTCGTCCGGTTCCACCACGTCGGCCACCAGCCCCAGGCGGAGGGCGTCCCCCGCGCTCAGCCGGCGAGCCGCGAGCAGCACGTCGGCCGCGACGAACGGCCCGGCCGCCCTCGTGAGCCGCTGCGTTCCGCCGCCGCCCGGCGAGAGCCCCAGCAGCCCCTCGGGGAGCCCGAACGACGCGGTGCGCGACGCCACGAGGACGTCGCAGCACAGGGCGATCTCGAATCCGCCCCCCAGCGCGTAGCCGTTCACGGCCCCGATCACCGGCTTCGGGAACGCGTCGACGCGCGAGAACACCCGGCGGCTCTCATGCTGGTACCGGACGAACTCCTCGTGCCTCCCTTCCGCGTACTCGCCGATGTCGGCTCCCGCCACGAACGCGCGGTCGCCGGCCCCGGTGAGCACGACGGCCCGGACGGCGTCGTCGGCCGCCGCCTCGTCCAGCCGCCGGTCCAGCTCGCGGAGCATCCCGGACGTGATGGCGTTGAGCTTGTCCGGGCGGTTGAACGTGATGACGGCAGCCGGGCCTCGCCGCTCGAAGAGCAGGACGTCGGCGTCGGCCACTACACGCAGCCTTCTTCGCGGAGCGTCCGAATCTGCTCCGGGGAGTACCCGACCGAGGCCATGATCTCGTCGGTGTGCTGCCCCACCATGGGAGGACCCAGCCGGATCGTCCCCGGCGTCTCACTGAACCGCATGGGGACGCCGACCACCCGGAGCTCGCCCACGCCCGGGTACTCGACCGTCGCCAGCAGCTCGTTGTGCTCGACCTGGGGATCGGCGACCACCTCGTCGAAGGCCTGGACCGGCGCGCACCACACGTCGCGGGTCGCCAGCAGGTCTAGCCACTCGGCGGTGGGCCGCTCGGGCAGTCGCGCCGCGATCAGCCGATACACGTCGTCACGTTCCGCCCAGGCCCGCTCCGGCGTGTCGAGCGTCGCCAGCTCGGGCACGTCCAGCAGCTCCCCAACGACCGCCAGCGAGCCCATGGCCAGGGCGAGGTGCCCGTCGGCGGTCCGGTAGATCCCGAACGGCGCCGAAAGCCAGGCCCCGCCGATCCCCGCCTCGCTCCGCTCCCACCGTCGTTCCATGTTCATGAACGCGGCCAGCTCCTGGCACTGCAGGGCGATCGCCGTGTTGTACAGACTGACGTCGATGCGCTGGCCCTCCCCCGTCCGCTCCCGGTGGAACAGGCCGACCATCGCGGAGAACGCCAGCAGCAGCGCCGTGCTGGCGTCGACGAGCGAGCTGCCCGAGGGGGTGGGCGGGTCGTCCCGGCGGCCGCCGTAAGCAGCCAGCCCGGACATCGACTGGATCAGGAGGTCCTGGCCCGGCCGGTCGACGTACGGCCCGTCAGGGCCGAAGCCCGTCCCCGTCACGTAGACGATGGACGGGTTCACCGCCCGGAGGGCCTCGAAGCCGACCCCCAGCCGGTCCATGACCCCCGGCCGGAAGTTCTCGACGACGAGGTCGGAGGTCTCCGCGAGCTTCAGCACGATCTCCCGGGCCCGGGGGTCCTTCAGATTCAGCGTGAGGCTCTGCTTGTTGCGGTTCATGGCCAGGAAGAAGGGGCTCTGGCCGGCCAGCAGCTCCCCCATCGCGCGGAGGCCGCGCTCCCATTCCCCGGACCCCGGCCGCTCGACCTTGATCACGTCCGCCCCCATGTCTCCCAAGAACTGGGTGGCCCACGGCCCCATCATCATCTGCGTGAAGTCGAGCACCCGCACCCCATCGAGGGCCATCTTCGCCACGGCCATCACACGCGCTGCGGCACCAGGCTGGCCCGGTACGCGGAGTCCAGTCGGTCGATCGTCGCGTCGGCGTCCTCGGGGCTCCTGAGGTACGCGTGGACGAGGGCGCCGGCCTCGTCCTGGAACGCCAGGAACCCGTCGTACCGGGGACGGAGGTATGCGGCGTCCACCGCCGGGAGCGTATCGAGGAAGAACCCACCGGACGCCGCGTTCACGTCGGGATCGGTCCACGCCGACCGGTGGCCGGGCTGGCCGCCGCCCTCGAAGTACACGCCGCGCTGGGTCGGCGCGTCGGCGACGAACACCGCGTACCCGACCGCCTCGTCCACGGCCCCGCTGTACGCGGACACCGCGAGCCCCGCACCCCCCAGCGTCCCCCGGGGCACGCCGTCCGCACCCGCGGGCCCTGCAGCGAAACGCACCTCCCGGGAGCGGAACCGCGGTCGGGAGTAGTTCGAGTACCCGAACACCAGGGGGCAGTACGCGACGTCGTCCGCCTCGCTCATGCGCTCGAGCATGCCGGGAGGGTTCCACTCCAGGCTCGACGGGTGCGCCGTGGCCACCAACGACGCCAGCGCGCTCAGCGCGGCGCGACCCGTCTGGCGCGACGCCACGCGATCGCCCACGAAGGGCTCCTCCCCGAGCGCGACGCACGCCGCGAGGAACGCGCAGACCGCGTCCACCGGGATGGCGGGCACGGCTGCCCACAGTCCGTGCCTGCGCAGCACCATGGCGACGCCCACCGCCTCGTCCCAGGTCCGGGGCACTGTCAGACCCGCCCGTTCCAGGAGGTCCGGGCGGAACGCGGCCACCTGCGCCGCGGCGTCGGTGGCGAGCGCCCACCGGCGGCCCTGCCACTCGTAGCTCGCCGCGCTCCGGCCGACGCTCGAGGCGACCTGGTCCTCCCGGGCGGCCGGGTCGAGGCGCTCGTCGAGCGCCACGAGGCAGCCCCGGGCGACGGCCCGCCCGAGGGCCGGGTGGTCGATGTACAGGAGGTCGAACCGCCTGGCCAGCTCGTCCACCGGCTGGTCGGCGAACGCCT
>WNGA01011617.1_pt1 | contig 13350 bp, 13 predicted proteins | sample 5400061 | NCBI WGS metagenome assembly WNGA01 (sample SAMN13153366, study PRJNA577476) | soil metagenome | isolation source: 100 cm soil or saprolite under grassland replicate 2 | place: USA:California | collected 2016-06-15 | reverse complement strand
ATCCGCTCGATGGCGGACGGGTGCTGCGCGCGATCCTGTGGTTTGCGGGCCAGGATCTGCGCTGGGGCAGTACGATCGCCGCCCGCGTCGGCCAGCTTGCCGCGATGGCCCTGCTCTTCGCCGGTGTGTGGATCTTGTTCGACGGCAGCAGCGGCGCGCTCAGTGGACTGTGGCTGATCATGATCGCCTGGTTCATGTACGCGGGCGCGGCGAGCTCGCAACACGCATCACTGTTTCAGGACGCATTGCGCAGACTGACCGTCGCGTCGGTCATGGACCGAGATTTTGTCAAAGTCCAGGCGGGCGTCTCGGTGCAGACCTTTGCTGAGGAGCATCTGCTCGAGCGGCCGACCGTCGGCCGCGGCACGCCTCGGTCGTATGCCGTGTACCGCGACGACTACTTGGTCGGCCTGCTGAGCCTTCGTCAGCTGGGCCGGATTCCAGTGCACAGCTGGCCACAAACGAGCATCGAACGGGCGACGCTGCCAATCGAGTCAGCGCCGTCGATGGAGCCGGGCGCCCCGGCGCTCGGCGCACTGCACCTGATGCTCGAGGAGGGGGCCGAGCTGATCGCCATCATGGCCGATGGCCGCCTGCTCGGCCTGGTGACGCGCGACGAGCTCGCCCGCGCCACCGCGACCGCGAAGCGCTAGCGGATCAGTCCCAGAGGCGCGTGGCGCCCACGTAGTGGGACGCCCAGTAGCTCGAGTTGATGCTCGAGATGGTCACACCCGTGCGCTCATCGCTGGCATGCACGAACTGCCCACCACCGATGTAGATACCGTCATGCGACAGCCCAGCCATATAGGTGTTGGCGAAGAACACGGTGTCGCCTGGCTGCAGCGCGGACTGTGGAATGTGCGCGCCGCCGTTGTACTGCTGCCACATGCCGCGGCCAACTGGCGCACCGCTCCGGTTGTGGATGTAGTACACGAATCCCGAGCAGTCGAACCCGGCCGGCGACGTGCCGCCGAACACATAACGGTAGCCGACGAACTTCATGGCGTTGGCCACAATGTTCGCGCCGCCGCGGCCGACAACCGTCTGAGGCGCGGGGGCGGCCGGTTTTGCCGCTGGCTTGGGCGCTGGTGCCGGTGCCGGCGCCGGCTTGGTAACGACCGCCGCGCCAGCCGGACCAGTTCGCGCTGCCGGGACCTCGACCACCGGCGCAGGAATGGCTTCCGCGCGCAGTTTGCCACCGGGCAGGACGAGCTTGGCACCGACGTGAATCACGTCCGGGTCGTTCAGGTCGTTGTAGTCCAGCAGCAGGCCCAGGTCGACCTGGTACTTCCACGAGATGTCGGCAAGCGTCTCACCCGTCTGAACGGCGTACTCGAGACCCTTCACGGGCAGGATGCGTAGCTCACTGCCGGGCTTGATCGTGTCCGGGTCGTCGATGCCGTTGCTCGACAGAATCGTATCGACGTCGACGCCAAACGTGTCGGCGATCGAGTGCAGCGTGTCGCCAGTTTGCACCTCGTACGTCCGCGTGCTCGGCGCGACGCGCTGTGTGTCGATCGGCAGACGTTCGCCACCACCGATCGCGGCCGCCTGCTGGTCGCCGTCGTCCGCCTGCGCGACGGCGCGGCGGGTGTTGGGCAGCACCGGCTCGGCGCCCGGTACGACGACTTCCGTGCCCGGCTGAACGACGTCTGGATTACCGAGATCGTTAGCCTTGATGACGTCGGCCATTTCCACGCCGTAGCGTTCGGCAACGCGGCGGATCGATTCACCCGCGCGCAGCGTGTGCAGCACGCCGTCGGTGGGCAGGATCGTCAGCTCTTGGCCGACCTGGAGCAGGTCAGGGTCACGCAGATTGTTCGCCGCGAGGATCGTTGCGGGATCGAGGCTATATTTGGCGGCGAGCATGCGGATGGTCTCGCCTTCCTCGACGATGTGGACAAATGGCTTGGGCGGCGCCTCGTGCGCTTCTTCTTCGGTAGGTGTCGCGACCGGCGCTTCAGTCGGCTGGGCCGGCGGGGGCTCGTCGACTTCGAGCGCGAGCAGTGGCGGACTGGGATTGACGACAACGGCTTGCGCATTCGTGCCCGCCGGCGTCGTTCGCGGCTGAACAGCGAGCGCGGAGACGGTCGTCAGGCCAATCAGTCCGACGATGGCGTGCAGCAGATAACGGGGTCGGGAACTTGCGAGCCACGTGAGAGTGGCCAGTGCTGCTTGCAACGCCACGGCCGCGAGGGCCGGTGTGCGGTTAGTCCGCTGCACTATTCCTCGGTTTCCTGGGGGAGGTTGCCGCTGTCAGGCAAGGTAACGCCTCCGCGAAGGTAGTGGAGGCGGCGGAGCGGACCCCAGCCGCCTGGCCACTGTATACACCCGTTGTTAAGAGGGTCAATAGCGCGCACCCGCAATTTGCTTTGTCTTCTCGTACATTCTCACACCATCCCACGACACCGCGCCGGCACTGCCAGGTGCTGCGCTACGCTCCACCAGACGCGTCTATGCCAACGTATCTGGGCCGCCCCATCCGCCGCCGCGAAGATGCCGCGCTGCTGACCGGCCGTGGCCACTTCGTCGACGACCTGAGCCTACCGGGCATGGTCTACCTTCGGTTCGCACGCAGCCCGCATGCTCACGCGCGCATCCTGCGGCTAGACATAGCGCCCGCCCTGCAGTTGGACGGCGTGATGACCGTGCTCACGGCCCAGGACCTCGCCCATCTGCCAGACATGCCGCTCAATCAGCGCGCGCGCAGCATGACCGTCCCACCCAACCCCATCCTGGCGCGGGACACCGTCAATGCCGTGGGTGCGCCTGTCGCCGCGGTCGTCGCCGAAAGCCCGGCCCAGGCCGAGGACGCCGTGGCGGCGATCGAGATCGACTACGAGCCATTGGCTGGCATTGGCGACGCGGCGGCGGCGCTTGCGCCCGATGCGCCACGCGCCTGGCAAGCAGTGGAGCGCAACCTCGTCTTCACCAACCAGCGCACAGGGGGTGCGCCAGATCGCGCCTTCGCCGAGGCCGAGCACATCGTCTCTGTCGACGTCTTCAGCCCACGCCTGGCTGGCGCGGCTATCGAGCCCCGTGCGGTCCTCGTCGCGCCCGAGCCGATGGGCGACGGCCTGACAATCTGGGTTTCGGCCCAATCGCCGTTTCGATTGCGCACGCCACTGTCGCGTCTGCTCGGCATCGCCGAAAACCGCATCCGCGTCGTCACGCCTGATGTGGGCGGCGCGTTTGGCGTGAAGAACAACGTCTATCGTGAGTACGCCATCGCAGCCCTGCTCGCGCTGCGCCTGAAGCGACCGGTGAAGTGGGTTGCTACGCGTGGCGAGGAGTTCGTGGCCATGCAGCAGGGCCGCGACATGCGCATCACCGTCGATCTGGCGCTTCACGAGGACGGTACGTTCTCGGGACTCAGCGTCCGCAACGTGGCCAATGTTGGTGCCTACTTGCAGCCCGCCGCCGTTGGACCTGCCGGGCGGCCACTGACGCAATCGCCGGGCTGCTATCGGATTCCGAACGTAGCTGTCGAGATCGCCGGTGTCGTGACCAACACCACCGGGACTGGCCCGTACCGCGGCGCTGGCCGGCCCGAGTCGGTGCTGCTGATCGAACGTGTGGTCGACGCCGCCGCGCGCCAGCTCGCGATGGACCCGGTCGATATCCGTCGCCGCAACTTCGTCCCGCCGGACGCATTCCCGTATACCAATGCGCTGGGCGCGGTGTATGACTCGGGTGACTATGCGCTCGCGCTGGACCGAGCACTCGCGTTGGCCGATTGGCCAGCGTTGATCGAAGAACGGGACACCGCGCGGCGACGCGGTGACGTGGTGGGTGTTGGCCTGGCGACGTTCATCGAGCCAAGCGCTGGCGCCGGCTTCGAAAGCGGCATCGTGCGCATCGAAGCGACGGGCAAGGTCACTGCGATCACCGGTTCCAGTGCCCACGGCCAGGGCCACGAAACGGCATTTGCGCAGGTCGTCGCAGACCGGCTCGGGGTCGCTATGGACGACATCGTCGTACTGCACGGCGATACCCACGGCGTACCGCAGGCGGTCGGCACGTTCGGCAGCCGCAGCGCGGCGCTCGGCGGCAGTGCGCTCGTGGTCGCTTCGGAGCGCGTCCTGACCAAGGCGCGTCGCATGGCCGCCCATCTGCTCGAGGCCTCGCCGGAGGACGTCGACCTGCGCGACGGCGGATTCTCGATCGCCGGTGCCCCAGATCGACGGGTGACATGGGTCGACCTGGCCAGCGCGGCCTATTCGACCTTGAACCTGCCCGATGGCGAGGAGCCGGGCCTCGAGGCAACGGCCTTCTTCACGCCCGAGGGGGAGGTCTATGGCTTTGGTGCACATATCGCAGTGGTCCGCGTTGACCGCGACACCGGCCAGGTGCGGCTGGAGCGCTTGATCTGTGTCGACGACTGCGGGCGCGTGCTCAACCCGCTCCTCGTCGAAGGGCAAGTCGTGGGCGGCATCGCCCAGGGTGTGGGCCAGGCGTTGATGGAACAGGTCGTCTTCGACGCGGGCGGACAGGTGCTGTCGGCGTCACTCGGCGACTATGCAGTGCCGCGTGCCGTGGACATGCCCGCGCTCGACGCATTGGTGCTGGCGCATACCGTGACGCCGTCACCGTGGAACCCGCTCGGCGTCAAAGGCGTCGGCGAGTCGGGCACGGTCGGCGCGCCCGCGGCCATCGTGAATGCCGTCGTCGATGCGTTGGCGCCGTTCGGCGTGACCCATGTGGACATGCCATTCACCGCGGAGAAGCTGTGGCGGCTGATAGGTGACTTGTCATCCTGAGGCGAGGAACGAGCCGAAGGATCCGCTTGCTGGCTGTCCACCGATTGACAAGCGGATCCTTCGCAGGCTCAGGATGACAATAGGCTGCGTTATCGTTTTGCCATCGAACTCGATCAGATGAGCGCCGCCCGCGCATTTGGTGCCAACTACTTCAACCTGCTCCGCCGCGGTGCCGACGGTTCGCTTGTCCTGTCCGCGGATCACTGGCGGCTCGAGCTCGACAAGACCACGCCCGAGGCCTTCTGCTTCTCGGCCAGGGAAGACGACGCGCCCGAGTTGATCGTGCCCATGGAACAGGTTGAAAAGCTGACCTGGGACCGCCTGCCCAAGCAGCAGCAGCGCTCGCAGATTCGTTTCTACCTGAGTAACGGCGATCTGTGGACGTTCAGCGGCAGCGTCGACGAGTCGGCCTTGCCCGAGCGCTAGCCGCCGACGATGTTCGGCTGCGGCGAACCTGTCCGGTCGTGGAGCCTGCCCCCGCACCCAGCGGTCGCGCGCCTGCTCGAGCGGCCCGAGCTCAAGCAGGCCGCACTGGAGCGTGTCCTGCAGGCCCGCTCGCGCAGCCGATGGCCGCTGGTAGTCATCGGCGGCGCACTCGGCATCGTCGGTGCCGTCGGCGCCGCACTGGCCAATTTCGGCGGACCAACGGCCAACGGACGCGTGCACACCGTGCCGTCCGACGAGCGCAGCGTGCGCCTCGGCGTCTTCGACTCGAGCCTGCCCAACCTTCTGGAGATCGATTCAGGCGACGTAGTTGTCTATCCCAATACCTGGTCGCATTTCCTGAATCGGCTACAGCCAGGCGTGTCGATCGACGACCTGGCGAGGCTCAGGCGCGAAAACCCTGGCAAAGGACCGCATTCCATCATCGGCCCAATTGGCGTGCGCGGCGCCGAGCACGGTGACATGCTGGCAATCCACTTCCAGCGCCTGGTGCCCGTCGACTGGGGTGCGACGTTCGTCAATCCCGGCGACCTGGGCACGGGCACCTTGCCGGACGAGTTCCCGCGGGGCCAGGCGCGCTATCTGCCGCTCGATCTCGCCACGATGACCGCGCAGTTCCTGCCGGGCATCCACGTGCCACTCGGACCGTTCCAGGGCACCGTCGCCACCGCGCCGGCCGAGGACGGCGTGACCAGCTCGGTTCCACCCGGTCAGTACGCTGGCAACATCGACTTACGTGAGCTGACCGAGGGCTCGATCCTGTACATCCCAGTCTGGCAGCCCGGGGCCAAGCTGTTCACGGGCGACTCGCACGCCGCGCAGGGCGACGGCGAAGTCAATAATCAGGCGCTCGAATCGGCCATGCGCGAGGTGCGTATCCAGGTCGTGCTGCACAAGCAGGTGCCGTGGACGTGGCCGATGGCCGAGACCACGACGCACTGGATTGTCATGGGCATCGATCGCGATCTTAACGAAGCGTTCCGGATCGCCACTCGGAACACGATCGACTTCCTATCGCTGCGCACCGGCATGTCCAGACTCGACGCGTACAGTCTGGCCAGCATCGCGGTCAGCTTCCGCGTGACGCAGTTCGTCGATCAGACCCGCGGCATCCACGCCATGATCCCCAAGGCGCTGTTCGCCGAGGAGCTTCGTCGCACCGTCGCAATCGTCTGAGCCGACCGTACAATGTGGCCAAATGGCCCAGACCGTGACTGCCACCAACGTCCTCGACACGCTCCGCGAGCGTGGCTTCGTCGCCCAGGTGTCGGACGAGCCCGCCTTCCGCCGCGTGCTGGACAGTGGCCCGATCACGGTCTACCAGGGCTTCGACCCGACGGCCACCAGCCTGCACGTCGGCAACCTCGTCGGCATTATGACCCTGGCGCACTTCCAGCGCGCCGGCCATCGACCGATCGCCGTGGTCGGCGGCGGAACGGGCATGATCGGCGATCCCAGCGATCGCAAGGACACCCGTCCGCTGCTCACCGTCAAGCAGATCGAGCACAACCTCAGCGGCATCCGCCGCCACTTCGAGCGTTACCTCGACTTGACGAACGATCGCGCCCAGCTCGTCAACAATGCCGACTGGCTGCTGGGCCTCAAGTACCTCGAATTCCTGCGCGACGTGGGCCGCCATTTCACGATCAACCAGTTGATGCAGCATGGCACCTACTGGGAACGCTTCCAGGCCGAGAGCTTCAGCTTCGTCGAGCTGAACTACGCCATCATCCAGCCCTACGATTTCCTGCACCTGTATCGGACCGAGCGCTGCGTCCTGCAGATCGGCGGCAACGACCAGTGGTTCAACATCCTGGCCGGGCGCGATCTCATTCGCCGCTCGGAAGGTGGCGAGGCGTTTGCGTTGACCACTCCGCTGATCACCAATGTGTCGGGCGATAAGCTCGGTAAGTCGGTTGGCAATGCCGTCTGGCTCGATCCCGAGCAGACCTCGCCGCACGAGTACTACCAGTACTGGCGCAACGTCGAGGACGCCGATGTCGGACGTTTCCTGCGCATGTTTACGTTCCTGCCGCTCGACGAGATCGTGCAACTCGAGCAACGCAGCGGCGCAGACATTAACTCGGCCAAGGAAATGCTGGCGTTCGAGGCCACGCGGATCACCCATGGTGAGGATGAGGCGCGTCGCGCCCAGGCCACCGCGCGCGCCTGGTTCAGCGGCCAGGGCACGGCCGAAGGACCGAATATCGTCGTGCGCAAGCCAACGCGACTCGAAGAGCTGGCCATCGAGGCCGGCCTGGTCGACTCGTTGAGCGACGCCAAGCGTCACATCCGCTCAGGCGGCCTGCGCTTGAACGGTCAGCCGCAGGAGCGTGACCGCGTGGTCGACCCCGCCGAGCTGCCGCTGCTGCTCAGCCTGGGCAAGCGCAAAGTCCAGCTCATCAGCGGGTAGCGAGCCCCTTACCCCCACCCTGCTGCCCGGCATAGGCCATATCGTCCGCGACGCCGGGCAGGGGTTCGAGGTCTGTGGTCGGGTCACGGCTGACTACCTCAGGCAGGCTGGTGTGACACTCGCTCGATTCGAAACGGCTCTCGGCCGTGGCCGCCGCTGGCAGGAGCGCCAGGCCAAAACTTAGCCAGCTAGCGAGTGCCCAACGCAGTACGCGACGGCTCACGCGCCGCCAGTTGCATCAGACGTGCCCGTTGCTGGGCTGCGCGAACTGACCGACCACCCGGACCAGATCGTCCAGGTCGAACGGCTTGGCCACGCACGCGTGGACCGGCACTTCCGTGATCCGCCGCAGCGCATCTTGCACGGCCGAGATGACCACGATCGGTACATCCGTGCACAAGCGCTCTTTGTGACACTCCTCGATGAACGAGAAGCCGTCCATAACGGGCATCATCAGGTCGAGCACCACCGTCGCGGGCCTGCGCACGCGCATCGCCTCGAGTGCCTCGCGGCCGTGGGCCGCGAGATCGACGGTATAGCCCTCATCACGCAGCGCGTCGCCGACGAGGCCACGGATGGCGGGATCGTCGTCGACCACCAGGACGTACGGATAGACCATCTCCGGGCGCGCCGGAGTATGCCACAAACTACCTGGTGTGGCCGTTCTGGCGTCCGCGCGACGCTTCGTTCAGTGCGGCTTCGGCGCGATCCGCGGCGACCGTGGCGTCGGTGCTGCCGATGATCGTGTCGATCAGGCCGTACTCGCGCGCTTCGATGGCGCTCATCCAGTAATCACGATTGATGTCCTTCGAAATGCGCTCGAGGTCCTGGCCCGTATCGGTCGACAGCAATTGTTTGATGCGCGCGTTCAGGCGCAGGATCTCGCGCGCGTGGATCTCGATGTCCGCGGCAGTGCCTTGCGCCCCGGCTGAGGCCTGGTGAATCAGCATGCGCGAGTTCGGCAGGGCTGCGCGGCGGCCTTTGGCGCCACCGGCCAGGATCACCGCCGCGGCGCTCGCGGCCATGCCGACACAGGTCGTCGCGACGGTCGGCTGGATGAGTTGCATCGTGTCGTAGATTGCCAGCCCCGCGTCGGCTTCGCCGCCTGGGCTGTTGATGTACAGCTGGATTTCACGGTCCGGATCGTCCTGGTCCAGGAACAACAATTGGGCCACGATCACGTTGGCGACCTCGTCGGTCACCGGTGTGCCGAGAAACACGATGCGATTGCGCAGCAGCAGCGAAAAGATGTCGTAGGCGCGCTCACCGCGACTGCTCTGTTCCACCACCATCGGCACGGTGTACGCGCGGGGCAGGCTGAATCGACTCATATGCACGCTGACCTCGCTCCTGAAGAAGAAGAAGAAGAAGTGCTAGTTGCGGAAGCCGAGTGGCCGATCGCCCGGCGGGGCGCCGGGTTCGTCGCGCGCCATTGACTCGCGCACGACCCGCCGCGCCGAGCTTCCCAGCCCTTCGGCCAGCGCCACGCAGGCATCGACGTAGGCGCGCCACATGCTGCGTGGCAGGCGCGTCTGCATCGCTTCACGCAAGCGCGCCTGGAGCGCTTGCAGCTCGGCTTCGGTTTCGGGTTCGGCGCCAGGTCCAGCCGCGCTCGCCTCGGCCACCGGGTAGCCAACGAGTCGATCCAGCGTCGAGCGCTCGACGCCGAACGTGTCGGCGAGCCGCTGCAGGTATTGCACGGTTGGCACGACCTGACCGCGCCGCCAGCGCGAAACCTGTGTGTCCGCGACGCGGACCGAGCGGGCGAGCTGCGCCTGGGTCAGTCCCCGACTCTGCATCGTATTGGCGAGCCAGCCGGCGAAGCGTTCGCGTTCCTCGTTGCCAGGCATAACCCAGTATGACACGTGGGCGATATTGCTGACAAGAAAGCAAAGTGAGTCGACTACAATCGGACGCCGGTGACGTTCAGTATCGTCGGCTGCGATCGTGCGACGGGCGATCTGGGAATCGCGGTCGCCTCCAAGTTCCTGGCGGTCGGTGCCGTCGTGCCGTGGGCCGAGGCCGGCGTTGGCGCCGTGGCCACCCAGGCCCACGCCAACACGTCGTATGGGCCTCATGCCTTGACCCTGTTGCGCGCTGGGCTCGATGCGGCGCGGACCCTCGAGCGTCTGCAAGCCAACGATGATGACCCTGCGGCCGTGTCCATGCGCCAGGTCGGCATCGTCGATGCGCACGGCCGCGGCGCGAGCTTTAGCGGGCCCGAGTGCCAGCCCTGGGCGGGCGGTCGCACTGGTGATGGCTTGGCTTGTCAGGGCAACATCCTTAGCGGCCCGGCCGTCGTCGATGCATTAGCCGAGACGTTTCTGCAGGCCACCGGCGACCTGGCGGACCGACTCGTGGCCGCCCTCGCGGCCGGCCAAGAGGCCGGCGGTGACCGCCGCGGCCAGCAGTCGGCGGCGCTGCTCGTCGTCCGCACCGGAGGGGGCTACGGCGGTCGCAACGACCGGTACATCGACATCCGCGTCGACGATCACCGACACCCTGTCGACGAGCTACGGCGGCTCCTGCGCTTGTGGCGCGTCTACTTCGAGACGCCCAATCCGCGTGATCTGATCCCACTCACGCCTGAACTGATCCGAGAAGTCCAACGACTGCTAGGCCGTCAGCCAAGCGGTATCTGGGACCAGTCCACCGCCATCGCCCTGCGCACATGGGCAGGCATCGAAAACCTCGAAGAGCGCCTGTGCACGGGTGGCATCGATCCGATCGTGCTGCGCATGTTGCGCGAGCAGCACGCGCGGTGAGCGCGTCGGCCGATCGCGAGATCTACGCGGGCCGCATTCTGACGTTACGGCTGACGCACGTGCCGACAGCTGACGGCCGACTCGCGGCGCGTGAGATCGTCGAGCACGCCCCGGGCGCTGCCGTGGTTGCCGTGGACGATCACGGCAAGGTGCTGCTGGTGCGTCAGTGGCGGCCGGCTGTCCGCGCAGCGCTGCTGGAGCTGCCGGCCGGGCTCGTCGATCCCGGCGAACGCCCGATCGACTGCGCTGCGCGCGAGCTGGCCGAAGAGACTGGCTTCAGCGCTCGTCACCTCGAGCCACTGGCCACGTTCTATTCGTCGCCCGGCTTCTGCACTGAGGTGCTGCACCTCTTCACCGCGTCCGGCCTGCTGCCGTCGAGCGTGCCCCGCGACGAAGACGAGCACATCGAGGTGGTGCGCCTGCCGCTCGCGGAGGCCATCGCCCAGGTCATGGACAACGAGATCAGCGACGCCAAGACGATCACCGGCCTGCTGGCCTACGCGCGCCGCACGTCGTAACCCCCGGCCACCAGTCCGTCGCCAGGCCTGCCGCTTCCTTCCTTTCAACCGTCTCGGACCGGGAGCGCGCGAAGCGCGAGGACGTTCGGACGGCGCTGCCTGCAGAGCCGAAGGCTGCGTTGGGCCGGGCGTTAGAGGATGTCGAGCGGCCGCTCGATCATCGGGCGACCTGGATGGAACGGGTTGTCGTCGCGGCCTAGCCGACCGAGCAGCGTATCGACGACGATGCGGCTGCCGCCGCCACTGCCCATGATGCCGTGCCCGCTGTAGCCGCAGTTCAGGTACAGGCCGGGCGCCGCGCTCGGCCCGAGCAGCGGACGATGATCGGTCGTGTAGGCGTACTGGCCGGCTTGGAGCACCCAGTTCACATCGTGGTCCGACCACACCCGCTCCCAGATCGGGCTCAGCTTCGCCAGGGATCGCTCCGAGCGCGGATCGAGTAGTCCGAAGGCAAAGTCGGCATTCGTCGGCACGTTCTCGAGTGGCTCGCCCGCGGGCGTGCCGGCTTCGGTCCACAGCCCACGTGTACACCGGCCAGTGCAGCTACTTTGGCGGCGAACGGGCCAGCCGCGACCACCACGTTGGCGCAGGCGATGCTGCCTCTTGGCGTCTTGACACCGATGACCTGACCGTCGCGCTCGTCGAAGCCGGTCGCCGGTGTTTGCAGACAGATCGTCGCGCCACTAGCCCGCGCATAGCCCAGCGTGAGCCGCTTCGGATCGAGCCAGCCGTCACCGTTGCGGAAGCGCGCCTGGACGATGCCCTGGCTCAGATAAGGAAACCGGTAGCGGGCTTCGTCGCCGCTCATCAGCTCGACGTCGTCGACACCCCAGCCATGCAGCGCATCCACGAAGTAGCGTTGCCTGGTGGCGCCGTCCTCAGTTGTGGCGCAGAACAAGTAGCCCTGCTTCTTGATGGCCAGGTCATACCCGGGTAGCTCGGCAATCTCTTGGAACTGGTCGAACACGCCGATGCCCTCGCGGACCAGCGCGATCTCCTCAGAATTATCGAACTGCAGCCTGAACGCGCCCGTCGACACTGGCGTCGTCAACGTACACAGCGCTGGCCGCTTCTCCAGTAGCACCACGCTGAGCCCCGCCCGCCGCGCAAAAAACGCCGTCGCCGCGCCGACGATCCCGCCGCCCACGACCACCAGATCGGCAGTCCGAGGCAGCTCATCCGAAACCCGCAAGCGCGGCCACTCAGCCATCTGACGTAGCCCTCGATTGTAGTGACCGCCACAGCGGGCCTACCCACCTCCCGTGTCAACGGCGTTCCGTCGCCGGGTGGCGCCCAGCGCAGCGTGGGCGAGGACGGCGTCCAGGTGGAGTGGCGCAGACCGAAAGGCAGCCGCCCTCCCACTCGTAGCGCCTGTGTCATTGGCGGAGGGCGCCAAGCACAGCGACGGCGAGGACGGCTCTGGCGCGCGGGCATCACCTTTCCTCGCGCGGCCACGTTCTTCTGGGTAACAAGAAGCTCAACCGCTTCTCAACCACCCCTCACCAAGGACACCAACCATGAACGCCGCTTGCACCTGGGGCTGAGCCCGATGGCGGATCAGATCCGCGAAACACGCGAAACACTTGGAAGATGCCGTGCTTTGTCACCATACTCGGGGCGGAGCACGGCATTTGCGTTGTTAGGACTTCCTGGTCGGGCAGCGGCATTCTGGATCGCCGTCGTCGGCGCCGCGGCCGTCCTCATCGGCATCAGCGGCTATCTCGCGAGCGCCAATCAACAGTTCGCCCTGGCTGCGCTTCTGTTCCTGGCGGGCGTCGCCGCGGCCGAACAGTTCAACGTACGTCTGCCGTCGTCGAGACCGGGCGCCCTCGTCAACGTCAGCGTGGCCGGCGCGATCTGCGTCGCCGTCGTCCTGCTGTTCCCGACGCATTGGGCGGTCCTGATCGCCGGTTTCGGGCTCATGACGGGCGAGCTTGCGCGCGGCCAGCGCGAGCTGCGCAAAGTCGTGTTCAACGGCGCCAATCTGAGTCTCAGCGTGGCGCTGGCCAGCGCCGTCTGGCGATTCGGCGAGCCAGCATCTGGCCTCGACACGCTGGCTTCGGTGCCGTGGGTGCTGCTGGCCGCGGGCACCTTCCTGATCGTCAATACGCTGATCACAACGTCGATCGTGGCGTTCGTGCTCGGCGTTCCCGTGGGTATGGTCTGGTGGCGCGGACACCGCCACATCCTGCTTGCCAATCTCGGCTTGCACGCCATCGGCATTCCCATCGCCGGCCTGTGGCTGGCTTATCCGTGGATGCTGGTCTGCCTCGGCGTGGCGCTACTGGCGTTGAGGCGCGCGATCGACGATCGCGTCAAGCTCGAGACGCAGACACTCGAGAGCCTGTTCAAGCTGGCTGACATCCTGGACGACCGCGACAAGTACACCCACGGCCATTCCGAGCGCGTCGGCCACTACGCCGAGCAACTGGCGATCCAGCTCGGACTGC
>WNGA01009230.1_pt1 | contig 13350 bp, 13 predicted proteins | sample 5400061 | NCBI WGS metagenome assembly WNGA01 (sample SAMN13153366, study PRJNA577476) | soil metagenome | isolation source: 100 cm soil or saprolite under grassland replicate 2 | place: USA:California | collected 2016-06-15 | reverse complement strand
GTCGCGGAGAGCAGCACCTCCATGGGCTTCATCACCTGACCCTTCAGCTCGAGCTCCACCGTGCGATGCGCCTGCATGTCGCCGAGCAGGTCCGAGCCGGAGCCGATCTTGCAGCCGGCGCGGTAGGCGTGAGCGAGTCCCTCGACGCTCCGCTCGCGCGCCATGTTGATCTTCTGGAGCTGGTGCTCCGTGATGCCGTACCGTTTGCCCTCGCGCCAGATCGCCTCGTAGGTGATCATGGTCGGGACGAGGTAGGCGCCGGCCTTCTTGATCTCCTTGGCGCCGGCTTCGTCGATCAGGTTGCCGTGCTCGATTGAGCGCACGCCCGCCTGGAGGGCGTTGCGTACCGCCGAGGGGGAGTAGGCGTGCGCGAGGACGTACTTCCCCACCACGCGCGCCTCCTCCACCGCCGCCCGCATCTCGTCCACCGTATACTGCGTGGTGTCCAGCTCGTCGCCGGGAGACATGGCGCCGCCCGAGGCCATGATCTTGAGCTGGTCGATGTCGTGGCGGAGCTGCTCGCGCGCCGCTTTGCGCACCTCATCGGGCCCGTCGGCGATCACGCCGACCATGCCGACACAGCAGTCAAAGGGCTCGATCCACTCCGAGCGGCGGCGCTTGTCGCCGTGCCCGCCGGTCTGTGATAGCACGCGCCCTGAGACCAGCATCCGCGGCCCCGGGAAGAGGCCGGAGCTGACCGCCTCGCGGAGGCCGTAGTCGGCGCCGCCGGCGTCGCGCACGGTGGTGTAGCCCTGCATGAGCGCCTGCTCGATCCGCCGGAGGGCCTTGGCTATGACGAGGCTGGGCGGGTTGTGGCGGTGCTGTTCGGCGATATTGCCCTCGACAGCGCAGACGTGCACATGGGCATCGGTGAGCCCGGGCATGAGGGTCCGCCCCTTGAGGTCGAGCGTCTCGACCTCGCCCTCGAGCGGGCCGACCTTGCCGGAGCGGATCACGTCCTCGATGCGCTCGCCCTCGATGACAACGGCGGCACCGTCCACGGGTTCCTTGCCGGTGCAGTCGATCAGGAATGCGTTGGCGAGAACGGTGATGGCCATGGATGTCCTCTGTCATCGGATGATATTGCGCGTGTTCGTCGTGGGTGAACGCTCCGTGCGCCCTACCTGGGCACCACCTTCGCCTCATCACGCGCCGTCCTCCAACACGCTGCTCAGGCGCGCTCGAGGATGGAGAGTCCGCGGCCGCGGTCGATCAGGTAGATCAGCCCGCGCTCGTCCATGCAGACGTCGTTGCTGCAGACGCGCTGTAGGCCCTCGGGGACGGGCGGCAGGAACGACGCGACCTCCCGCGGCGCATGCGGGTCGGCAATGTCGATGATGCGGAGGCCGTAGGCGAACCATGCAACCGGGATCTCCGTGCCTCTGACTTCCTCGCACGGCTGATGACAGCCGGTGAACGGCGGCTGCGGCGCGCCGTCGACGCCGGCCACCTGGAAGCTCGCGAAGGGCACCGGGCGCGCCTCATCGGTGATGTCCACAAGCCAGAGGAACGAGGGCGGGCTCGGCTCGAGCTTGGCCACGTCCTCGTCGCTCACGATCATCACGCGTCGGCCGCGGAGCGGGAACGGAATCGGCAGCGCCGTGTGGGTCGGGTGGACGAAGGGAGGGCTCCAGTCGAGGCCGGAGACGAGGCGCGGCCGGCTCATGTCCTCGATGTCGAGGATCACGAAACCCCCGTGCCAGTAGCTGACGTAGAGGCGGTTGGCGAGCCGGATCGGGTGATGGCATCGGTGCTGGCGCCCCGGCCACGTCGGCGTCTCGCCCCCCGCGAGCCACTGCCCCGGCATCCACCAGCGCCCCACCTCCTGGGGCCGGCTCGGATCCGCGAGATCGAGGATCATGACGATGTTGCCGACGTAGCCGCGCATCTCCGGCGAGAGGTAGGCGTAGCGGCCGTCGAAGGTGAAGCGGTGCACGCCGGCGCCCCCGCAGCGCCAGAAGGCGATCTCCCGCGGCCGACGCGGGTCCGACACGTCGAAGATGCCGAGACCGCCCTCGAAGCCGGGAGCCGGGCGGTCGGCGGGCTGCGCCTCCCGGTTCACCAGCATGAGGCCGTTGGCAACTCGCACCTTGTGCGAATGCGTGCCCTTCGGGACCTCGACCGTCGCCAGGCGTAGCGGCTTCGATGGGTCGCTGACGTCCACGATCGTGGTGCCGTCCGGCGCGCGCATGTGGGCGATGAACGCCACGTCGCCGTCCACCACTACCTGCCCGCCGCCGGCGCAATCGACATAGCCGACCTCTCTGATGCCGAGTCCGCCGCTCATGGGCGTGCTCCTTTCCGTGCAATGAATCTTTACCGCAGCCTCTGATCCCGAGGGCCCCATCCAGCCGGCGCCGGACAGCTTCCCGCGGCTCCTCTCACGAGTCGAGTGGGTCAGGCGGAGTCGAGGAGGCGGAAGTAGCATCGTCGGCATGGCACTCCCGCGCGCCGCGTCGTCAGGAACGGAACTCCTGGTCCAGGATCTCCGTGATGAACCGGTCAAGCGATACGGGATAGAAGCGGACATTGGGCGCCAGGATGACGCCGGTGTTGATGATCTCGCGCTGGGCCAGCTCGTCGAGCGCGCGCTCCACCTGCATCGACGGGTTCCGGTCGCAGCGCTGGATGGTCAGCTCCTCGCTCTCCAGCGTGACCTGGTGCCGCGAGGAGTAGACGAACGAGAAGACGCGGGCGACGAGTGTCTGGTCCATCAGCTCGCTGTCCTTGAACAGCTCGCCGTAGGTCTGCCCGGCGCGGCCGGGCGCCAGGACCAGCCGCGGCGAGACCTTGATCTTGCCGCGGATCTCGACCGAGCGGGCCGGCCGGTCCTCCTGCGGGCCGACGAGGACATAGGGGAGCACGTGGTAGCCGGCGATGATGCCGCTCACCGGCTTGCGGAGGATCTCCGTGGTCTCGAACAGATGCTTGAGGTACTCCGGATCGTGGCGCTCGGCCATGGCTCGCTAATCTCGCCGCGAAGGACCGACACTTCCATGGTTCCTGCCGATTTCGCCGATTTCGGGGAGATGCCATTCGGTGATGGCCCGGGCCATCAGCCGGAGCATTCGCGCGGCGGTCTCGGTCATGAGCGGGCGGGGATCCTCTCTCGTACGCCATCGGGAAGCGGATAGCGGCGGGTCCACTTGCCCGCCTTGACGACCTGCCCGGGCAGGACGCGCCCCACGATCTCCTCGACGCGCCTGGAGGTCTCGATGAGGGCGTCGAGGTCGATGCCGGTCTCCACGCCCATGGCGCCGAGGCAGTGGACGAGGTCTTCGGTGCATACGTTGCCGGAGGCGCCCGGCGCGAAGGGGCAGCCGCCGAGGCCGCCGATCGAGGCGTCGAAGTGGACGACGCCCATCTGCATCGCGGCCAGGATGTTCGGGATGGCCATGGCGCGCGTGTCGTGCGTGTGAAGCGTCCACTCGACGCCGGGGAAGCGAGCCATCAGGTGCTCGAGCACGCGCCCGACCTGAGCCGGATTGGCCAGGCCCGTCGTGTCGGCCAGGCCGATGCCCCTGCCGCCGAGGGCGACCAGCCGCCCCACCACCGTCTCGAGCTGGGCCAGCGGCACCTCGCCCTCGAAGGGGCAGCCGAAGGAGCAGGAGATGCCGGCATAGAGCGGCTTGCCCGCGCGGTGGGCGACCTGGGCCGTCGCCTCGAGCTTGGCGAGAGACTCGGCGATGGTCATGTTCACGTTGGCAATATTGTGGCTCTCGCTGGCCGAGACCACGGTGTGGATGTCGTCCACGCCCGCGTCCACCGCCCGCGCCGCGCCCTTGTCATTCGGCACGAGGGCCGAGTAGCGCGTGCTCGGCCGCCGCTTGATGCCGGCCATGACGGCCTCGGCGTCCCGCAGCATCGGCACCACCTTCGGCGACACGAAGGAGGTGACCTCGATGCGGGGCATGCCGGTGGCGGAGAGGCGGTCCACCACCTCGATCTTGAGCTCCGTCGGGATGAACTCGGGCTCGATCTGGAACCCGTCTCGCGTCCCCACCTCGCAGATCGTCACGTGCTTGGGCAGCTTCAAGGCGTCTTCTCCTGTAGGGTGTCTCCCATTCCTCTCTCAGGATCTCAATACGAGATGCAGGATCTCAATACGAGCGCGGCATGCCGAGCACGTGTTCCCCGACGTATGCCATCACCAGGTTGTTGTTGATGGGCGCGGTCTTGTAGAGGCGCGCCTCGCGGAACTTGCGCTCGACGTCGTACTCCTCGGCGAAGCCGTAGCCGCCGTGGGCGTCGATGCAGGCATTGGCCGCGTCCCATGCCGCCTCCGCCGCCAGGTACTTGGCCATGTTGGCCTCGGGACCGCAGGACAGGCCGGCGTCGAAGAGCTTGGCGGCCTTGGTGCGCATGAGGTCGCCGGCCTCGACGGCCATGTGCGCCTTGGCGATCGGGAACTGCACCCCCTGGTTGGCGCCGATGGCCTTGCCGAAGATCACGCGCTGGCCCGCATAGGCTACCGCCTTCTCGATGAACCAGCGCCCGTCGCCGAGGGAATCGGAGGCGACGAGGATGCGCTCGGCGTTCATGCCGTCGAGGATGTAGGCGAAGCCCTTGCCCTCCAGGCCGATGAGGCTCTCGGCGGGGATCTCCACATTGTCGAAGAAGAGGGCGTTGGTCGAGTGGTTCATCATCATCCGGAGCGGTCGGACCTCGAGGCCCTTGAGGCCGCGGATGTCGATGAGGAACACGCTCAGGCCCTCGGTCTTCTTCTTCAGCTGGTCGACCGGCGTGGTGCGGGCGAGGAGCAGCATGAGGTCGGACTGGAGCACCCGGGAGATGAAGATCTTCTGGCCGTTGACGACGTAGCGGTCCCCCTTGCGCGCCGCCGTGGTCTGCAGCTTCGTCGTGTCCGACCCCGAGTTGGGCTCGGTCACGCCGAAGGCTTGCAGCCTCAGCTCGCCCGTCGCGATCTTCGGCAGGTACTGCCGCTTCTGCGCTTCCGAGCCGTGACGCAGCACCGTGCCCATGATGTACATCTGGGCGTGGCAGGCTGCCGCGTTGCCGCCCGAGTGGTTGATCTCCTCGAGGATGATGGCCGCCTCCATCATCCCGAGCCCGGCGCCGCCGTACTCCTGCGGGATCAGCGCGGCGAGATAGCCGGCCTTGGTCAGCTCGCTCACGAAGGCCTCGGGGTACTCGCGCTTGGCGTCCAGCTCCCGCCAGTACTCGGGCGGGTACTGCTTGCACAGCTCGTAGACGGCGGCCTTCAGGGCCCGCTGCTCATCGGTTAGGGTGAACGTCATGTTGCTCATCGCGCTGTCTCCGTCTTCAACATGGCCGAGCCATGTTGATCGTGGGCTGACTCACCTCTGTTCGAGCGCCGGCTCCGCCGGCGCAACCCTGTTCCTGGGGGAGGCCTCGGAGGGGGCCGTCGAGGCCCCCTCCGATTCCCCTATTTCCCCTTGAACTCGGGTTTACGCTTCTCGTTGAACGCCCGCACTCCCTCCACGCGGTCGTCGGTGGTCACCGTATTGTTGTAAGCCTCGATGGCCAGCGCCATCCCGGTCTCGAGGTCGGTCTCGGCGCCCCAGTTGATGGCCTTCTTGGCCTGCCGAACGGCGATGGGGCCGTTCTCCGCGATGGTCGCAGCGATCTCCAGGGCCTTGGCCCTGGCTTGGCCTTTGGGCACCAGATGATTCACGAGGCCCAGCGCCTTGGCCTCGCGGGCGTCCACGCGCCGGCCCGTGAAGATCATTTCCTTGGCCATGGGCGACCCGATGATGCGCGGCAGGAGCTGGGTGCCGCCGATGCCCGGGAAAATGCCGCGCGTGACCTCGGGCACCGCGAAGGCCGCGCTCTCGCTCGCCACGATCATGTCGGAGAGCACGGCCAGCTCGCAGCCGCCGCCCAGGGCGAAGCCCTCCACCGCCGCGACCACCGGTACCGGGCAGTGGAGCACGCGCGCGGCTCCCTGCTCGAAGATGAGATGCTGGGCGCGCCAGGCCTCGTCCGTCATGCCTAGGCGCTCCTTGAGGTCGCCGCCCACGCAGAAAGCCTTTTCGCCGGCGCCCGTGAAGACGACGGCGCGCACCGTCTTGTCCCACTGGAAGCCCTCGAAGCAGCGGAGCAGATCCTCACCCATCGCCGTGTTCATCGCGTTGAGCGCCTCGGGCCGGTTCAACTCGACGGTGACGACGAAGCCGTCGGCCGAGCGCGTGACGTTGAGCGTCCTATAGCTGGATGACATGGCGCGCTGCCAGCTCCTCGATGGTCGCGTCGTCATAGCCCAGCTCGGCCAGCACCTCGGCCGTGTGCTCGCCCAGGAGCGGGGGCACCCGCGACACGCCGGGGCGCTCGCCGTCCCACTTGATCGGGAGCCCCACCGCGCGGTACTCGGGCACGCGCGGGTGCTTGGCCGGGATGAGCAGGCCGCTGGCCTCGGTCTGCGGCTCGGCCGCCACGTGGTCGAGCGTGAGGATGGGCGCCGACGGAACACCCACCTTCTGGAGACGGGCGAGCAGGTCCGGGCTCGAGAGCGTGCGGGTCACCGACGCCAGCGTCTCGAAGAGCGCGCTCCGGTTCTTCACGCGCGCCGGATTGCCCGAGAAGCGCGAGTCCCCCGGGAGCGCCGGCAGCCCGAGCGCTGCGCAACACTTGGCGAACAGCGCGTCCGACCCCGCGGCGATCATGACCCAGTCGTCACGCGAGGGGAAGGCCTCGTAGGGCGCGATCATGGGCGTGCCGGAGCCCTGCGGCTCCGGGATCTCGCCCGAGGCGAGGTAGTTGGTCATCTGGAAGGCCGTCCACGCCAGGGCGGTATCGAAGAGCGCCGTCGTCACGTGCACCCCCCGCCCGGTCCGGTCGCGCTCGCGCAGGGCCGCGAGGACGGCCGTCGCGGCCCACATCCCCGTGCCCATGTCGACCAACGACACCGGCACGCGCGCGGGCGGCGCGCCGGGGTGGCCGGTGATCGACATGAGGCCGCCATAGGCCTGCATGAGCGGGTCGTATCCGGGCCGGTCGCGGTACGGCCCGTCGGTGCCGAAGGCGGTGACGGAGCAGTAGACGAGCCGCGGGTTGAGCCGGCGCGTCCGGTCCCAGCCGAGCCCCAGCTCCTCGATGACGCCGGCGCGCAGCGACTGCACCAGGACATCGGCGGGGGCGACCAGGCGCTCGAGGATCTCCCGGCCCTCGGGCGCCTTCATGTCCACGGCGAGGCTTCGCTTGTTGCGGTTGACGCTCATGAAGGCCGCGCTCTCCTGGCCCCAGTAGGGTGGCGCCCACGCGCGCGAGTCGTCCCCGCGCCCCGGCCGCTCCACCTTGACCACCTGGGCGCCCATGTCGGCCAGGATCTGGGTACAGTACGGGCCGGCCACGTTCTGAGTGAAGTCGGCGACGAGGAGGCCGGCGAGCGGCGCGTCCATGAGGGTCACATTATAGCCCGCAGGTCCGAGGCGCCGCACGGGACTGTGTCCGCGCGGGCTTGAAGCTCACCCGCCTGGTCTGCTACGGCGCTCCGGCCGCCCGGGCGGAGATCAACGCCCAGGCCGCATCGGCCAGCGGTCGGGCTCGCTCTCCGCGCTGGCGCGCGTTGGCGTCGTTGGCGGTGCCCGCCAGGACCCGTCCCATGATGCCCTGGGCGATGGCGGAAAGCCGGAACATCGCGAAGCCGACGTAGAAGTCCCAGTCCTCGATCGCGGCGCGGCCGGTGCGCCGGCAGTAGGCGGCCAGGTAGGCCTCCTCGGTCGGGATGCCGAGCTGAGAAAGGTCCCCGCCCTCGAAGCCGTCCATGCTGTCCGCGCTGAGATGGTAGGGCATGCAGTTGTAGGCCAAGTCGCCGAGGGGATGGCCGAGCGTTGACAGCTCCCAGTCCAGCACGGCCACCACCCGGGGCTCCGTCGGATGGACGATCATGTTACCGAGCCGGTAATCGCCATGGACGAGGGTCGTCGTATCGTCAGCGGGGATGTGCTCGGGCAGCCAGGCGATCAATCGCTCCATGGAGGGGATCGTCTCGGTCTCCGAGGCGCGGTACTGGGCGGTCCAGCGATGGATCTGGCGCGCGACGTAGTTGCCGGGCTTGCCGAAGTCGGCCAGCCCCACCGCCCGCCAGTCGACCAGGTGAAGACGCGCCAGCACCTCGTTCATCGCGTCGTAGACCCGTGCTCGCTCGGCGGGCGGCAGGCCGGGGAGCCGCGGGTCGGACAGGACACGACCGCGCACGTACTCCATGATGTAGAAGGGCGTGCCGATCACGCCCGGGTCCTCGCACAGCGCGTAGCTGCGCGGCACCGGGACCCCGGTGCCGGCGAGGCCCGAGATCACGCGGTACTCGCGGTCGACCGCATGCGCCGAGGGGAGGAGCTTGCCCGGGGGCTTGCGCCGGAGCACGTACTCCTGACCGCCCGCGCAGAGGTAGTAGGTCGGGTTCGACTGGCCGCCAACGAACTGCCGCACGGTGAGCCGTCCCGCGAAGCCCGCGACGTGCTCCCGCATGTAGCGGTCGAGCGCCTCGATGTCGAAGCGGTGCGTGTCCCGCACCTCCATCGTGCCTGCGATAGGCTCCAGCAGCTCGGTCATCCAGTGTCCTCCTCCCGGTTCCTCCCCCGGCCGGACTTTACCACGACCGACCGGCCCAGCGGCACCGCCCCGAGGATCAGCGACAGCAAGATACCCCGGCTTGTCTTGTGGCCTATCAGGCGGCGAGATGCCTTCACCAGATCATCGCTTCATTCTGGACCTCGTCTTGCCGCATACACCGCCGGACGACGGGCCGCGTCGCGGCCGCACGCTTGGGATTCGTTCCCGGTCCTCAGGCGGCGCGCGCGCGGAAGGTGAAGGCGACGCGCACCTCGTTGCCGATGGGGTTCAAGGAGGACTGATAGGTGATGCCGTAGTCGCGGCGGTTAATGACGAGCTCGCCAGTGGCCACCAGCGCCGGACTGGTCAGGTCGATGTCCACCGGGACGGCGATCTCGCGCGCGACGCCGTGCAGTGAGAGCCGGCCGAAGACGGTGGCGCGTCGGCCGGCGCCCTCCACGCGCAGGCTCTGGAAGGTGATCGTGGGGAACTGCCGGACGTCGAAGAAGTCCTCGCTGCGCAGGTGGTTGTCGCGCAGCCCGATTCCCGTGTCGATGGAGGTCGCGTCGATGGAGAGCGTGACCTTGGCGGTGGTGAGGTCCTTGGGGTCGACCACGACCTCGCCCGCCAGGCGGTGGAACCGGCCGTCGGCGTTCATGAACCGCGAGGTCGCCTTGAAGGTCACCTCGCTCGCCTCCGGCTGTATGCGGAAGCGGAGGGCGTCGGCCCGGGCGGTTGCGCTCCACGGGAGAGAGGCCAGCGCGAGGAGCAGTGCTGCTGCAACCCGGCGGCGGGGCACTGGTCGGGCGTTCGATCGCTGGGGCGAGAGCGGGCGAGCAGCGCTCATGCGTTCCAGTATCGCTCCCGCGTCAACTCTTCGTGGCGGCGAGCGCGCCGCGAAATCCGACGGGAGCGACCGCCGTCCTGGTGTAGGCTCTTCGGCAGAGCAGACCCGCGATGGACTTTCTCCTCGGCCGTCTCGTCTTTGGCGTCCTCCTCCCTCTCGTCGCCATCGTCGTCCCTCTCGTCGCCATCGTCGTCGCGGCCCTGGCCTTGAGCGCCGTGCGCCGCCGCCCGTCTCCGTCGGGCAGCGACGAGCGGATCGCGGCGCTGGAAGAGCAGGTCCGCGGGCTCCTCTACCGCGTCTGGACTCTCGAGCAGAGCGCTGCCGTCGCGCCTCCCGACCAGCCCCGGGCCGCGGCTCCGGACCCTCCTCCGGCCGCGCCACCTCCGCCGTCGCCCTCTCTCGCCCCCGAGCCCGTGGCGCCGGCTGAGCCGGTCGAGGTCGTCGCGCCGCCGGCCGCGGCTGCGGAGGAGCCACGACAGCGTTCGCTCGATCTCGAGCAGCGCATCGGAGCGCGCTGGTCCACCTGGGTGGGCGTTGTCGCCATCCTGTTCGGGATCGGCTTCTTCCTCAAGTGGTCCTTCGAGAACGACCTGCTCGGTCCGGGGGCGCGCGTGCTCCTGGGCCTCGTCGCGGGCCTTGGCCTGCTGATGAGCGGACTCCTGCTGCATCGACGGCGCGATGTGCCACACCTCAGCGAAGGGCTGGCCGGCCTCGGACTCGGCGTGCTCTACCTCTCGCTCTACGGCGCCCACGCGGTCTACGGCCTCGCGGGGCCGGGCGTCACCTTCGCAGGGATGTTCGCGGTGACCCTGCTGGGTGCGCTGGTGTCGGTCGTGTCGAACCGCCAGATCGCCGCGGTCCTGACCGTGCTCGGCGGGCTGCTCACGCCGGTGCTCCTCACGGTCGAGCAGCCAGACGAGCGAAACCTGCTCGCGTATCTGCTGGTCCTCGACCTGCTGGTGCTCGGCATCGCGCGCTTCAGGACCTGGCCCGCGCTCGGCCGGCTGGCGTGGGCGGGCACGGCGCTCCTCTTCGCCGCGACGCTGTCTCGCGAGCCCGACTCGCCTCACCCGTTGAGCCGGCTCGCGCTCCTGTCGGCCCTGTTCGTGCTGTTTCTCGCGGTGCCGCTCATCCAGCCGCTCGCCCGGCGCCGGCGTCAGGCCGAGATCGATCTCCTGCTCGTGGTGGCCAATGCGGCGGGCTACTTCTGGACGGTGTACGTGACGCTGGAGCCCTGGCATCCTCGCGCCGAGGGCGCCTATGCCCTGGCTCTGGCCATCGTTTATCGGCTGGTCTCGGCCGACTATGCCGCCCGCGTTCCGGACGACGAGGCGACGGTGGTGCTCCACGAGGGCGTCGCGTGGACCTTTCTCACCCTTGCCATTCCGCTCGCCCTTGCGGGCCGCTGGGTGACGCTGGCCTGGGCGGCCCAAGGGGTCGTGCTGCTCTGGAGCGCCTCACGGGTCCAGACGCCGGTCGCGGCCTGGGGTGGGCTGGCGGCGCTCCTGCTGGCGGGCGCTCGGGTAGTGGCCGCGGACCGCTACGGCCGGGGTGCGATACCGGTGTGGAACCTCACCTACCTCGTGCACCTCCTCGTGGTGGTCGCGCTCGCCTGGGGTGGGGTACTGGCCTCCGCGGCGCGGCCCGAGAGGCTCGGGGGACTGACCGGGCCGATCATCCGCAGCGTGCTCTGGCTTGTCGCGGCCCTGGTCCTGGCCGTGCTGTTCTGGCGGGAGCCGGCGGGGCTCTGGCCGGCCACGCTGCTCACGGCCGAGCTGCTCGCAGTAGCCCGGCTCGCGCGCGCCGCGACCTCGCCCGCCTGGACCATCGCCGCCCCGATCCTGGCGGCCGTGCTCCTGGCAAGGGTCCTGGGCGCCGATGACCTGCAGGCCCGCATCGCCACCGAGTCGCTCCTCAACGCTCCGCTCTTCTCGCGCATTGCCGCGTGTGCCGCGCTGGCAGTCGCCGGTGGCTGGATGGCGCGCTCCGCGGCCTCGGCGCGAGCCCCGCTCTGGGGGCGGTGCCTGTCGGGCGCCGCGGGCCTCGCGCTTCTCTTCGTGCTGAGCGTGAACTGGACGCGGTATCAGGGGGCCGGCGCCCGTTGGACGACCCAGGTCGGGCTATCCGTCCTCTGGACGCTCTATGCGGCCGCGGCGCTTGGCTGGGGCTTCATCCGGTCGCGCCCGCCCGTTCGCTATGCCGCGCTGGCCCTGTTCGGCCTCACCGTGTTCAAGGTGTTCCTCGTGGACCTCGCGGCGGTGCGGACGGCGTACCGCATTCTCTCCTTCCTCGTCCTGGGCGTGGTCCTGCTCGGTGTCTCGCTGCTCTACCAGAAGGCGCGGAAAGCCGCCTGCTGAGGCGGTCGGTCGCCGCATGCCGCCGACTCGACGCCCGCTTACGCAGGCAATGTCCTTCCCATCAGCTCGGCGTGGAGCAGCGCGGCACCCGCGGCCAGCGCCCGGATCTTCTGGTTGCAGATGTAGCGGGGGGACCAGCCGAACCCGCAGTCGGGGTTGACGGAGAGCTTCTCCGCCTTGCAGACCGTCAGCACGCGCCGGATCCGCTTGGCGACATCCTCGGGCGTTTCCGGGTAGAACCCCTTCACGTCGACGACACCGGCCCCGAGCTCGCGGTCCCGGCCGTACTCCTTCCAGAGGTCCAGCTCGGCCAGCTCACGGCCGGCGAACTCGAGCACGAACTGCTCTGCTCGCGCCTCGAGGAGGCGGAAACTCAGAACAATCTCGGGAATGCGCTTCACTCACTCGGAGAGCGTGAAGCCGGCACCGTCCACCTCGAGGAAGCGGTCGCCGCCTACCGCCTGTCGCTGGAGGAGTACACGCGCGAGCGCGCACCCCACCATTGGGCACAGACGCAGCTCAACCTAGCAGCCGCGCTTCGTACGCTCGGAAGACGACAGAGGCACCTTCAGGCGCGCGTAGAACGGGTGACCCGGCGAGACCGGCAGCTCGGTGGTCGGAACCCACATCGGGGCTTGCTCGCTCTTCCGTTTGCCCATCGCCATGGGCCGCAGTTTACGTTCCCGCTCTCGCTTCGGGCGATGAATCTCTCACGACTTTCACCACGGGCTGCTAGCCCCAGCCCCATTTCAAGTCCACTGCCTTGCCAGTTGAGGCTAGCCCTCCGGGTCAAGCGTGACGGTTACTTACGATACACGATCCGGCTGGAAAGGTGCTGAACCCGTCTACGGCGACAGCACACCGACGCGCGTCCGGTACCCGTCGACGATGTCCGGCTTGGCGCCATTGGCGGTGTTGGCGTACTCCCCGATGTAGTGGACGGTGCGGTCGTCCACCGGATCGACCACCGCCGTCGAGAAGTCCATCCGCTTGCCCGGGGTGGTGACTCTCGTCTGCTTCGCTTGCCACCTGCTGACGGAGACCGCTCACCCGCCGCCGACCGACTACTACGCCTCGTTCACACAGCTCGCCGCGCTCGGTGTCTACGACATCGAGTTCGGGCGCCGCATCGCCGCGTGCGCTGGGCTTCGAAATAGGATCGTCCACGAGTACGACGAGGTCGATCCCCGCAAAGTGCACGAGGCGCTCGGAACGGCCATACAGGACGTGTCCGCGTACCTCCGGGCGATCGAGGATTACGTGAAGAGGACGTCGGGCGGGTAGACGTTGTGCCGCAAGGGCGATGCTTCATCCAGGCAGCTTCGGGCGGACGTCGCGCTCGAGGAACCCGATCACCGCCTGGGAGAACGCGTCGTTCTGGTCCCCCGCCACCATGTGGGCGGCGCCCCCCACGTCGACGACCTTCGCGCCCGCGATGCGGCGGAGAAACTCCTGCACGCCCTCCTCGGTGACGACGTCGCTGAGCAGGCCCCGGACGAGGAGCGTCGGGACCCGGATGTTCCCCATCGCCGCCTGGAAGAGGGCCTCGAATTCCGGGCGCGGCACCTCGGTGCGGCCTCCCTCGAGGAACCGCGGGTCCCAGTGCCAGTA
>WNGA01019526.1_pt1 | contig 13351 bp, 10 predicted proteins | sample 5400061 | NCBI WGS metagenome assembly WNGA01 (sample SAMN13153366, study PRJNA577476) | soil metagenome | isolation source: 100 cm soil or saprolite under grassland replicate 2 | place: USA:California | collected 2016-06-15 | reverse complement strand
GGTTCGCGCCAGCAACTCGTCTATCTCGTGCCGCCGGCGGCGGGTGGCGTCTACAGCGTCGAGGTGAAGATCGAGCAACCAGGCTCGGGGCGCTACGCCCTCGCGCTGGCGAAGCGATGACGCGTTCGCGGTACGATCGCCCGCGAGAGGAGGAGCGATGAAGACGCTTTCGTTGTTGTTCGTCCTGCTGGCGGCCGCGCTTGTTCCCGCAACCGTTGCGGCTGAGCCGCCGCAGGACTTCGTCACGGGTTCCGGCTGGATCTCGTATTTCGACTTCCCGACCGCCGGCGAGACGACCGTGGAGCAGAACGCCGTCTCCGCGCACGCCGGTCCGCTCGGAGAGGACCCGCACGGCACGCTCCTGCTGCATTCGCCGTTCGGCGACCAGCGGGCGACGGTCACGTGCCTGCACGTCACCGGAAGCAAGGCCGTCGTCGGCGGGGAGATCACGAGCGGCGGCACGTACCTGGGCCTGCCGGTCACGCACCTCGAGCTCACAATCGAAGACAACGGCTCCGGCCGTGGCGCGCCCGACACGGCGATCGGGTTCATCTTCATCAACCGGCCGCCGGGCTTCGACCCGTGCACGCCGGTGCTCGGCTTCCCGCCGATCTACGACGTCGTGCGCGGGAACTTCGTCGTCAACGACGCGTAGTTAAGACAACAGTTCCTCGTCGGGAACCTCGCGCAGCACGCGCGCGGGATTCCCGACGACTACTGCGCGCGGCGGAACATCCTTGACGACGACCGCGCCCGCGCCGACGAACGCCTCCTCGCCGATCTCGACGCCTGGGCAGAGGATCGCGCCGCCGCCGACGCGCGCGCCGCGCCGGATCGTCGGGCCCTTGATCAGCTCGTGGCGCTTCTCGGTGCGTCCCATGAAGTTGTCGTTCGTCGTGACGACGCACGGCGCGATGAAGACGTTGTCCTCGAGCGTCGAGTACGCGGTGATGTACGCGTCGGCTTGGATCTTCGTCAGTGCGCCGATCGTCGTGTCGTTCTCCACGAGCGAGCCGCGCCCGACGACGACGTCGTCGCCGATCGTCACGCGCTCACGAACGCACGACTGGTCGCCCAGGATGACGCGCGCGCCGACTTTTGTCCCGGCAAACAAGACCGCGCCTGTCGAGATGACCGATCCATCCCCCACGACGGCGGGCGGCAGTTGCTCGCGCTTGGTCGTCGAGCGGGGTGAGAGCGTCGGCTGCTTGCCGACGACCGCGTACTCGAGCACCTTGCTCGAGCGCCCGCACGACCATTGCGCCGTCGCGCGCGACCTTGGCGCGGTCGCCGTCCCCGGCGACGAGTCGCAGGAAATGCTGGCACTCGAGCTTCAGCGGCTCGTCGGTCGAGATCTTCGGGCTCGAGATGTCACCGGTGCGCGTCTGCCACTCGCCGTATGTCTCGGCGCGTTTCCACGGCGCCTTCTCGTAGATCGTCACCTTGCGCTCGAGCTCCATGTCGTCGAACACGACCATCTTCTCGCGGCCGACGACCGTGATCCTGCGCATCTTGTGCGGATCGAGCCACGACAGGTGCATGTGCGCGATCTTCCCCGACGGGAAGCGCAGGTAGCAGAACACGACGTCCTCGACGCCGGGCGTCAAGAACGCGTTGCCGTGCGCGACCGCCTCGGACGGCTCCTCGTCGAGCAGGTAGAGGATCACCGAGAGGTCATGCACGCCGAGCGACCAGAGCGCGTTCTCGTTCGTGCGCACGATGCCGAGGTTCTGCCGGTTGCCGTAGATGCAGAGCACGTCGCCGAGCTCGCCCGCGTCCACGAGCTGCTTCAGCTTCTCGACGCCCGGGTGGTAGAGGAGCAGGTGCCCGGGCATGAGGACGAGGTCGCGCGCCGCGGCGATCTCGACGAGCTCGTCCATCTCGATCGCGCGCATCGCCGGCGGCTTCTCGACGAGCACGTGCTTGCCCGCCTCGAGCGCCCGCTTCGCGAGGTCGTAGTGCGTCGGCACGGGCGTCGCGATCACGACGGCGTCGAGCGAGTCGTCCGCGAGCACCTCGTCGAAGTCGCCCGTGACCCGCCCGCTCGGGTAGCGCGGCGCGAACTCCGCCCGCCGCTCGTCGCTCGTGTCGCAGAGCCACGTGAGCTCCGCGAGGTCGTCGAAGTTGCGCGCGAGGTTCGGTCCCCAGTAGCCGAGGCCCGCGAGCGCGACCTTCGTCACAGCTTCCAGACCTTGCCGTCGATCTCGACGCCCTTCGTGGCGTTGCGAAAGTCGACGACGACCTTGCCGCGGCGCACGACGTCGTCGTAGTTAATCGCGGAGTGCGCAGTGACGATCGCGACGCAGTCGTACGCCTCCGGCTCGAGCGGCACGGAGCTGAGCCCGTCGAACTCTGCGACGTGCGGGCGGACGTCGTCGATGTCGGGCTTGTACGCGACGCCGAGCACGAGCACCTTCGATCCCTTCAGCGACTTCTGCGCGCCGTGGTTGAGCGCCTGCGAGATCACCGAGCGGCAGAAGTACGGCATGTTGTTGTTGATCTCGCCCGCGAGCTCGACGAAGCGCGTGTTGAAGTCGAACTCGCGCGCCTTCCACGCGAGGTAGTACGGGTCGAGCGGGATGCAGTGGCCGCCGAGGCCCGGGCCCGGCTGGAACGACATGAAGCCGAATGGCTTCGTCGCGGCGGCGTCGATCACCTCCCAGACGTCGATGTCCATCCGGTCGCAGAGCTGCGCGAGCTCGTTGACAAGCGCGATGTTCACCGAGCGGAAGATGTTCTCGAGCAGCTTCGACAGCTCCGCCGCCTCCGCCGTCGAGACCTTGTGCACATTGTCGACCGCCGACCGGTAGAACGCCGCCGCCGCCTCGGTCGACGCGTCGTTGATCCCGCCGACGACCTTCGGCGTCGTCTTACCCGTCCAGTCGGTGCGTCCGGGATCGACGCGCTCCGGCGCGAACGCGAGGTGGAAGCCCTCTCCGGCCTTCAGGCCGCTGCCCTGCTCGAGGATCGGCTGCACGATCTCGCGCGTCGTCCCGGGGTACGTCGTCGACTCGAGCACGACGAGCTGGCCCGCGTGGAGGTGCGGAGCGATCGAGCGCGAGGCGCTCTCCACGTAGCCGAGGTCCGGCTCACGCTGCGGCGAGAGCGGCGTCGGGACGGCGATCACGATCGCGTCCGACTCCGCGACGACGGCGTAGTCGGTCGTCGCCGTCACCGCGCCGGAGTCGACGAGCCGCTTCAACGTCTCGGACGGGACGTCGTTGATGTGACTCTCGCCGCGATTGATGGCGTCCACGAGCGACGGGACGAGGTCGACGATGACGACCCGCTTCCCGGCCTCCGCGAACGTCTGCGCGTGCGGCAGGCCGACGTAGCCGGCGCCGATGACCGCAATGTCCCAGCCCATACCGGGGATCAAGCGTACAGAGCCGCAGCGATGCGGCCGGACGCCTTCCCGTCTCCGTACAGGGGCGGCCGCTCGTCGGGCATCCGCGCGTCCCGCACCGCCTCGAGGAGTGCGTCGGGATCGTCGTCCACGAGCGTGTTCGCGCCGACCTCGACGGTGTCGGTCCACTCGGTCGACGGCCGCAGCGTCACACAGGGGATGCCGTACCAGTACGCCTCCTTCTGCAGGCCGCCCGAGTCTGTGAGGACGACGCGCGCCTGCGAGGCGAGCGCCGCGAAGTCGAGGTAGCCGAGCGGCTGCGCGAGCCGGACGTGCGGCGCGAGGCCGGAAACGAGCGACGCCGTCCGCGGATGGGCGGGAAAGACGATCCTCTCGTCGAGGCGATTCAGTCCCTCGACGATCCGCGCGAGACGTTCGGGCCGGACGTTCGCCTCGCGGTGAATCGTGCAGACGAGGAAGCGTCGCGGCTCGACGCCGAAGCGGTCGAGGACGTCCGAACGCTCGCGCGCGATCGGCGCGAAGAGGTCGAGCGCGTCGCGCATCACGTCGCCGACGACCTCGACCCGCCCGGTGACGTGCTCCCGCTCGAGCGTCGCGCGCGAGCGCTCGTCGGGAGCGAAGAGGAGCTGCGAGATGCGGTCGACCTCGATGCGGTTCCGCTCCTCGGGCATCGAGAGGTCGCCGCTGCGGAGGCCGGCCTCGACGTGCCCGACGCGTGCGCCTGCGGCCGCAGCCGCTTCGGCGCCCGCGAGCGTCGAGTTCGTGTCGCCGTAGACGAGCACCCAGTCCGGCAGCTCGCGCTCGATCGCCTCGCGGATCCGCGGCTCCATCAGCTCCGAGTCGGCCGTCTGCAGGTCGAGCCGGTAGTCCGGCTCGCGCAGTCCGAGCTCGTCGAAGAAGACCTGCGACAGCTCCGGGTCGTAGTGCTGGCCCGTGTGCAGGACGACGTTGTCGGCGCCCGCGTCGCGAAGCGCGACCGAGAGCGGCGCGGACTTGATGAACTGCGGACGGTTGCCGACGACCGAGAGGATCTTCACGAAGGCAAGCCTTGCATTCCCGGGCGCGCTCGCGCTCGGCGCGGTCGCGCTGACCGCCGCCGTGAACGGCGGCTACTTCCCGACCGAATGGGGCTGGCCGGCGCTCGCGTTCGTGCTCGTGACGCTGCTCGCGGTGCTGCTCCGCGACCGCGTCGCGCTCAGCCGCCGCGAACAGGCGACGCTCGCCGCGTTCGGTGCGCTCGCCGTCTGGACGCTCCTCTCGATCGCGTGGTCGAACGCGACGGAGCCGGTGCTTTCGGCAGAGCGGCTCCTTGTCTACGTGACGTTCCTCGCCGCCGTCTTTCTCGTCACGACCCGCCGCACGGCGGCGTTGCTGCCCGCGGGCGTCCTCGCCGCCGCCTTCGCGGTCTGCACGTACGCCGTCATCACACGGCTCTTTCCCGGCCGGGTCGAGTCGTGGCCGCCCAGCGACGGGTACCAGCTCGCGACGCCGATCGGCTACTGGAACGGCGTCGGCATCCTCGCGGCGATCGGCGGGCTCGTCGCCGTCGGCTTCGTCGCGGAGGAGGCGCCGCGGGCCGCGCGCGCGCTCGCGGCGGCGACGCTGCCCGTGCTGCTCACCGCGCTCTACCTCACGTTCAGCCGCGGATCGTCCGCGGCGTTCGTCCTCGGTCTCGCGGTCGCGCTCGCGCTCGAGCGGCGCCGGCTCCGCTTCCTCGCGCTCGCGGCGGCGACGCTCGTTTTCGCCGCGGTGGCGGTGCTCTTCGCGCGGCAGGCGGACGCGCTCACGCACGCGGGCGCCTCGCTCGCGTCCGCGACGTCGGCCGGCCACCGCCTCGCGCTCGTGCTCGCGCTCTGCACCGCGGCGTCCGCCGCCGTGGGCTGGGCCGCCGTCGCGGCTGGGCCGCCGTCGCGGCCGAGCAGCGCGTGCAGCTCGCCGGGCGCGCGCGGCGCGTCGTGGTCGCGGCGCTCGCCGGTCTCGCCGCGCTCGCGATCGTCGTCGCGCTCGTCGCCGCCGGGGGCCCGATCGCGCTCGCCGATCGCGCGACGAAGTCGTTTCGCGCGCCGCTTCCGAGATCCGGCGGCGACCTCAACCGCCGGCTCGTCAGCCTCTCGAGCAACGGCAGGAGCGAGTACTGGCGGGTCGCCTGGACCGAGATCCGCGACCGGCCGGCGCTCGGCGGCGGCGCGGGGAGCTACGAGCGGTACTGGCACCGCCACCGCCGCACGTCCTACGAGACGCTCAACGCCCACAACCTCTACCTCGAGACCCTCGCCGAGCTCGGACCCGCCGGCCTCGTCCTGCTCGCCGCCGCACTGGGCCTGCCGCTCGCCGCGCTCGGACGCGCGCGCGGCGCATCCGGGGTGACCGCGGCCGCGGCGGCGTACGCCGCCTTCGTCGCGCACGCCGCGCTCGACTGGGACTGGCAGATCCCCGCGGACACGCTCGCCGGCCTCGCCTGCGGCGCGGCGGTGCTCGTCGCGGCGCGGCGGCCGGGCGCGGCCACGCCCGTCTCCGGCCGCGCCCGCGCGCTCGCGACGGCCGCGCTCGTGCCGCTCGCCGCCTGCGCGATCGTCGTCGAGGTGGGAAACACCGCCCTCGCGCGCAGCAGCTCGGCCCTCGAGCGCGACGACCCCGCCGCAGCCGCGGCCGCCGCGCGTCGAGCCCATCGTTGGGCGCCGTGGTCGGCGGAGCCGTGGCAGCGGCTCGGCGAGGCCCAGCTCGTCGCCGGCGACCTCGAGGCGGCGCGCCGCAGCCTCCGGCACGCGATCCGGCTCGACGGCTCCGAGTGGAGCAGCTGGTACGACCTCGCCGAGGCCTCGAGCGGCCCGGCGCGGGCCCGCGCGCTGGACGAGGCCGAGCGGCTGAACCCGCGCAGCCGCGAGGTCGCGACGCTCCGCACGAAAGGGTGATTCTCCTTCGGACCGCAAGTTTTCGGGCCGACACACGTCTCTATCTAGGACGGCCGCTAACCAACGACCGCGGAGGACGCGTGAGCGAAGAAGGACGTTTCGAGAGTAAGCGCACCAGGACGATCCTGGGCGTCGTCGTCGTGGCAGCGTCGCTCGTCGTCGCCGCGGCGCTGGCCGGCATCGGCTTCGCCTTTTCCGGGATCAGCGCCCAGCAGTACCAGTACGGCAAGGTCACGATGTGCCACAAGACGCATTCGAAGAAGAACCCGTACGTGACCATCGTCGTCTCGAAGAACGCAGTGGCGGCACACCAGAAGCATGGCGACACGCTTGGTCCGTGCCCGCCCAGCCCGGGTAAGCCCGGCAACAACCATCCGGGTAACCCGCACGGGACCACGACCACGACCACGGCCACGCCCACGCCGGCGCCGAGCCAGCCCGGTAACAACGGGAACGGCAACGGCGGCGGCAAGCCTGCCGACACGCCCGGCAACGGCCCAGGTGGCAACGGCAACGGCCACGGGGACAACGGCAAGGGCCACGGCAAGTAGCCCGCCCCACGGTCGAGTGAAGGAGCGAGAGGCCGGCGCAAGCCGGCCTCTCGTCGTCTCGGGGGCGTCACGAGCCGTCACGGCGGGGGCTACACTGTCCCTCCCTGCGGGCCGTTAGCTCAGTTGGTAGAGCAGGGGACTCTTAATCCCAAGGTCGAAGGTTCGAATCCTTCACGGCCCATCTCGGGTCTCTGAGGAGGGGGCTCGTGGGGGAACCATGGGTTCCCCCACGCTGTTCCAACGGTCGAAGGTTCGAATCCTTCACGGCCCATCTCTGGGTGTTCGCGAGCCGGCTTTGCCCGGCCGCTCGTGACGAGGGCTACGATTTGCCGGTGACCGAGCAGATGGTGGGGGCCGCGGTCGACGATCTGCTCCGCTCGCGGGACGAGGAGATCGGCCGGCTGGGCTTGCTCGTCGAGGCGTCGGGCCGGCTGCTGGCGACGCTCGACCTCGACGCGGTCCTGCCGCAGGTGCTGGAGCTGGCCCGCGGCACCCTCGACGCGGACGCCTACGCGCTCTGGCAGCACTTCGGGGACGGAAACTGGGAGCTGCGCGCCGCCTCCGGCCTCTCGGAGCGGTACATCGCGAGCGCCCAGGCGGCGATTCAGGGCAACGATGCCGTCGTCTCCCTCGACGAGGGACCGCTCGTCGTCAACGACGTCGCCGCGACGGAGTGGCTGACGCCGGAGCATCGCGCCGCGCACGCAGCGGAAGGCACACGGTCCTTCCTTGCCCAGCCGCTCGTCCACCGCGAAGCGGTGATCGGCACGCTCGTCTTCTACTACCGCGCACGGCACGAGTTCGTCGATTCGGAGCTGCGTGCCGCCGCGGCGGTCGGCGAGCTCGCGGCGGCAGCGATCGGCACGGCCGCGATCTACGGCGAGCAGCGTCAGCTCGCGGAGGATCGCCGGCTGCTCGTCGAGTTCAGCGCGGCGCTCGGCTCCTCGCTCGACTACAGGACGACCCTCAGGAACGTGGCGTACCTCGTGGTGCCGAGGTTCGCCGACTGGTGCGCGATCGACGTGGTCGACGACGACGGGCAGATCAGGCGCCTGACGACCGCGCACGTCAATCCCGACAAGGTGGCCCTGGCGGAGAGGCTCGGCGATCTGGTCGCGTTCGACCCGGATGCGCCCCGGGGCGCGCCGAAGGTGATTCGCACGCAGGAGCCCGAGCTGACGTCGCACATGACGGACGCAATGCTCGAAGAGCGACTGGCGACAGTCCCGGCCGAGATCCGCGAGACGATCCTGGATCTGGGGCTGCGCTCGGTGATGACCGTGCCGCTCGTCGCGCGCGGGCGGACGCTCGGGGCGATCACGTTCGTAGCCGCGGAATCGGGCCGCCGCTACAGCGAGTCCGACCTCGCGAACGCGATGGACCTCGCGCGCCGCGCGTCGATCGCGGTCGACAACGCCCGCCTCTACGCGGAGGCACTCCAGAACGAGCGCCAGCTGCGATTCCTCGCCGAGGCCGGGAGCATGTTGAACGAGTCGCTCGACTACGAGCAGACCTTCCAGCGGCTCGCGCGGCTCGCCGTCCCGGAGGTGGCCGACTGGTGCATCGTCGACGTGGTCGAGGGAGAGGAGATCCGTCGCGTCGCGGTGGCGGCCGCGGACGCCGATCAGCACGATGCGCTCGAACAGCTGCGCGCGCGCTACCAGCCGAGCTGGGACTCGCCGCAACCGGCGGCGCGCGCGCTGCGCGAAGGTGGCCCGGTCATCTTCGAGGACTTCAGCGGCGACGCGCTCGAGCAGACGGTCATCGACGAAGACCACCTCGAGCTGATGCGCAAGCTCAACCCGCGCTCGGCCGTCGCCATGCCGCTCGTCGCGCGCGGCGAGACGGTCGGCGCAATCACGTTCGCGTGGTCCCGGTCGGACCGCCGCTACAGCGAGCGCGACCTGGCCCCGATGGAGGACCTCGCGGCGCGCGCGGCGCTCGCGATCGACAACGCCCGCCTCTACGAGCGCGAGCGCGAGGCCGTCGACCGGCTCTCGTTCCTCGCAGGCGCGAGCTCGACGCTCGCGTCGTCGCTCGACTACGAGACGACGCTCGCGAACGTCGCGCAGCTCGTCGTACCGCGTCTCGCCGACTGGTGCGCGGTCGACGTGGTCGACGCCGACGGAGCGACGATCCGCCGCCTCGCGCTCGTCCACAAGGACCCGGCCAAACGCGAGGCGGCGGACCGCTCCCGCGACCTCTTCGCGCCGATGATCGACGAAGCGGAGGGCTCGGCGCGCGTGATCCGCACCGGCGAGCCGGTCCTCTACCGCACGATCTCGCGCGCCTTCCTCGAGAGCTCGGCACCGAACGAGGAGGTCGCGCGGGTCCTGGGCGAGCTCGGGCTCGTGTCGGCGATGGTCGTCCCGTTGCGCGTCGGCGGCCGCACGCTCGGCGCGTTGACGTTCGCCTCGTCGGACCCGGGGCGGCTCTACACCGACGACGAGCTGAGCTTCGCGGAGCACCTCGGCCGCCGCGCCGCCACCGCGGTCGACAACGCGCTGCTCTTCCGCGCCGCCGAGCAGCGGGCTCAGGCGGCGGTCGCGCTCGCGTTCGTCGGCGACGGCGTCTTCCTCGTCGATCAGGGCGGCATCGTCCGCATCTGGAACACCGCGGCAGCCGTGATCACCGGCCTCCCCGAGCCCGACGTCGTCGGACGTCCCGCGGCCGAGGTCGTCCCGAGCTGGTCGACGATCGCGGCGCACGTGCCGCTCGCGGAGGGCCCCGGCCGGCCGCGGCCGGAGACGGTGCCCGTCGAGCTGCACGGCGGCGAGCGCTGGCTCTCGATCTCCGGTGTCGCCTTCGAGGAGGGGACCGTCTACGCCTTCCGCGACCTGACCGAGGAGCGTCGCGTCGAGCGCCTGAAGAGCGAGTTCGTCTCCACGATCTCCCACGAGCTGCGGACGCCGCTGGCGGCGATCTACGGCGCGGCGCTGACGCTGCGGCGGGAGGAGCCGTCGCTCGAGGCGCAGCGCGAGGGCCTTCTCGACGTGATCTCGGGCGAGTCGGAGCGGCTCGCGCGGATCGTGAACGACATCCTCTGGGCGAGCCGGCTCGAGTCCGGCACGCTGCACGTCGCGATCGAGAGCTGCGACCCGGTCAAGCTCGCGACCTCGGTCGTCGACGCGACTCGGGCACATATCCCGTCGAAGATCGCACTCGAGTTCGAGGCCGAGCCGGAGCTGCCGCTCGTCGCCGCCGACCCCGACAAGGTGCGGCAGGTGCTGACGAACCTCGTCGACAACGCGGTCAAGTACTCGCCCGACGGCGGCGCGGTCCGCGTCACGCTGCGGCGCAGCGGCGCCCGGATCGCGTTCACCGTCCACGACGAGGGACTCGGCATCCCGCTCGCCGAGCAGGCACGCATCTTCGAGAAGTTCTACCGCCTCGACCCGGAGCTGACCCGCGGCGTCGGCGGCACCGGGCTCGGCCTCTACATCTCGCGCGAGCTCGTCCGGCACATGGGCGGCCGGGTCAGCGTCGTGTCGCGCGAAGGCGAGGGATCGATCTTCCGCGTCGAGCTTCCCGTCGCCGTCCGCGCGTGAGCGCGAAGGGCGGCCTCGCGACCGCCCCTCGCGGCTCGAATCGAACTCCGGCCTAGTAGCCCGGGCCTTCCTCGTATCCCCGGCGCCTGCCCCAGTAGCCGGGGCCGCCCCACGACGACCAGAAGATCATCGAGACGACGAGGCCGATGATCCCGACGACCAGCAGGATGACGCCGACCGTGTGAATGCTCACGCCGGAGACGGTCGCCGTCACGGCCCAGGTGAGGATCGCGCCGGCCGCGATCAGAAGAATGCTGACTCCGACTCCCATGGTTCCTCCTTTTCGAGATCCAACCCGGGCGCGAAGGGTCCGTCGTGGCTCGCTTCGGCCCGTTCTCCGAAACAACGGGCGGACGTCCGGTCGGGATACGCCGGATGGCCGTGCAAGATCGCCGCGTGACCCGTTAGGCTCCGCGACCTAGATGCGTGTGCGGAAAGGTGCAGCCGTCCAGCTCGTCGTGCTGGCCTTGATCGCCGGCGCGTTGACCACCGGTGTCGCGGTCATCCCGCACTGGCTGCCGCCTTCCGCCGCGGAGCAGGCCGATCGCATCCACGCGGTCATCTGGTACGTGACGATCATCTGCGTCGCCATCTTCGCGATCGTCGTCGCGGCGCTCGCGTACTCGATCATCCACTTCCGCGCCGCGCCCGACGACGATTCGGACGGGCCGCCTGTCCACGGGCACACCGGCCTCGAGGCGCTCTGGACGGCGGTGCCGTTCCTGCTCGTCACGTCGATGGCCGTCTTCAGCGCGATCGTCCTCGCGCGCAACGACCGCACCGGTTCGAACGCGCTGCACGTGGACGTCACCGCGCAGCAGTTCGCGTGGAGTTTCAAGTATCCCGACTCGAACAACGTCGCTTCGAACGTGCTCCGGCTGCCCGTCGGACGCACGGTGCGCTTCAACCTGCGCTCGCTCGACGTGCTCCATTCGTTCTGGGTGCCCGAGTTCAGCCAGAAGCAGGACACGGTCCCCGGCCTCGTGACGCACGTGACGATCACGCCGACGAAGACCGGCGTCTATCCGATCATCTGCACCGAGCTCTGCGGCCTCGGCCATCCCGTGATGCGCTCGACGGTGATCGTCATGAAGGCCGCGCAGTTCGACAAGTGGCTAAAGGCTCAGGCGCAGGCGACGGGAGGCGGCGGCGCGAACGCCGGCAAGGCGGTCTTCGCGAACAACGGCTGCAACGCGTGTCACACGTTGCAGGCCGCGGGGGCGACCGGAAAGATCGGGCCCGATCTCGATAAGCTCCCCGGCCTAGCGGAGAAGGCGGGGCAGCCGCTCGAGCAGTTCGTCCGCGAGTCGATCGTGAATCCCGACGCGTACATCGAGACAGGATTCCCGAAGGGAGTCATGCCGCACACGTTCGCATCGCTGCCGAAGGACCAGCTCGACGCGCTCGTCAAGTACCTCATCGACTCCTCGAAGGGAGCGAAGTGACCGAGGTCGCGCACACGAACGGCCACCACGTCGAGCACGCGGCTGCGGCGCCGCCCACCGGCTGGCGTCGCTGGACCGCCGGGGGCTGGCTGCGCGCGCTGTGGATGACGCCGCTGTTCTTCGCGATCGGCCTCGGGCTCGTCCTGCTCTTCCGCACGATCGGCGGCTGGGATCCGCTCTGGGAGTGGAACACGATCGTCGTCGTCGCGTTCCTGACCGCGATGCCGATCGGCTTCCTCGCCGGGATCGGCGCGTTCGACTACTGGGTCTACTACGCGCTCGGCGGCAAGACCCGACCCGAGGACCACTCCGGTCACGGCGCGCGCTCGTGGAAGGACTACTTCCGCGTCAACACCGACCACAAGGTGATCGGCGTTCAGTACCTCTCGACGACGTTCTTCTTCTTCATCGTCGGCGGCCTGCTCGCGATGCTCGTGCGCGCGGAGCTCGCGCGTCCGGGCATGCAGGTGACCGACAACCAGGGCTTCAACTCGTTCTTCACGCTGCACGCGACGCTGATGATCTTCCTGTTCATCATCCCCGCGTTCGCCGGGCTGGCGAACTACGTCGTGCCGCTGATGCTCGGCGCGCCCGACATGGCGTTCCCGCGCCTGAACGCGCTCTCGTTCTGGCTGCTGCCGATCGCCGGTCTGATCCTCATCGGCTCGTTCTTCGCGCCGGGCGGACCGCCGGCGGCCGGCTGGACGGGCTACGTGCCGCTGTCGACGCACCAGCCGATGGGAACGATCTTCTTCAACATGGCGGTCCAGTGGGCCGGCGCGAGCTCGATCATGACCGCGCTCAACTTCCTGGTCACGATCATCACGATGCGCGCGCCCGGCATGACGTTCTGGCGGATGCCGCTGCTCGTGTGGGCGAACTTCACGACGTCGCTGCTCGTCGTGCTCGCCACGCCGTTCATCGCGGGCTCGCAGTTCTTCGTGATGTTCGACCGCGTGATGCACACGCACTTCTTCGACCAAGTGCACGGCGGCTACCCGCTCGGGTACCAGCACATCTTCTGGTTCTACTCGCACCCGGCGGTCTACATCATGGTCCTGCCCGGCTTCGGGATCATCAGCGAGGTGATCTCCGTCTTCTCGCGCAAGCCGATCTTCGGCTACCGGCTGATGGCGCTCTCGCTGCTCGCGATCCTCGTCCTCGGGTTCTCGGTCTGGGCGCACCACATGTTCGTCTCCGGGATGGCGGGATACCTGCGCGTCCCGATGATGATCACGACGCTCCTGATCGCTGTGCCGACGGGGATCAAGGTCTTCAACTGGCTCGCGACGCTCTGGGAGGGCAAGCTCCACATGCAAACGCCGATGCTGTGGGCGCTCGGGTTCATCTCGACGTTCGTGATCGGCGGCCTCTCCGGCGTCTACCTCGGCGCCGTGCCGGTCGACATCCACATGAGCGACACGTACTTCATCGTCGCGCACATCCACTACGTCCTCTTCGGCGGCTCCTTCTTCACGATCATGGCCGGCGTCTACTACTGGTTCCCGAAGATGACCGGCCGGATGTA
>WNGA01009229.1_pt1 | contig 13351 bp, 10 predicted proteins | sample 5400061 | NCBI WGS metagenome assembly WNGA01 (sample SAMN13153366, study PRJNA577476) | soil metagenome | isolation source: 100 cm soil or saprolite under grassland replicate 2 | place: USA:California | collected 2016-06-15 | reverse complement strand
GAGCGGGATGGTAATTTGCTAGCACTAGGTTCAGGCCGTGCAACATCGCAACGAAGGCGAAAAGGTGCAATAGGCACCTGCTTTTTGAAACGTGCGGTCCGGATATCACAAATGGCCACCGTGACTTCATTAAGATCTCACACGAAATCTGGGAGTCCTAATAGACGCGTTCGGCATGACGTTTCAGTGTATTGTCATTCCGAGTGGAACGAGGAATCTTTCTCTATTCTCGAAATCGACACTAGCGGATAAGGCGCCGTTGTTGCAACTCAGCGCGGAAGCTTGGTTGACATTGCATCATGGCTGGCATAGAAGGTGCCTCGATGTTCTTTTGGAGGGCCAGAAAGGGAGGGCACTTCTCGTTTATTATACATACGTTTGTTCTGGGCTTGTTCCTTTGTGCCTTACACCCCAAAATTTTCGCTCCAACTGCAGATTCTCTTCCCGTTCAGCAAAATACAATCCTTGCACCTAAAGATTTCGTGCAGAGTGCCCTAAGCCGGGCGTTCAGAAGCGACAAAGGTCAGAATTCCCCCGCATTCTTGATAATCGGAGTTTTGGATGATGCTGTCGTTCGATCTGCTTCATTCCTCAGTACAAATTACAGTCAGAGACCTCACCGAAATATTGTTGTTGCGTGTCTTTGTATCCGCTCTCCTCCTCACAGCTGCAGTGTTTAGCCGAATACTCAAAGACTATTCCGGGATCGCTCTGTAATCATCAAGCCGAATTTCGCGCTAAACCGGGTGCGATCAAACGCAGGCCTGGTTGCATCGATAGCCATTCGATAGGCGCGGTTATTTATTCAGAGGTAAACGATGCTGAACGAATTGTCGAAGCACATGGAGACTCTCATTCTTGGGTTTTTCTTGATTGCCGCGATCCGGTTCATTATTTGGGTCAACAGGAAAAGACTAAGATGACGAATGCAACCAAAACAAACAAATTGAACTTTATACATGAGGAATTACGATGGCTACCTTTGATGTTGCGCACATAACAGAAAGCGGAGTTAACTTTATAATCGTCCCGATGCATTCAAATTTCGGGTTTAAAACCGCACACGAGCAAAACGCAGTCGTATCGAAACTCCAGTTACATGCCAATGCCGCTGGCTTGACGGGCACAGTGGTGCCGGTCTGGGACTCGGGGAATGGCCGGCTTGCGTTCGTTGCGCCTCCCGATCGCCAGTTGCTTTTACGGCATATCGACCTCGGATACGTAGCTCAGAAAATCAACAAAGAGCTTAGCTGGGAGGGTGATTAAGTCTTTTCTTCGCCCGATTTCGCGCGTGCATGCACGGGTCGCACTCGTCATAGACGTGCGCCTTGCCCGGCAATCGCGGATGGAGCGCTAGCGTCCCGATGGTGGTCAGTCAGAAGGGTAAACGTTTGTGCTGCCGCCAAGTAGTTTGCTCGGCGCACAACCGGAACGGCCGAGGTGTCGAATCGCGGCGGTTCTTCAATTCAGGTTTCAAATGGGAGAATAGAGCGTGCCGCATAGCGTAAGCCTGATCACCACGATCGCCGCCGCCTTGGGCCTCGCTTTGATCCTGGGCTTTATCGCTGCTCGCCTGAAATTGCCGCCGTTGGTTGGCTATTTGATCGCCGGCATCATCATTGGTCCCGCCACACCCGGCTTTGTCGCCGATGTCGACCTCTCGCACCAGCTCGCCGAAATCGGCGTGATGCTGTTGATGTTCGGCGTCGGCTTGCATTTTTCGGTGGAAGATCTTTTAGCTGTGCGCCGCATCGCGTTGCCGGGCGCCGTCGTCCAGATCGCCGTTGCAACTTTACTCGGCACCGCCGTCGCCTCGACGTGGGGCTGGAGCGTCGCCGGAAGCATCGTTTTCGGCCTGGGTCTTTCGGTCGCGAGCACAGTCGTGCTTCTCCGGGCGCTGGAAAGTCGCGGTATTTTAGAAACGCTCAATGGCCGTATCGCCGTCGGCTGGCTTGTGGTCGAGGACTTGGCCATGGTCCTGGTGCTGGTGCTACTGCCGCCGCTTTCGGCATGGCTCGGGGGGAACGCGCCGGTACCCGCCGCGGGAGCCAGCGATCGGAGTCTACTGACGACTCTTGCGCTCACGCTCGGCCAAGTCACGGTCTTTATTGGCCTCATGCTGGTTGTCGGCCGACGCGTTTTCCCGTGGTTGCTCTGGCAGGTTGCCGGCACGGGTTCGCGCGAGCTGTTTACCCTGTGCGTTGTCGCTGCCGCTGTCGGCATCGCCTACGGCTCGGCCGCGTTGTTCGGTGTATCCTTCGCGCTCGGCGCTTTTTTTGCCGGTATGGTCATGCGCGAGTCGCCCTTGAGCTATCGGGCTGCCGAAGAATCGTTGCCTCTAAGAGACGCTTTTTCAGTGCTGTTTTTCGTTTCGGTAGGCATGCTCTTCGAACCGCAGGTGTTAGTCCGGGAGCCGCTCCACGTGCTCGTGGTCATTGCGATCATCATCGTCGGCAAATCCTTGGCGGCTTTTTTTCTCGTCCTGCTTTTTCGTTATCCGCTCAACACGGCGCTCACCGTCTCGGCGAGCTTGGCCCAGATCGGCGAATTTTCTTTCATCCTCGCCAGGCTGGGAATTTCCCTCGGCCTTATGCCGGCTGAAGGCCAGAGCCTGATTCTCGCGGGCGCGATCATCTCAATCGCCGTCAATCCGCTGGTGTTTCGCGCCGTCGAGCCCGCACAAAACTGGATTCGCGAGCGCTCGAAGCTGGCTCAATCGCTGGAGCGTTCTGACGATCCGCTCGCGGCACTGCCGATGACCGTCGATCTCAAGCGGCTTACCGGGCAAGTTGTCTTGGTCGGCTACGGCCGAGTGGGCAGGCGCATCGGAGAAGCTTTGACCGCGCAGGGTATACCCTTTGTCGTGGCCGAGGAGAATCGCGAGATCGTTGAGAAACTGCGCGCAAAAGACATACCGGCGGTCTCCGGCGACGCCTCCGACCCTGCCGTGCTCATCCAGGCGCATATCCAACGCGCGCGCATGCTGGTGATTGCCACGCCGGACACACTTAACGTGCGGCGCATGATTGAAACCGCGCGCGCGGTCAATCCCCGAGTTGAAATCATCGTGCGCACACACAGCGAGGAAGAGGCGGCGCTACTGGAGAAGGAAAAAGCCGGAACAGTTTTTTTCGGCGAGCACGAGCTCGCCCGCAACATGATCCAGCACGTCTTGGAGCACTACGCTGGTACAACGGAGCGACATCACTAACCGTGCTCACGCGGCCATTTTGACGATCCTTGACAGGGTCAGATAAGTCAACAAAGGTAGTCAAGTTATCAAGGACCGTCGAAGCTGTCGAAGCTTGACCCGCGAAGCTTGCACTCAGGCTTTTCCATCGATCGAAAGAAAAATTTCGGCTCTCATATTTCCTTTCGCCGAATTGCTCACATTTTACCGTTCTCCCGGCAAAGGTCCAAAGCTTGCCGGTGGGCGGCGATGATGCGTGAATCTTTCATACGCGGATGCGATTTCCAAGAGTCTCGCTTCCGCAAACGGGCGGCCGACGAACTCCATAGCGACCGGCAGCTGTGCCGGCGTGGGACCGACGAGCTTGCTTCCGTTGGGGTCGGTCGGATCTGGTACGCGATCATAAACGACTCTGGTAAATCCGGCGGGAACAACAATGGAAGGAAATCCGCTTTCCGGGCTCAGGTTGACGCCCCAACTCCCGCCGGCGCCCCGGAATACATCCAAATCGGTTTTCAGAACCGGCTCACCCGGGAGCAGCATCGGGTCTGACAGAGCGGTCCCAGCCTTGAGCACTCTTGGCTCCGTCCGTGTGTCATATGCCGCCGGCAGCCGACTCGGTAAGACAACCGGGGGAGGTATCGTCGTGTTCACGAAAACCAGGGCATCGAGGTTATTGTCTGCCATTACCTTGAGCAGAACCTGTCGCAGGGTTTGCATTCGTAAAAGATGATCCGTCTGTGTCGGCGTGTCCAGAGTCTTGGCGCTCTCGCCAAAGGTCGCCTTCAAAACGCCCATGTGACCCGCAAAGGTCGGGGTCGTGAACATATCCGCGGTGCTCTTGAACTTTATATCACCCCGCGCTTGTAAGTAGCGGTTCATTGAGTATCTGCCCTCTTCGCCGCGCCGCTGCGCCGCAAGCATACGCAGGTTAGCGCCGCGGAGCCCGGATGGAAACAGTTTGTGATCGAAGAACATCGTAACGATATGATCGATGGGCTCGGGAGGAGCCTTGGGGAAAACCGATGGAAAATTCTTAGCGAGCAAGCTCGGCTCAAGATAAGGAACCAGCTCTGCGATCGCGTCCTGAACATTGACCGGATCGATAATCGTTGCGCCCGCCTTCTTCATGTCGGCGATGGCTTCGTTGGCGACGCGAATCGAGTCTCGATCGGCGAGACTGACCTCGATCATTAAATCGCGCAGCACGCCCAGTCTTTTGCCGGCAAGGCCCTTCTCGTTTACGAAGCGCCGGTAGGACACCCTGGGCTCGGTAGCAGCTGCTGTTACGGCATCCCTGGCGTCGTACCCCGCGAGCGTCTCCAGGACGACCGCGACGTCTTGCACCGTGCGGCAAAGAGGACCGGCTCGATCTCTTGTGAACGTCAGCGGAAAAATACCGTCACGGCTAACCAAGCCCTGAGTCGCAACGATGCCGACGATATTGTTGTAGGCAGCTGGATTTCGAACCGACCCCGACGTGTCCGTTCCCAATGCGCACATAGCCAGATTCGCCGCCACGGCTGCTGCGGAGCCTCCGCTCGAGCCTCCCGGAATTCGCGTCGTGTCATACGGATTACAGGTCTGGCCGCCGAATGTGCTGCGGCCGATGCCTGCCGGCGCGTATTCGTCCAAGTTCGTCTTTCCGAGGATGATCGCTCCCGCCATCCGAAGTTTCGCAATCACGGTTGCGTCGCGGGGTGGTTTATCATTCGCGTATGCCGCGGCAGCGCCGGCCGTCGTGCGCATGTCGGAGGTGTCAAAAAGATCTTTTATGGCGAACGGAATACCATGAAGAGGTCCGACCAGTTTGCCGGTGCGGGCAAACTCGGCGTCGAGTTCCCGAGCGCGGTCGAGAGCATCCGGAATCTTTGGATCATCGGGACCGGTGTGGGTGCGCTTCATCCTGTCGGGGAGACCCAACGCAATCCGTTTATCCTCTTTTAGGTTCACGGTGATAAAGGCGTTAACCTGCCCGGCGTTTGCTATCGGCGTGATATCGCCAAGCTGCAATCCGGAAGCAGGATCAGCATCGCCCTGCACGCAAGTCCCGCTATACGCTTTAATGCGTCTGAGGTAGAAGTTCACCAGCTGCGTGGCGGTGGTTTGCTTTGACCTGATAGCTCGGTGGACAGCGGCGATGGTTGCTTCCTCAAGCCGGATTCTTCGGCCCTCCGCGGCGCTGGCCTGCGATGAGAATTTTGTTCTTTCCCGAGTCATTGGGTTATCGAGAATGGGCAAGCACAACAGAAGTCCAATGTTTAGCACCGCGATGACACGAAAATTTGTTTTCCTGTTCACCGTCCGATCCTCCTGATGTCATTTTAGTTCAGAACTTACTCCAAACGATTTTGAGCGGGAGAGTAGCCGATAAGCTGCCGTCATTTCAACTTCGACACGGGTAAGGACAGGGGAGTTAGAGCCTTGACTCTTCTAGTATTCTGTTCTTTATGCTTCAAGAAAACTGTAATAAGAGGTTTTGGAGAATGGCAAACGATCTAGCGATGCGGTGTTATCCCGTACCGGGCGCGATCGTGAAAGAATGGATCATCCCGGCTAAGGAGTATTCTGCTTTCACGATCCGACGAGGGCAGACGCTGCGGTTCGTGGACATGGAAGGCAAACAGGTTCCGGATCTGGTTTGCTTCAACGAGCGTGATCTGACGGAACACCTCAACATGGGCAACAGTCTGCTTCTGAACAAGCGGCGCGAGCTGCGCCAGGGGGACGTGCTTTACTCCGTCATCTGTAATCCGATGATGACCATCGTCGGCTACTCCAATGATGAAAGCTACGCCTACGGCCCCATGTGCAGCGAGGAGCTGAATCGGATCCGTTACGGGGTGCCCGGTACGCGCAACTGCCGTGACAACTTCGCCATGGCGCTGGCCCCACACGGCTTTAACCAGCGACAAATTCCCAACGCCTTTGTTCCGTTCATGCGGGTGGAGGTCGGGCCGGACGGGTCCATGGAGATCAAAGAGCCGACAAGTCGTGCGGGCGACTTCTACGATCTGAGGGCCGAAATGGACCTGCTTGTGGCAGTGTCTAACTGCCCGCAGGAGCGCAACCCATGCAACGGTTTCAAGCCCACGCCGATGGGCATGATCATCTATGAATCCGGTTAAGGAGACGCAAAAACTCATGGGGGAGACAATCATGAAACTCGCGGGTCTCACGCGGTCAAAGACAGCATCTCTGTTAGCCGCGCTTAGTGTCGTTGGCAATCTGAGTTTTTCTCCCGTCTATCTGAGAGCCGCTGAGAAAGCGAAAGAGACTCCGGTTACTATCCGGCTGGATTTCATCGTCGGGGGAAATCATGCGCCGTGGTTTGTCGCCTCGGAGAAAGGCTTCTACTCAAAACGGGGACTGAATGTCACCATCCAGCCTGGGACAGGTTCGGCGGATACGATCCGCGCCATCGCTTCGGGCGGGGCTGATGTGGGCTTCGCCAATGTCTCAACCGCCGTAGTCGGCCGATCCAGGGGAACGCCCATCGTCTCGGTTGCTCAGCTCGGTTACATAGCCGTCACGGTTCTTTGGCGTGAGGAGACTGACATCAAGACTCTCAAAGACCTCGAAGGCAAGTCGTGGGCTATCAGCCCAGGACAGGCGCAATGGTTTCTGCTCCCCGCTCTTGCAAAGATCAACAACGTGGATTTCGCATCCATTAAGATTCAGGAGACCGCGCCGCCGCTTCAGCCGGCGGCTTTGCTTGCTAAGAAGGCCGATTTTATCACCATGTTTCGTGCCTCGAACGATGAGGTAGCGGATATGGCTGCAGCTAAACAAGGAATTCGAATAAAGCGAATCCACATGCGGGATGCCGGACTCGATATCTACGGCAGCGCCCTTATAGCCAAGGAAGAGGATATCAAACGCCGTCCGGAAATGATTCGTGCCTATGTGGAGGGAACGATGGAAGGTCTGAGATACACTCGTGACCATCAGGAAGAAGCGCTCGGAATCTTATTGAAACTCAAACCTGAGCTGGATAGGGAGCTAACAAGAATTCAAATCAAGAACGGCGTGGAAGAAGTCTTCATTCCGGCAGAATCGGTGGCGTCCGGATATGGCTACATGAAGCCTGACGTAATGGAAAAGACCGTGAAAATCACAAATGAGTTCTTCGACGTGGCCGGGAAGGTCCCAGCCGCCGGCGTCTACACGAACCAGTTTATCCGAAAGTAAGCAGACCCATCATCCACGTCATCCGTAACGAATTAAACGCCTTGAGCATTTGAGCCTTGAACGCAGAACCGCTCCAGCTTTGAACTCTTGAACGGACCGATCGCCCTGACCGATTGAAACTCTTGGACGACTATAGAACTCAATCGCTTGAACGCTTTGAACGTGGCCCGGGTAATCCTAGAGGCCTGCAGGGCTCATGTATTTTTTCCGCAGTTCTTTCCACCCTTTGGCACGAAGGTCCGCCTGCCTTTTCCAGTTCTCGGGAAGATCGCTGATTCGGTAGGGCGCTCTACACGGTCCGCCTTTAATATATCCGGCAGCGTTGGTCAGATACTTGTTGCTTTGGGCGTTGTATTTGGCAAAACCGGTGGCGAACTCACCGGGCGGCGCGCCCGCCGGAACCGAGCGAATATCCTCCCATATCTGATCCACCCGTTTTTCATCATCCTTGAGAATGGCATTGGCCAGGGCAACCACGGGCTCCGGCCCCATGCACGTCATGCCCGATGACCAGATCGCAGTTATCCTCGGACGCGCCATCCTGTAAGCGGCGTAAATGGCACTCTCACCCGGCATGAAGTTAATCTGCCGTCCGGCAACCCGGAGATCGTCCAACAAGTTGGCATGACTGTAAGACATCTTGGTCACAATAACGGTGCGCGCCTTGTGCGCCAACCTTTCCCAGAATGCGGTAGGAAAATCTGACTTGAAGACTCTCGCGTTGGCGTAAACCAGGATCGGCATATCAGGAGCGGCCTCGCCCAAGTCAGCGTAAAACTGAACGGCGTTTTCGATGGTCGGTGTCTGCCAGAGGGGAAGACCGACAAATGCTCCGTCGGCTCCCACATCCTTGAGACCGCGCATCTGTTGGATCGTCTCTTTCGTCCCTAAGGCAGTAGCCCCCGCAAAAACCGGGACGCGCTTTCGATTAATCTGAACAATGGCATCTACGAAGGCCCTCTTCTCTTCCCATAGGAGAGCAGCACATTCGCCCGTAGTGCCACATGCTGCGATAACGCCTATGCCGTCGCGAATATAATTCTCGGTCATCCGGGCCGTCTCATCCAGGTTCACTGAGTTGGTGGCGTCCCATCCTTCGCCGTTTTCTTTGCAAGGAGTAGGCACCATCGCGGCCACGCCTTTGATGTCATCCTTTGTGAGCACTGTGATCTCCCTTCTGGTGAAATCTCCTTACTCCAAGGCAGAAAAAAAGTCTATTGAATGGCGGCGCAGAGCCGATGATTCGCTTTTCAGCAGCGGTCTGGAAAGCGGGTTGATTTTCACTGGTGGACTAAATAAATAGAAAGCGAACAAAAAGCCATCGACGATGAACGCAAACGAAATTTCCGAATTGGTCCCCGGCGTGCCGAAAGGTTTGGAGGTCGGTTTGCGCAACTATTGGTACCCGATCCTGCAATCCGACGAGCTTGGCCGGGAAAAGCCTGTCGGCATCCAATGCCTGGGCGAACACCTGGTTGTCTGGCGAGACGAGCGCGGTTCTCCGGCTGTATTGTCTGACCGTTGTCCCCATCGGTCCGCGAAGCTCTCCCTAGGTCGTGTTCTGGAAGGGAATCTGCAATGCGCGTTGCACGGTTTGCGCTTTGACAGCGGCGGAAAGTGCGTGCTGATACCATGGGAGGCCGACGATAGTCCGAGCCGGCATGAAGTCCATGCGCGGTACTACCCGGCACAGGAGTTGGGCGGATACGTCTGGGCTTACGTTGGTGATCCAGCGAAGTTTCCGCCACCGCCGCTGAGCAACGAGCTGCCGGAAGAGCTTAGTCACGACGACGAGTTTTTGTGGTTTCGAATGCCGACCGAGGTGTGGCGGACAAATTGGCTGCTGGCGATCGACGGCGGGGACGGATTTCATGCGGTGACCCTGCATGCCGAAACCCAGGCTGTGAAGGACGGCACTTGGCAGGGTGGGAGCCCTCAAGCGGCAACAGCCCCTCTGGCCGAGCGACGCCTAAAAATCGTTCAGACCTCATACGGCGTCCGCGGTGTCGCCACAGATCGTGAAGGCAAGCCCATTCATCATGGGCACCTGCTTGATGTCAAAGGGGACCGCTTCTTGTTCCCCTGCATCTCAACCAACGTGATCCGTCCCGTGCCTGGGGTAGACCCCTACGTTTCACGGTTGTGGCAGTTCCCGATAGACGATAGCCGGTCAATCATCCAGCGGTTCGCCGTGCAAAGGGCGGCCACCACTGAAGCACGCGAGCGCTGGGAGAAGCTTTATACGGAGGTGGTTGGACCGCGCTTCAAGAGCATATCCAGGGAGGACGCCATGATCGCCGAATCTCAGGGCGATCTTGTGACCGCCAGGACCAACGAACACCTCTTCGAGCCGGACATCAGCATGTATGAAGTGCGCCAAAACATCAGAGACGCCTTTTTAGCGCAGCTAAGCGGGAATCGAATGGCGCCCAGCAAAAACTCACTTGTTTGGCCGATACCATAAATACTTGTTGGAGTAATGGAGTCTTGGAGTATTGGGTTTTAAACGCATCACTCCATTACTCCACCACTCCAGTACTCCAGTGCTTCGTCAACAAAGATTGGGTGCAACGAAGACATTAGCATTTCACCACACTGAAATTTTATGGCGGGACGACTGCACGGCAAAATAGCAGTGATAACCGGAGGGGGAGGCGGCATAGGAGCCGCTACGGCCCGTCTTTTTTGTCGCGAAGGCGCCAAAGTTGCGCTGGTCGATATCGATAAAAAAAAAGTTGAGCAGCAGGCGGCGCAGCTGTCTCAGGAAATCGTCTCAGCACAGATCTTGCCGCTGATTGCCGATGTATCCAGACGTGAGCAGATCGGCGACGCGGTTTCGCGAGCGGTTGGCGAATTCGGCGGACTGGACGTGCTGGTCAACAATGCCGTAGCGCGTGAGTATTTTCCATTAGCAGAGGCGCCGGAAGAGTCGTGGCAACGGATTATCGCCACGAATATTCTCGGCGTGGCAAACTGCTGCCAGGCTGCCCTTCCCGCGCTCCGTAGGGCGAGCGGCGCCAGCATCGTCAACCTGTCATCGGTATTCGGAGTCGTCGGACGGAAGGGTATGGGACAGTACGATGCCACCAAGGCGGCTATTTTAGGTCTCACCCGTGCATTGGCTGCCGAAGAGGCGCAGCATGGAGTCCGCGTGAATGCCGTCTGTCCAGGCTCTACGTTGACACCGTTTACGTTGGGGCGGGCGAAAGCGCGCGGCATGACGGAAGGGGAGCTGAGAGAAAAAGGCTTCGCTCCATCGCTTCTGAATCGTTGGGCGACACCCGAGGAGATCGGCTATCCTGTCTTGTGGCTCGCTTCCGACGAGGCTTCATTCATCACCGGCGCTGTGCTCATGGCGGACGGTGGTTTATCCGCCATTTGATCGTGCGCAATTCATTTCAATCCCAATTCCGCTTGTATTTCTCTCAACAGGCGAAAATCCGCCACCTCGTCGACCGAGATCTCTTTCTTTAGACCGAGTGCTGCACCAGCAGAGCGATCTCAACCTGCAAGCCTTCTCTGCTGATGGATCCATTTGGGCTGTAGTAGTCTTTGGATTGGGCGTAGATCAACTCCGAGTCACCCCGCGAGAGATTCAAAAATTGGGCGAAGAAGTCCGCCGCTTCCGCCTTATTTCTATCCGACCTGATATACTGAAGGCTCCTAATAGTCCCGCGCAGGAAGCGCTTGATAGTATCAGAGCGGTTTTTCAAAGTGTCGACGCTCGCTGACATTCCCCCCAGTCCCAACGGGACATAATCGCTGGCCCGCGCTATGACATGAAATCCCTTCGCCTCAGCCTTGATGCCCATCTCAGTGCCAACCAGAGCAGCATCGACCTGCCGCGCGAGCAGGGCTAACGTGCTGCTTTGCATGCTGTCCGTGGGGAACATCTCCGCGTCCTTGCCAAAACCGCCTAGTCCGTGTTTTTCGAGCATCATCTGCGATATGTAGGTTACATTACCGCCGACATCGGTCACGGCAATCACTTTACCCTTCAAATCCTCCACTCGCTTGATCTCAGGCTTCGCATAGAGATGCCAGTTCAGCCTATCCACCATGTAGCCGATCATGCGGATGGGTCTGCCGGTGACGGGTGCTCTAATTGCGGAGCTATGAAAATCCACGGTGACATCGCCTGTGATCATTCCGGTAATGGCCGGAGTGGAGCCCATCTGTACTATGTCAATTTCCAGACCCTCTTGCCGATAGAAGCCCTTCTTGACTCCCACCAACAAAGGCACGTTCGGCAAAGCTCGAACTGGAATCGCAGCAGCGATTCGCTCGACTTTGGTTGGCTTCTGCTCCTGTGTCTTTTGCACCAGCAGAATTTGCTCCGAAGATGGCGCAGGGCGACCAAGCCCAGCTACGGCGGAGCCGTTCACAATGACACTCGTTAAGATCAAAAAGAACGCACTGAGAAATGATCTTGCTGCGCTCAACGTCATTTGAAGTTCCCTTCGGCTTTTGGTTCGTCTTTACTTTCGGCGATGGTTAGTGAAATAGCTTTTAAGGCGGCCATCCAGGATCGGGTTTTCCTTCCATGGCGTGACGGATATCCGCGCCGGGAGGGCCGGCCGTTCCCCAGCGGTCGATAAGCTCAGGAGTCCTTGGCCATATTTTTGGCTCATGCGAGGCCTCGTCCTGGATGTAATCGATGTCGGATGTGTATTCCACGACGTAGTCTGCGGGTTCTTTAAAGTAGCAGAAAATATTGTTTCCCGGGCCGTGCCGTCCCGGACCCCAGCCGGGCTCGAAGCCGTGCTTGCGCATATTCACCATGCCGCGCATCACCTCATCGACGTTGGCGACGAGGTAAGCGATATGGTTAAGCGAAGCGTGAGGGGCGCGACTGAGCGCGATTGAATGGTGTTTATTATTACAACGCAGGAAAACCATCTGCTGTTCACTCCAATCGGAGATCCGAAAGCCAAGTACTTTTGTGTAAAACTCGATCATCGCATCAATTTGCGTTGTGTTAAGGACAACATGACAAATGGAATGGGGCTGCACGCCCTTGGTCTGCCACCCGCCGCGATGCTGAACGACGCCGGCGCTCAACTCAATGCAGCGGCCCTCCGGATCAATGAATCGAAAGCCATATCCTCCCCCAGGCTCGTTTAGGGTTTGCGGCTCCGATACTAACCGGATACCACGAGACCGCAATTCCAGGGCAGTTCGATCCACATCATCCTCGTTGCTCACGCCAAAAGCGATATGATGCAGGCCACAACGCTGGGCTGAATGAAGGCTCAACAGATGATGCTCGGGAGAAGCGCCGCGAAAATAAACCGCATCGTCTTCCTGTGATGTTTGATCCAAACCCCAGACGGTCGAGTAGAATTCCTGCTGTTTATTTAGATCGGGCGAGAGAATTCCTACATGTCGCAGGTGGGTGATTGCCATTGCCTCATCCCTCCGAGTTCGGATGATCTTATTTAAGGGAGTTTGCCTACGTGTTTAATTCAATTCTTGCCAACTGCTTATAAGCAGAACTGCTGAAAGGAGACAAGGGACCGCCAAAGTGAGAAAAGGAAGACGTTTGCCATGGCGACTTTCTGTTCCGGTGCCGTCCACGTCCAAGGTTTAATTTCCTCCTTTGAGAAGCCAGGCCATTAAGCGAAAAAACCATAACTGTCAACAAAAGACTTGACCCGATGCTGACCCCAAAAGACTTGACCCGATGCTGACCCGATGCTCTCGCACAGTGAAGCTTGTTGCTCTCGCAATGACTGCGCAGCCCGTCTTCATTGACACAAGAAACTCGGTTGTAATACTTTGACTCGAAGGCGGTCGTCGCAGCGGCCGCGAAATCAGAGATAGGTCTTCTTCAACGGGTTTTTAAGGGTGATCTCCTTCAAACATCTTGCCGTGTCGCGCGAAAGCGCATCCTACAAGTGGTGGATGGGGATCGCACTGGCGATTGGCTCGTCAACGGTGAGTTTTGCGGAACGCATGATCGAGATTGCG
>WNGA01009488.1_pt1 | contig 13358 bp, 10 predicted proteins | sample 5400061 | NCBI WGS metagenome assembly WNGA01 (sample SAMN13153366, study PRJNA577476) | soil metagenome | isolation source: 100 cm soil or saprolite under grassland replicate 2 | place: USA:California | collected 2016-06-15 | reverse complement strand
TGCCCGACGAAGCCTTATCTGTTAGGTTGTCGTTTTTTGCTCAAAGCAACTCTGTTTTCGTGTCAAAACATATTTTATTTTAGAAGCCCTCTCGTTCACCTGTTACAGGCGTGTTCGAGTAATGCACATGAACCAATCGTCATTCATTTCCTATTTTCCGCCAAATTTGACTCTCACGTCCTTTGGTTTGTAAAGGACTGTTATCATTTTTGAAAGTCGCATCAAACACCCAATAAAATTCTGTCCTCGCCACATCACTTCCTGGTATGTCTCTTTATTGGTTATTATAATCAAGAAAATCAATTCTTGTCAGTCTTATAGATTAATTTCTAATTCTTCACCTGTTAAAGCAAAGTAAAGATTTTGAAGCTGATGGAGGAATTTGTAATGGAGAGGCAAATCTATTTTTTGATCATCTGCAAAACTCAGCGACACTTCATATTCCAAAATATTGATATCAATCTTTAAAAACTGTTCATCCTGATGTTTATAATATACAAATCTGTTTAAATAATGGCTGGACTGTTCAAATCCATACCGGGCAAGTATTTCAGGAGTAAGTATTATCGGTTCAAATTCTTCCAACGATTTGTAGGGCGTTTCCTTTTGTAATAAATTATCTTCAAAGGGTTCAACTCTGTATTCAATGCCCGGGGATATATAGCTTATTCTATCTTTCAATATTGCGAATACTTCAACTTGAAAGCCCACTAATGTTGTATTTAGATTTAATAATTTGGGATTCCAAAAAATTAAGTTACCCACCCTTAATTCGTTTGCTGTTATCATGATTTAAAATTAGTTTTTTAAACCTTAATACTCTAGGTCATCGAACAAGGCTATAGACATCATTTGCTACAATGATATTTTTTCAACCTTCTCAAAGGTTTTACAAAAAGTTTCACATGAGCACCATGAACCGTGCATTAAAGTATAAGGATAGAATTCCTGGCAAAGTCAATTTTGCATAACTGTTGATTTCAGTGTTTTTTAAGTAATATTTTTTTGGCCAAGGTAAGACGATAATTTCCTGTCGTTAAAGAGTATGGGTCAGAAGATGAGGTACCTTTAGCCCATAACGCGTTTCCAGCCCAGGAAGCACTAACGCTCCATGTATTACTGTTATAACCTATGGCTGCTTTATAAATAGCAGCAGGATTTATAGCTACTTTATTTTTTTGACCGTTTGTTCCTTTTTCAGAAGAAAAATTAAGATTAAGATTCGCAATTAATGAACCGGTAATAAAAAAGTGGTTTGCTATAACTGCTGTGTAAGCATAGCCCACCCCGGGACCTACACTAAAAACGCGTATATTATTAATGCCTTCCTCCGGGAATTTATTTTTTATTTCATTTGGTACAAGTGCACTGTCAGCTTTTATTGTTCCATAATAAGCTTCTCCCCCATAGAGCAACGAACCGGCTGATTTTTTTTGCCATTCATTTTGTGTCATAGCAGCATGGTAAGAAAATCTTTCTCCATTAGCAACACGATAGGCTGCTATACAAATAAAATCAGTTTTAATATCAGGACGATAATAGTAACTGTTCAAATCCGGGGCAGCATATCCTTTTGGACTGAGATAATAACCTTTGGTAGCTATTCCAAGGACATCTATTGCCCATTTATTATGCGGGTAAATATGAAGTTGAAGATCAAGAGATGTAGTTTTCCCTTTTTCATTATTATTATTAAGAAAGCCAAACCCATAGCCAATGTTAAGAGATAAACCGCGATAAGAGGCTCCAATACCCATATTCAATTTTGTGTTCGGTCTGTATTGAATATTCTTTTCGTTATCCATAGCAGGAAACGTGAATGTTGCATATTTTTTTGAAAAATAAAAGCGTGTGGTAAGTGTGCCCGGATACGTAACATAATAACTGGTATCGCGTTGAAAAGTTTGTGCATTAACATTACACACACTTAATATATTCACAGCTATAAGTACGGATAAAATAATTCTTATCTTTTTCATCTGCTTGAGTTTATGGTTTTATGATTCCCCTACTTAAACGAAACACCTCTTAGGTTTATGCATAAAACCTATTTATAAATAAACATCCATAACACCCATATATCAAAAAGCAGCTACCATCAATAAAAATTATTGTGTGCCAAATTTTATTAAGACACTAGTATAAATGCGACAATTAGCATACCATTTTTTGAAATAATATGAAACTGTATTTGATTTTGAAATAGTTAAGCAGGGTTGCATATTCGTACCATAATTGAAAGATGATTTGAAAAAAATTTATTTATTAATCAAAGGAATACTGCTACACTCGTCTGGATTGAACCTTGTTAATTTTTCGCAAATAAAATTTCAAATATCGAAGAGTATATCTTTTTTTTCACTTAAAAAAAGGAGGCATTTATGTTTGCCAGACTCACCTTCATCAACATTCGCCCAAAGAGAGTGAAAGACTTCAGAAAAATTTACAATGAAGAAATTGTTCCTGTTGTAAAAAAAGAAAATGGCAATATTGGTGCATGGCTTTTGGAGCCAACCAATAGCGCAGAGGATTTTATTTGGTTGACAGAATGGAGATCAGAAGAAGATGCCAATGCTTATTAATCAAACGGAACATATAAAATGCTGATAGATAAAATCAAAGGAATGTATACAATCAAACCCGTTGCAAAGGCGTACCATATTGCAGAAAGTAAGGTAGCTATTAACATGTGATCATTAATTACCACTGCAAAATTTTATAGATTATGTACCGTCATGTATCAAACACTAAGGCTTATCAGATCAGTCTTGAGTGTTTTTGTGAATGCGATCTTGTTGTTGCTTTTAGTTTGTAAAAGTCATATCACCAAGGCCTCATCAATTGAAGAGGATAACCTACAACTCTATTTTAGTCCTTGTTATTTTTTTCATTATTGAATCTATAACTCAACGCACCTGATGGGCAATGGTTAATTTGTTGGATCAGTTGTTCTGTAGTTGCATTTTCAGGTTTTATCCAGGGTCTCTCTTGTGGGTTATACACAACAGGCAATGTTCTTACACAAACGCCAGAATGCTTGCATAAATCAGGTTGCCAAATTATAGTGATGTCACCGTTTGAATATTCCATTTTCTTTTCCATTGTATGAAATTACTATTCCTTTTATTCTCACCAACCATTTGTGTTAGTAGTTTAGAGCATGACCAACCTCGTTAATCTTATCGCGAGCAAATCATGAAGATGCAAGTGCGTGCTCCCAATCCCGAAAGAATGTGCACAAACTTTATTTAACGGTTACCCTCATGTCTTTCCTTTCCTTCTTTTCTTGTGGTTCTCCGTTTGCCTGGTTGTGTTTGCGGCTTTTACGCTGACTCTGCGGATTAGTGCCAACGCTTTCGGTTCTCAACTGTGGATTTGAAGGATTACCATTTCCACTATCGGTTTGTTTAGCTTGTTTGTTGCTTTCCTTTTTATCGTTTGTCATTATTATAGTTTATTAAGAGCCAGTCTGGCTTTCATTTCCATTCTCCCGTTGGTGTCGTCGCCAATAAATCAGGAATGTTACAGGGAACAACATTTATAACGGCGGGAAAACGATTGTTTTAAAATAAGTTGCCAGGGCAGACGAATATTTGAACATTTAATGTTTCAGATAAAAGAGGTTCAAACGTAATTTATTTCAATGAATTATAAATTATTAAAAAATTATTTGGAGTAATTAATAAAAACAAAAAAAGTCAAACTGAAACCTGTGGTATGCAATTTGACTTGATAGACGGGGGTTAATTTAAATCCAACTTATGAAGACACTACCCTGCCGCAAGGCAGGGTTTTTCTTCTACCAGCTACAACAATTTTAATCGCATAAGGTTTAAATAAAATTATTACATAAACAAGTGGCAATAGACTTCAACTGATAATTCTTTATCATGCTTTTATCTTTGCTCCAAAGTTTTGCGAGAAACTCTTCCAAGAACAAAGAGAGGAAACTTAATAATTATACCTATACATTGTGGAAATAAAACAAAAAAATATCTGGACAATAGGTCACTCAACCAGAACGATCGATCATTTTATTTCTATGCTCCATTCTTTCAATGTTGAATTAGTAGCCGACATAAGAAGTTTTCCCGGCTCAAGACGATACCCGCATTTTAATAAAGAAGCATTAACAATTTCTTTGCCGGCAAATGGAATTGAATATGTTCATCTCAAAGATCTTGGCGGAAGAAGACCGGCAAAACCTGATTCAATAAATACAGCGTGGCGCAATGCTGCATTTCGTGGTTTTGCAGACTACATGCAAACAGATGATTTTAAAAAAGGCATTGAGCAACTCGAAGAAATTGCAGCAATAAAAAGAACAGCATATATGTGTTCTGAAGCGGTTTGGTGGCGATGTCACCGCTCATTGGTTTCTGATTATTTAAAATTAAAAGGCTGGACAGTATATCATATTATGGAAATTGGAAAAGCAGAAGAACATAATTATACAACACCCGCAAAAATTGTAAACGGGAAATTATCATACGGGTTAAACGCATAAATGATTTTATTACTTGCTTTTGTAATGTCACTACTGATCACAATGTTGCTATAACATATTCTATTACAGATCCCTTTTTAATATTTAATTCACATCAATATTATTAGCTTGAAGAAATTTTTTATGATAAGAATTATATTTTCTTTTCTTATTTGCATTTTCGCAGTCACATCTTTTGCCTGCACTACATTTTGTATTAATAAAAATGGTCGGATAGTATTTGGCAGAAACTATGATTGGGTAACGGGTGCCGGCATTGTTTGTACAAATCAACGTGGTCTTTATAAAACTTCTTTTAAGACAGATGATGGCGCAACTATTAATTGGGTATCAAAATATGGAAGCCTAACATTTAACCAATACGGAAAAGAATTTCCAACGGGTGGCATGAATGAAAACGGATTGGTGATTGAACTAATGTGGTTGGATGAAACCCAATATCCTAAACGAGATGGAAGACCTGCTGTAAATGTGTTGCAGTGGATACAATATCAACTCGATAATTGCTCCGGCACCGACGAAGTGATTGCAACAGATGCTCTGCTTCGTATCACAAGCAACGGTACTCCTATCCATTATCTTGTTGCAGATAAAAAAGGCAACATCGCCAGCATTGAATTTCTCAATGGTAAAATGGTTGTACACAGAGGTAATGCATTGCCATTCCCGGTTCTCACAAATAACACTTACGAACAATCTTCTCAAACAGCAACTGCCTTGCTTAAAAAGAATAATGAAACTTCATCGGGTAATAATTCTCTTGACCGTTTTGTGAAAGCATGCAGCATGATAAAACAATTTAATGAAACCAATATTGATATGCCTGTTACAGATTATGCTTTCAATATATTGGATAAAGTTTCACAGGGAGATTACACAAAGTGGAGTATTGTTTACGATATCAGCAATAAAAAAATCTTTTTTAAAACGAACAGCGCCAGGGATATAAAACTAATGAACCTGGCTGGTTTTGATTTTTCCTGTAATAGTTTTTCCAAAATCTTTGATATGAACCAGGAAGGCAAAGGAGATATTACTTCAAAATTTATTTTGCCTCATAAAGAACTTAAACGAAAAATTCTTGAACAGGCAATTACAGAAAGCAGCAGCCAGGTTTCGATCAGTAATAAAAGAAAAGAAGAGATATTAAGTTATGAAACTGCAGTAAAATGTAAATAGGGGAAATAATATTTAAAAGTTTGTATTATTCCCCGCCATTAGTGTTCTAGCAACAAGGTTTAGAAGAATTGAGAAATATTTCAGCATTTACACTTTCCTAATAAACTATTTCTAACTTACATTACTGAAATTTGCAAAACAATAAACCAGATTTATGCTCGAAATTTCATTTCGCTGACTTGCACTTATAATCATGCTGAGATATTTTTTGATAGCAGGTTTAGCATGGATTATTGAGATCGAAAATCTCATTCAAAAAAATTCAATCAAAATTTCCCGCTAATAAAGATTACCTGAGAGAGATTAATTACTCTGTTTGCACTATTATAATTTTCGCATCTGTATCATGGCTAATATTGACTGATCCAATAAAATCATTCACGCAATATTATTCAAACATACCGGACCATGGATTATTTTATTTCTAGCTGGCATTTCCTCTGATGTTTATTGTGCACGACACTTATTTTTATTGGATGCACAGAGCCGTGCATCATCCAAAACTTTTCAGGTTGTTTCACGTTATTCATCATAAATCTACTAATCCTTTACCATGGACTTCTTTTGCTTTCCATCAATGGAGGCAGTTATAGAGACAGGTATTTTTCCTGTATTGTTATTTATAATGCCTATACATTCCATACACATTTTGGTTTTCTTTCCTGGTATGTTGTTGTACAATGTTTATGGTCATTTGGGATGGGAGTTGTATCCAAAGAAATTTAGTCGCAATTGGTTGGGAAAATGGATTAACACATCTGTAAATCATAATCAGCATCATCAATACTTCAGGGGCAACTATGGTCTTTATTTTTTAGTATAGGACATCGCATGGAAGGGAGTTTTTTAGGTTTTATAACGTCTTCAATTACTACGCTGTTTATTCTTCAGGTTATCAAACATGGCCCTGATAGATCTTGCAGTGGAAACTTTATTTTGTCCGTACACAGGATGCTTGCTGAGATCAATTTCCTTAACCAATTCCTCCTTTGATTTGCCGGCTTTAATGCCCTGCCTCACCTGCTGAAGCATATCTGCCAGGTAAGCCCGCTGTTGTTTTAATGTTTCTGTTGTACCCAATTCTCCATGCCCGGGAACTACTGTTTTGATATCCCATGCAGCCAGTGTATCTAATACGGTAAGCCAGCGGTCGTAATCAGCATCGGGATCGGCAACATTGTTTCCCCAGGGATTGCCGTTGACAAAAAGATCCCCTGTAGCCAGGATCTTTTCTTTTGGTAAAAAAACCACCCCGTCACCAGCCGTATGTGCCGGACCCATTTTGATTAGTTCTACCCGGTGTTCGCCATCATCAAACACAAGACTGCTATCAAAAGTAAGTGAAGGAAGTTCGCGCCGGTATCCGTACAAGCTCTGGCCGCTATAGTTCTCATCCCATTCCCGCTTACCCAGAATTTTCATTTCGGTCGCCGCTTCTTTTGTTGTAACAACGATCGCCCCCGAATCAACAAACACGCAGTTTCCAAAACTATGGTCGTGGTGATAGTGTGTATTAAAAACAAACCGGACAGGCTTCGTCGTTGTTTTCCGTATTTCCTGCAAAATCTCCAGAGCGCCCCATGGATAATTGGCGTCTGTTACCAGTACATAATCTTTGAACACAACCCACAGGCAATTGGCAGGCTTATGTTGCAATTCATCACCAAAATAATAATATACCCCCGGCGCCAATGCGCAAACAGGTTTCGGTTGTGCAAACAGCGAACCGGCAATAACCAAACTGAGGAGCCATGGGACTATTTTCTTCATTTGATAAAATGATTAATGTTGAGCCGGACATTAAAATTATTCAATATGCCGCAATACTCTTCCAACACACAGAGCTTTTTAGGAGACATTGCGGGTAAGGGAGACTCCTGTGGCATGGTCCGCCTTTCCTTTAATTTCCTAATTCAACTATTTCTTGTAGGCATTGGTTGACCAGTTTTAGGATGCGGCTTTGCAGGGACAAACGAAGTTATTTTTTGCTTTATTACCAAATATTATCACTGCATAGCAAGAGCGTGATTAACTTGAAAAGCAGGCCGCGATTTTAAGCGAAGCAGAAGTTAGAGAAAACGAATGAGTTTTTGAAATACTAATTCCGCAATGTCCCTGCTAATACACAAAGCTATTTTAGGAGACATTGCATGGAAGGGAGAGCCGGGTTGACGGCTATGAATGAAAAGCTGAAATCATTTTAAAAAACAGAGGGCAAAGTTTATCAAGGAGATGATGCGACAGGTAAAACCTTTTATCTGTCTTTTTATGTACAAGGACTAGTATTACTAGAAAACTTTCCTTGCGTCCCACTCTTGTGCTTTCTGTTCCCTATGCCGCAACCGTTTAAGAATCGTTTCACGCCACCATATTTTTCTTTACCCTCGAGACGCCTAACAAACTTTAAATTATACAGAATAACTCTCTAAAAAGGCATATCAAAAGAACCTGCAGATATTTTGGTAGTGACCTCTATAATTTGTTTGCCACTTATCCTGAATTATATTTTCTTTTTTCTTTTTTCTTTTAATTTTTATAAGTGTATTCTCCTTGAATTTTATTGATATTAAATAAGATATCTGCAAAACAATATTCCGGAATAGTAGCGCTGGCAACGAAGTAAGAAGATTTTGTACATGAGATAATGTATGGCATTAAGTGAAATTATAAATCATCACCATAAAACATTTATCCATGTTTCGAAATTATTTATTAATAACCCTTCGCAATCTCAGGCGTCAGAAACTTTTTTCATCGCTGAATATTTTTGGATTAGCACTCGCACTGTCAAGTGCAATGCTTATTTTTTTATACGTAAGCGACGAACTGCGTTACGATACAATGCAACCATATTACAAGGACACCTACCGCATTGGCTTCACCTATATTAGTCCTGACGGTGAGCGTTATGACAATACAGTGTCACCGGGTTTTTTCATCAAATATTTAAAAACTAACCGCAGTGAAATTCTTCATGCCACACGCGTTAGCTGGATAGGTTATCCAACATCACTCGACTATAAACCGAAGGATAAGATTGTACTCACAGAAGAAATAAAATGGGCAGAGCCTGATTTTTATAAAGTGCTTTATTTTGATTTGCTTAAAGGCAATAAAGAAAGAATGTTTGAAAATTACAATACCATTGCTTTAAGTGAAACAGGTGCCCGCAGAATATTCGGTAATGGAGACCCGATGGGCAAAATCATTTCATTAAAACATTTTTGGGCTACAAATGACCGTGAGATTGATTTAATGGTGACGGGCATTTATAAAGATTATCCTGCTAATTCGCACTTCAAACCGCAGTATATCGTTAATATGAATGCCATGCGCAGTATCCAGGGTGAGCACTTTACCGATTACATGGAAGGATCACGGCTTAATCAGTACACGCAATTCTTTGAAAATTATATTGTACTTAAACCAGGCATCAGCATACAACCAATCAACACTACCTTGAATACCCTGGCGAATCAACTGCTTCAGTCCGATTCAGCAAGCCGGGCAAGCGGAGCAAAATTTTTGGCCTTTATAACCAGGCTATCAGATATTCATTTCGACACGAAGAACCTATGGGAAAACAATACGCATGGCGATAAAACCTATCTCACCATCTTTAGTGTTATTGCAATTATGATAATGCTCATCGCCTGCATTAATTATACAAATCTTGCCACTGCACGTTCTGTTAAGAGATCAAAAGAAGTGGGCCTTCGCAAATCACTTGGAAGTAGCAGATATCAGATAGCGCTTCAGTTTTTCCTTGAATCTTTTTTAATGACACTATCCGCATTGATCCTGTCAATTATTTTGGCGCTGATATTTCTTCATCCGTTTAATCAACTGGCAAATAAATCTTTTACAATAGGTTCGTTATTTCAACCGTACATGATGGTGATTATGGGAGCCATTACACTTTTCATGGCTTTTGTATCGGGCATATATCCTGCGATATATTTATCCAGTTTTAAGCCGGTAAAAGTGTTGAAGGGTCAATTAGTAAAAGGTAAGGGTGCGGAGCTTTTTCGCAAAAGCCTTGTCACTATCCAATATGCAGTTGCATTGGGGTTAATCATTTATACATTTATTGTTATACAGCAAATGGAGAAATTAAAGAACACCAAACTAAACGAGCAGGGAACCCAGTTAATGGCTATCCGTTTTGGCGGTATTGCACAACAGGGGAGATTCGAGGTGTTCAGGCATTCCGTTCTCGAAGACCCGCAAATTGAACATGTAACTATGGCAAATCATTTACCACGGCTGGATTATTTTGGATGGATTGGCGCTACAGTTAAGTTTCCCGCACTGGGCAATAAAGATTTACAATGGAACCAGTTGAATGTTGACTTTGATTTTGCCAAAACCTTTAGCCTGCAATTTATTGCCGGCCGCGACTTTCAATGGGGAAATATTAATGACAGCAGTTCGATGATTTTAAATGAAGCCGCAGTAAAAGCGCTTGGCAAACCCCTGGATAAAATTATGGGTGCAACCATTGTTGACGTCAATGACAGTAACCGGCTCTACAGGGTAATAGGTGTGGTAAAAGATTTTCCTTTCCGGTCTATGCACCAACCCATTGAACCATTGATATTGAACCCGCACCTTCATTTCGTTGACAAGATCGCTTACATAAAATTACCTGCCGGAAAATTCCAGGAAAAGATTGCAGCAATTGAAAAGAAATGGAAAGTTGCCTTTCCGGGTGCAGGGTTTGATCATTGGTTTGTAAATGATGAGTTTAACCGGATGTATATTGTAGAAGGTCGCGTATCATCACTTGCAAAAGTATTTGCTATACTTTCTATACTCATTACTATAATGGGTGTTTTCAGTTTGGCTTCTTATACTGCAGAACAGCGTACCAAAGAAGTTGGCATAAGAAAAGTATTGGGTGCTGGTGATAAACACGTGACTGCTTTATTTGCATGGGTTTTTATAAAAATCTTCATAGTCGCCAGTTTGTTAGCCATACCATTGTCCTGGTTTTTCAGTTATAAATGGTTGCAGGGTTTTGCATACCGCATATCCATAAGCCCGGTAATTTTTGTTTTGAGTTTACTCGGGTTGTTACTGGTTACATTCTTAACTGTAGGTTATGAAATATGGAAATCTGTAAGAGCCAAGCCTGTTGTGGCGTTACGCACTGAATAGTGAACTTTTGAAATACTATTCGCAATGCCCTGCTAACACACAAAGCTATTTGGGAGACATTGCAGAACTCTTCGATAGTGCAAGAGTCTTTATGACACTATCTGCAGATAGTTATACTCTGTGCTTTCGAATCTTTGTAGTCATTGCATCCCTGCAAAAAAAGAGGGGCAACTACCCCTCATAATTCTTATTTAATAAACACTATTTTATAACCAACATTTTCTTTGTTTCAATAGTTTTGCCATCAACTATCAGTGTGTAATTGTAGGTGCCCGAACTTAACGATGAAGCATCTATGCTTATAACACCGCTTCCTTTATTTACTTTCAACTGCTTAATCAATTTACCATTATTGTCTGTTATAACAAGCATCGGGGCAATTGCATCTGCGGGTAAATTATAACGGATGCTTGTTGTATGTGTAAGCGGGTTAGGTATGTTTTGTTCGAGGGAAGCATTATTAAGTGTTTTAGTTGAAGACTGAGAAGAAATATCTCTTTCAGGACTTACAGTCTTTATAGCTTTCAATTCATTTATTTGTTTTTGTAAATCTTCATTTTGTTTTGAAAGTTCCTGCACAGCTTTTACAAGAGGCACAATAAAATTATCATAACGCAAGCCATATATCCCATCGTTGCTTTGCGGCTTATCCACGCCGCTAAATTCGTAGTTCAATTTCTTTGCTGCTTCTTCTACTTCCTGCGCCATAAAACCAGTATGCACAATTTTACCTGCAGCATCTTCTGCTTTTTCCATTTCCGCCTTAGCTGCATTACCTTCATTATTTGTTGCTTCATTATCTGAAACATGTTTTCTTCCCTTATTATAATATTCATTTAAACCTTTTATATTAACAGTATAAGTTACAGGCCGCAGGCTGTTAATGAAGGCAAGACCAGGCACATTTTCTTTTATATCTCTCTTATACCGGCCATCTGAAAAAATACTCCAGCCCATTTGTCCTCCGATAGAAGTAACGGAGGTATTACCAATACGAACTTTGTTGGATGCATTCACAACTGCGTCGTTACCAATAGCAGTAGCATTGGTTAAACTACCAGTTGACACATCAGCATTGTATCCAACTGCTGTATTATAAGAGCCTATTGTGTTAGAATATAGAGCTGAATCTCCAATAGCTGTATTGTAATAACCGGTCGTGTTAGAGTTCAACGAATAAGCTCCATGGCTTGTGTTGAAAGAGCCTGTTGTGTTATACTCTGATGCACGGGTACCTATAGCCGTATTGTAATATCCGCTTGTGTTTTTTTGCAGAGCTGAAAATCCACTGGCTGTGTTATAACTTGCAGTTGTGTTAGAAAAAAGCGCAGCATAACCACTCGCTGTATTGTAATATCCGGTTGTGTTTGAATAGAGTGAATAATAACCACCCGCGTTATTGTAACGACCCATTGTGTTACTATACATTGAGGCATACCCATTGGCAGTATTGAGAGATCCTGTTGTGTTTGAATAAAGTGAATAATAACCATTCGCAGTATTGGACGATCCGGTTGTGTTTAAATAAAGCGAATAATAACCACTCGCAGTATTGGATGATCCGGTTGTGTTTGTATAAAGGGCGGCATATCCAATCGCAGTGTTATAATTTGCATATGTGTTTTTATTTAAAGAATACATACCGAAGGCCGTATTGTATGAACCCGTTGTATTATTATACATGGCATCAAATCCACTGGCTGTATTACTGGAGCCCATTGTATTCAAATACAAAGCATAAGCGCCACTCCCTGTATTATGAATGCCTGTAGTATTATTACGAAGCGAGAACGCCCCTGTAGAAGTATTATGATTGCCTGAAGTATTAGCATTTAGTGCATAATATCCCGACCCTGTGTTGTAGTTTCCGGAATTATTAGCAAGAGCATTCGTACCCAATTTGGTAACTCCGGTTTGAGCATTGCCGGTAATTGCATGCAGTGTAATTGTTACCCCAAGAAGTGTAAATAAATAATTCGTCTTCATACAAAATGTTTTTAGGTTTTTAATAAGATGCTTTACAAGTGAAAGGTCGTGTACCGGCAAGGCGTTTGCAATACCGCGTTGGGTGATTTATCTTCCGCAGATAAAAAATGCTGAATAAAGAAGAATATGAAGGAAGTTGAATCGCAGCAAAACTATTTCGCAACTATCATTTTCTTTGTTCCAATACTTTTGCCATCAGCTATCAGTGTGTAATTGTAGGTACCTGAACTTAATGATGAGGCATCTATGTTTATAACACCGCTTCCTTTATTTACTTTCAACTGCTTAATCACTTTACCATTATTATCAGTTATAACAAGCATGGCGGTAGTTACATCTGCAGGTAAATTATAACGGATGCTTGTTGTATATGTAAGCGGGTTAGGAATATTTTGTTCAAGAGAAGAAATCCCCACCCCTAAAGGGTGGAGAATTTTCATAGATTGATTACCGGTTACTGATTGTTGATGATTGATGATTACTTCGAGCTTCTCAATTCTTTTTTCAAGTTCATCATTTTGTTTTT
>WNGA01009224.1_pt1 | contig 13358 bp, 13 predicted proteins | sample 5400061 | NCBI WGS metagenome assembly WNGA01 (sample SAMN13153366, study PRJNA577476) | soil metagenome | isolation source: 100 cm soil or saprolite under grassland replicate 2 | place: USA:California | collected 2016-06-15 | reverse complement strand
CCACGTCCGCCAACTGGAGGCGCTGGGCTACAAGGTCACCCTGCAGCCTGTCGCCTGACCGGCACACATCGACTCACTGCCTGGACCCGGCTCCGCCGGGTGCTGCCGCCTGCCTGCTCACCGTGGATTTTCGGATTAGTGGCCGTCCCAGACAGCGCCTCGGGCCGCCACGAATCCGGCGTTGGGGCGAGCCAGCCTACTTCCCCCCATCAAGTCCAGCTCGGAGACCTCCCCCAGGGCACGCTCCGGTGCCTTGCGACCGGACAAGTCGCCGCAGGCTACCTTCTCGAGAGCTTGCTTGGCAGCTGAGTCCTGCGGCCGCGCACCGTGCTTCACGAATACCTTGGTCGGCGGCTCACGTGGAGTACTCGCCCGACGGTGGTTCCGACTCCCCAGGTCCGTTCTCGCCGAACAGATGATCCTCGAGCACCCGGTGGATCCCATCCGACAATAGGTGGGCTGTGTGCGGCGCGCGCAGCCAGTCACCGTCCTTGTCGAATGCGAAGGCTCCCATGAGTTCCTCCCCGTCGGCGGTCTCGGCGTGGAACACCATGCCGACTGCATGAATTCGGAGTGACATCGATCCCATTTCCAAGGCCAGTGCCTCGAGGAGGCCTCCGAGTATCATGTTGCTCTGGGCCCTCCGCAGCTGCTGAATCTCGGTCTTCACGCCGCCCCTGCCTTCTTTCTGTTCCTGGCCAGCTGCCTGTTGCACTCGACGAATGCCGATCGGGCTTGCTGGAGCTTGTTCCACCTGCGGATCACGGTTTGCCGCCTTCACGTCGTCCCGCTACACGGAGAAACTCGAGTTCGCGGTGGACCAGCAGCTCCTCTGTTGTTAAGCGTCCGAGCGGCGTGCGACTCCGACCCCGCTTCCCCATGGGCACGTTCCCTCCCGGTCATTTGGCCCGCTGCTCATCTGTGACTGGACGTGACGTCCGCGAACCATGAACGTGGGGACCTTGGGAGCCTTGTTACCGAGGGAGGCTCTTGTTAGCGTGGGCCGACTCCGAGCGAGGGAATGTCACGCCGTGTCACTCAGATGCGGGGTGGGCTTCGTGGAAGGAGGAAGGCGTTAGCGGCGAGCTTGATGCAGCGGACGACACAGCTCAGGCGGCAGTCGCTGCCCCGACAGACGACGACCTGGTGGGCTTGGTCGCTGCAATCGCACGGGGCGACCTGGACGCGTGGGGGCTGTTGTGGTCGGGGACGTTCCCGGCGGTTCGACGCTATGTCGCCTCCCAGCTCAGAGTGGATGCAGAGGATGACCGGGTCTACGACGTCGCTGAGGAGACCTTCGAGCGGGTTCGTAGGATGGCGTCGTCATACGACCGTGGGTCGAGGGTGATGACCTGGGTCGTGGGCATCGCGAAGAACGTCCTGTGGGAGAAATACCGAAGCTGGGCGCAGGAAACCCCGCTCGACCCTGAGTCTCTGCTTGAGCATCTTGACACGAAAGAACCACCGCCCCAGCCTTCGCAAGACGACGCCGAGCAGTTCGAAGACGTCGAGTCCCTTCGTGAGGAGCTGCTCAGGGCCCTTCCGCCGGCCCAACGGGCAGCGCTCGCGCGAGATCTCTCCCACGAAGACCCGCGCCAAGCCAGGGCGGGCCTCAGAGGCGCCGAGTCGGCCACCCATCGCCAGAATGTGAAACGAGCAAAGGATACCTTGCTGTCACGAATACTTACCGATGATCGGTTTGAGAGGCTCCGAAAGCCATGGATGACGAGCTGACGCCCCAAGAGGAGCGGCTTCTTGAGGAGTTGCGGGAGTGGCTCCCTGCATTCCGCCGACTGGATGAGGAAGATCATCTCGTTGTCCCGCAGGAGGAGAGCGCTCCACCACGGGCATTGGCGCGGACGATGATCCGGCCACTTCGGCGGGCACTTGAGGAGCAGGATCATCGATTCCCCAGTTTCTCGGCGCTTCTCAAAGCTCTTCGTTTCGCCCTGGGGTCCGCTGACGAGGTTGCGCGCCGATTGGACGTTCCTCGATCGCTGCTGACCAGCTTCGAGCGAGGAGCCATTCATCCCGCCTGGTTCCCGCGCTCGGCCGTCTTGGGAGCCTCCAGGCTCGTTGCTTCTCCATCAGAGTGGGAGGCGGCGATCGCTGAGGCGCGGACACAGGAGGCCCCAGCAGCACGGCCTCCAAGCCCTGAGGAGCGCCAGCTCATCGCTGACCCGTGGCTTGAAGCGGACGGATCTGGAGAAGTCGCCGAGCAGGCCAAGACTTCGGTCGCACAACCCAGCCGAACGGAGTCCGTCGAGGAACTCTCCGAAGGCGAGTGGGTTCGGTGGGTGGTGACCGGAGAAGACGGCCTGATCCGACGCAAGATTACCGGCGATGTCTTCGAAGTCGCCTTTCCGTCGGGCCAGCGGTACCTCTCTGCTCGCGAGCTTGTTGCTCGCGAAGAATCCCTCGCCGCTCGCCTCGCTCGGCGACGCCCAGGGCATGCTCCCCTCTTCGCTCACCGCCTGCGGGCTCTGTACCTGCAATACGCGTACCGCAACGACGAGCTTGCCGGGCTCACGAACTCTCGGATCGAGCCGCAACCCCACCAGATCTACGTCGCCTGGCGTGTCCTCCAGAAGGTCCGTCCTCGGATGATCCTCGCCGACGAGGTGGGCCTTGGAAAGACCATCGAGACCGGGATCATCTTGAAGGAGTTGGAGGCCAGGGACCTAGTCGAGCGTGCGCTTTTCGTCGTCCCGGCAAGCCTCGTCAGCCAGTGGGTGTACGAGTTTCGTAGCAAGTTCAACATTGAGCTCGAGATCTTCGATGGTCCTCGAGTGCGTGACCTCAAGCGAAAGCATCCCGACACGAATGTCTGGAGCTTGTACAACTGGATTGTTTGTTCTCTTCCCTTCGCCAGCCGCGAATCGGTCGCCGAAGAGATCGCCCAGGCCGACCCCTGGGACATTGTGGTGTTCGACGAAGCACATCGAGTACGACGCCAACCGGGGCGATCGACCCAGGCGTACCGCCTTGCTAACCGTCTGCGCTTCGACACGTACGGGATGCTGCTGCTGAGCGCCACTCCCATGCAGCTCGACTCCTACGAACTGTTCTCGCTGATCGAGCTCATCGAGCCGGGCCTCTTCCAGAACGGCCCTAGGGAATTTGAGCGGAAACGCAAGAACGTGCGCCAGCTGAATGACCTGATGACGCTCCTTGATGCGTTTCCCCGCCTGCCGCAGCCGGCCCGAAGAGAGGGTGTCGCGGGGCATCTCGCGTTGCTTCGCCGTTTCCTCGCCCCTGGAGTCAAGTCCGTTGACGAGGCGGCGCAGCGCCTTCTCGATCCCTCCTGGCGGAGCGAGGCGGAACGAAAGCTCCTCGCAGCGCACCCGCTCACAGAGGTGATGGTTCGGAACCGGAAGATCCAGGTTCTCGAGACATTTGCGCCCCGAGACGTGGATAGCATCGGCGTCAAGCTGACCCCCCTCGAGCGGGAGGCGTACCTCCAGGTCACGGAGTATGTCCAAGAGGGTTTCGACCGTGCGCAGCACAACCGCAACATGGCCGTCGGCTTCCTGATGGTCACGTTTCAGAAGATGCTCACTTCCTCGAGCTACGCCCTGGCTCGGTCGCTGGAGCGCCGGATCCAGCGTCTCGCCTCAACTCTGAAGCATGAGGCCCCAAGTCCCAGCGAGCGGCCGCTTCTCGTGGGAGCACCGACCAGGCGACGTGGGAGGGGTGGCTGGACGGCGGCGAGGGAAGCTGAGCTGAAGGACGCCGAGGAACTGAGCGAGGCGATCGACGAGGTACTCGGGGCCATCCTGTCCGACGAGGAGACTCGAAGCGAGATCGAGGAACTGCGCGCCCTTGTCAACTTGCTAGACGGGGTGCAGGACTCCAAACTCGCGGCCTTGCGGGCCTTCCTGGTTGAGACTTTCACCCAGGATCCCAACGAGCGGGTGATCGTGTTCACACAGTTCGTTGAAACCCAACTCCTCCTGAAGCAAGCGCTCGAGGCTGAGTACAACATTCATATTTTCAACGGGCGTCAGAAGCCCGACGAGAAGGATCGTTCAGTGAAGCGATTCCGCGAGCATGGCCAGATCCTGATTTCGACCGAAGCTGGAGGAGAGGGGCGAAACTTCCAGTTCGCCCACATCGTAGTGAACTACGACTTGCCGTGGAATCCGATGCGCATCGAGCAGCGTATCGGAAGAGTTGATCGGATTGGACAGGAGCGGACTGTTGTCGTCCGAAATCTCTTCCTGCGTGACACCCTCGACGAGAAGGTCTTCGACGTTCTAAGAAGCAGAATCAAGGTCTTCGAGGAGTCAATCGGGAGCCTGGACCCGATCCTCGGTGACGTCGAAGACGAGATTCGACGCGTGGCGCTCGAGGTCCCCGTCGAAGAGCAGGCCGAAGAGTTCGACCGGCTCGGGCAGGAGATTGAGCAGCGAATCGAGGCGGCACGCCAGATGGAGCAGCGCCTGCAGGACTTCATCATGGATCGAAACAGTCTGCGGCGAGACCGAGTCAACGAACTACAAAAGCGCAAGCCCCTCGCGGATCAGGCCGACCTCCGGCGGTTCGTGCACGACGTCGTCGGTTATCACGGGGGCAGCGTCGATGAGCACCGTCTCGGGGGTGAGGTCGTGGCGATCCCCATGCGCCTCGGTCAGCGCTTGAAGGTCCGTGAGAACCGAGTCAGAGGGACCTTTGACTACCGCAAGGCGCTCGAGATGGAGGAGCTCCCCTTCTTCGCGATGGGCCATCCCCTTGTAGAGAAACTACTCACGTTCGCCCTGGCAGGAGGTAGCGACGCCGAGATCACCGCATACGAAGAGGAGGGCGACGAGGAGGCGTGGTTTATCGACCTCTTCTACCACGTCGCAGCGCGAGGGATCCGGGACCAAGAGCACTTCCGCCGCCACCGGCTGAATCCCTCAGGCCTCATTGCAAGCGACCGCCTCACTTCCATGCCCACGGTCGGCGAGGAAGTAGACGGGCACGAGACTCCCTTCTCTGGCGCAGAGATCCACGGCATGGTGCAGGCGAGCGAGGGAGCGCTCGCGAGCGAGATCGAGTCCTTCCGAAGGGAGGCTCAAGCCGCGAACGAGGGGTTCCGCGTTCGGGAGCTGGAGCGGGCCGACCGCATCTACCGATACCGGCTGCAGAAGGAAGAGGGCACGATCGCTGCGCAGACGGAGCTGCTGGTTCGAATCGAGCAGGGCGGCACGAGCGACGAGCGGCGACTCATCCCTGCCATTCATGGCCGTATCGCCAAGGCCCGAGAGCGTATGGAGCGCGTCGAGCTCGACTTTCAGGAGGAGAAGACCTCAATCGAGGGGAGGGCCCGAGTGGGCGTCAGCTATGAGCCCGTCGGCGCCGCCTTTGTGCACATGAGGCCCCGGTGAACCGCCCCGTCGCCTACGGCATCGACCTGGGGACAACGAACTCGTCGGTGGCTGCGTTGGTAGACGGCCGGGCTGTGGTGCTCCAAGTCGACTCTGGCGGCGACCCGCCAGAGGCCCTGCGATCCATCGACTTCCTCCACAGGGACGGAGACCGCGATGCGGGGAGGGAGGCCGCCAGGAAATACCTCCAGACCGCGCTGGCGAGTCACCGGTGCAATCGCTGCGACCGCGTGAAGTGGCTTCCGGATGGCCCCTTCACATCGTGCCGCCAGTTCGCCCCGGGCGGCGGATGCAAGGACGCTCGCCTCGTCTCCGGCATCAAGCCTCTGCTAACCGATGACTCATTTAGGGAGACCTCGAGCTGGGGGGAAGTATTCGACGCCGAGGAACTCGCATCCGTGGTGCTTTGGCGGCTCAAGCGAGAGGCTGATGAGCGCTTCGGCGTCGAGGTCGACCGTGTCGTCCTCGGGTACCCAGTCCACTTCGAGACCATTCCAACTGGAGATCTCGCCTTTGAGCGTCTTCGCGGGGCCGCAGAACGGGCTAGCTTCCGCCATGTTGACTTCTGCCCTGAGCCTCTGGCTGCGGTTTGGTCGGACAACGCCTCGCTGAAGGGACGCACTGTATGTTCTGTTGATTTCGGCGGCGGCACCTTTGATGTCGTTGTGGTTCGATACGACGAGGACGGCGATCCGGAGCCGGAACTCCTTGGTTTATCCGGAGTCCCGGTGGGCGGCGAGCTGTTCGACAGGCTGTTGTTCGACCGATATGTCGAGCCGATCCTCGGCCTCGACCATCACTATCGCCTGAAGGACGGCCGGCGGGTTCAATTGCCCGCCTACATCCGACAAGGCTTCAGATCACTGGAGGGGGTAACCAGGCTAGCAGCAGCTCCATCCGTCTTCACCACCCTCAGACAGATCCAGGCCGAAGCAGAGGAGCCTCGCCTCCTTGAGCCACTCCTCGACCTCCTCTATGGGGGGCAAGCATTCGATTTCTGGAGTGCAATTGAGCACGCCAAGAAGGACCTCTCGACGGCCGAGTCAAGCCACCTCGGCTTCCGGCGAGAACACCTTGATGTCAGTGTGCGTATGTCGAGGGTCGAGTTCGAGCGGCTCATCGCTCCTCACCTGAGGCGGGTCCGGGCCAGCATCAAGGAGACCCTGGCGATGGCGCAGCTCCATCCGCGTGAAGTCGACGTGGTCATACGGACCGGGGGTTCAGCGCTACTTCCCGCCTTCAACGTCATGCTCGATGAACTCTTCGGAGCAGCGCGAGTGGAAGCAAAGCCCGCCTTCTCGAGCGTCGCAGCCGGATTAGCCGAGCTGGCCGCTACGACTAATTGGCGTGCTCTGGGGGAATAGCGACCAGGAAGTCACGTCCCATCACCGACCGGGTGAACTCATTGGCGATGTGCCTCCCGAGGAGGAGGTGGACCACATGGGAAGCCACGGAACTGGCGGGACAGACTCGCAATCGGTGAAGCGGTCGCGGAGGCTCCGGATTCCGGAGGCCCTGAAACCAAATCGTCAGGACAAGGAGGAGAAGGAGACCGAGGGCTACCCCTCATCGGTATGGGCGGGCTCCAGCTTGAGCGAGGCCTCTAAGAAGGGACATCGGCTTGCCGGACCGGTGATGCAGTACGAGGACGAGACCTGAGAAGCCGGATAATGCGGTTATGTGACGACAGACTCTAGCCCCTAGAGAGCCGGACGGGTATCAGCGATTGTCCGATTTGCGAGTGGCCAGACCAGTCCATGACCTGCGGTTGCTCCAGATGCAGCAACGGCGCAATCAACCCGAGTCGGGTACCCGTCCGGCTCTCTAGCGGGTCGCGACGGCAATCCGCCCGGTGCGCAAGGAGATGCGGTGGCGGACCGGCGACGAGAGCCGCCGGGCGAGCCCGAGCAGGTCGTCGTCGCTGGTGACGGTGAAGCCGTGGCTGGTCAGCAGGCGCCGCATCGCGTCCGGCGTCCACGCTGAACGGCGCGGCTCGTCCGCCCACGGGCTGCGTCGCCGCGTGGGCGCCCTCATGGCACGGGCGACGATCCGGCCGACTGCGGCCAGCACCGACGGCGACTGATAGTTGACGATGAGGTTGCTGCCCGGCGCGGACAGGGCGGTGATGATGGCGACGGTGGCGGCGACGGCGGGGCGGTGCAGGTACGGCACGACGCCCTCCCAAATCCACGTCGTCGGCGTGGACGGCTGATGCCCAGCCTCGGCGAGCGCGGCGTCGAGCCGGTCGCGGGTGAAATCAACCGGCACGTACCGCAGCGACCGGGCGACCGGGACCTGGTCACCGATCCGGTCGCGCTTGTCGTGCTGCGACGCGGGGTGGTCGACCTCGAAAACGTCGACGCCGGCCAGCTCCTTCATCCGCCAGGCGCGTCCGTCCAGGCCCGCGCCGAGGATGACGACCTGCGGCGCCGGTCGCGCGCGCACCGCCTCATCGATCGCGATCGTGCGCGGGACCATCAACTCGGCGCACGCACGCACCGCCTCGTAGTCGACCCGTTGGGCCCAGCCTGCAGGCGGCGTGCCGGCACGGACCTGGTCGACGGGGACCCGTTCTGGGTCGCGCAGCATCGTGATCGCCACCGGGTCGGCGAACCGGCCGACCGCGATGCGTCCATCCGCGGCGGCTCGGCCCTGGCAGACCAGAACGGCGGTACGGCTGGCTTGCATCGCCGTCATGCTACCGGTGTCGAGGCGTTCGACGTTCCAGCTCGCCGCCCGCATCGACACCAGCCAGCCCGCCGAACTCGCCGAAAGTGGCCAACAAGCATCTGCATTCCTGGCCAACTGGGAGGAGCGTTCACGGTTAGCTCGAGAGTCAGGCCAACTACCGATCCAAGGGCCAACTACCGCTCGAAGTCACACCCGCCTCGGCGGTCCAGGGCCTTGCCGTCCATTGACAGGCGGGCAATCATCAGTTTACGTTGGGGACCGGTACATAAACTCATATGAACCAGAGGAGTCGAGGCCACCCGTCGCGTGTTCAGCCCACTGTTCCGCCGAGAGGTGGGTCGGCTCGGCTCCGAGGAGGCGAATCTGGGGTGCGTTGCCGCTGGGTGCCCTCTTCCTCTGGGGAGGTGACTCCCGGGCAGGGCTTCTTGGTGGGGCTGACGGCGGCTCCCTCCGGGCGGCAGCGTTCCGCGCCAGCGCGCGTGAGCACCTGTCACCTGTTTGCCGGAGCGGCACGGATGGCCCCAAGTCCTGCCCGTCACCGGACTGTGAGTGGACGGTGAAGAGAGCTGTGAGGTTCACGGTGAGTGACAGGGCACATGCTCATCGCCGCGAGGCTGATGCAGGGAAGGACCGAAGTCTGTGTTCCTCGGACTCCCCGGAGGCGAGCAATTGCTGGAAGTGACAGTCAAGACGAACGAGGCGGCATCAGATGAGAAGGGCATGGACGGTGAGGCCGATGCGAGGAGGACCTTGGCGCCAGATGACTTCCGGTGCGCTGCAAGCCCCATGGGCTGTGCTCGCTGGGGTGCTGCTCTTGGCGTTGCTCGCCGCGGCCTGCACGAGCGGCGATGGTGATGGCGGAAGCGCTACGGCCGCGACAGCGCGGACGACGAGCGCGGCACCAGCGACGACCTCGGCGCCGACGACGACTGCACCTGCCACCGCAACCGTCGTCTTGGCGGACTACCGGGCCTTCTGGGACGACATGGTCGCGGTCGGCAAGACCGCGAACTGGCAGTCACCACGCATCGACGACCACGCCACCGGCCAAGCGCTCGCGGAGGCCCAAGCGACGTATCGGTCCCTCAAGTCACGTGGCCTGGTCGCCCGCGGCACCGTCAAGGTCGACGCCAAGGTCCTGTCCATCAAGGGCGGGACCGCAGTCGTCTACGACTGCAACAGCACCAGCAACTTCCTCGCCTACGACGCGGCGACCGGGGAGCTGCGCGACAAGAGCAGCGGCCGGTCCAACGGCAAGACGGTGACGATGCTGCTGCGGGGCGGGACCTGGAAGGTCGCAAAGACTGTCACGGAGGTCGGCAGGTGCACAAGGTAGTGGTCGCCACGCTACTCGTGGCCGTGGTCGGGGTACTGGCCGGCGTCGGTGTCCCGGCGGCCTTGGCCGACGTGGATCCGGCCCCAGGCAAGACGGGCGCCGGCATCACCGTCAGCAGCTCGACCGTGGCCCTCGGGCAAGACGGCGGCGGCTCCGGCGGGGGGCGGCGCTGCACCTACCAGAAGGCCAACGTTCCCGGGGATCCCAGTTCAGAGTTGGTGAACCCGCCACCGCCACCAACCCCTGGGGCGCAAGGCAGCTGGTACCTCTACGACTGCACGGCCACTGGGAACATGTTCGCGAGCGGCGTCATGTGGGTCCCCACCAACCAGCCGGCGGTGGCGCCCGCGGTGCTGGCCCAAGAGGCCTACAAGTGGCTCCCGGCGCCGGCGCCCGGGATCCGGACAAGTCCCGCCGCCACGTTCGACCAGGTGGTCAACGTGCCGACGTGGCTGTGGGTTGACCCCACTACGTGGGGGGTCCGCACGGCTACCGCCTCCGTGCCGAACGAGTCAGCCACGGTGACCGCCACGCCCGTGACGGTCACCTGGACGATGGGCGATGGCAGCCAGGTCGTCTGTCGCGGGCCCGGCAGCGCCTACACCGGCGGAGACCCGGCCCGGCCAAGTCCCGACTGCGGCTACACCTACCAGCAAAGCTCGGCCCGCGAGCACGGGCTGCGCTACCCCGTGACCGCCACCACGACCTGGCGGATCACCTGGGTGGCGACCGGCGTGGAGGCCGCCAGCGGCCCCTTTGCGCCGCTCCAGCGAACCTCCACGACGGCACTTCGGGTCGCCGAAGCCCAGACCGTCAACTGATCTTGGCAGGAGCATCATGGCTACCCAAACCCCCACCGTCCCGCCCGGGCGACCGGGCCTCCCAGCACCAGAAGGCGCCGGCGCCATGCGGGTCGCACCGCCGCCCCGTCAGCGGCGGCCAGCCCTGGCCGCTGCCGCAATCCTACTGATCGTTGTCTCTGCCGCGGTCAGCATTGCCCTGTACCTGCGGGTCGGCGACCGCACAGAGGTCCTAGCGGTGGCGCGCACGGTCCCCGCCGGCCAGCAGATCGCTGTGATCGACCTCAAACGGGTCCGTATCTCCAGCGACCCGGGTCTGCACGCCATCCCGGTGGCGGCCGCACCCCAGGTGGTCGGCAAGCTCGCCGCCACCACGCTGCTGCCCGGCACGCTGCTGACACCCGAGCAGCTTGGTCCGAGCCAGGCACCCGGGCCGGGCCAGGCGATCGTCGGGCTCGACCTGAAGGGGGCGCAGATGCCGGTCCCACCGGAGCGGCTGCAGGCGGGCGCCAAGGTCCGGATCGTTGCTACCCCGAGCGGAAACGGGACGCCAGCCAACGGCGACACTGGCGCGAGCGAGCCAGCCAGCACCCTGGTCGATCAGGCGGAGGTGTTCAGCGTCCAGGCCGTCGAGTCGACCGGCACCGTCCACGTCGCTGTCGTGGTTGCGCAGCCTGATGTGGCCAAGGTCCTGGCTACCGCCGCTGCCGGGCAGGTCGGCTTGGCTGTGCTTCCCGCCAGCGCCGGTTCCACACAGCGGGCGACGCCATGAGCATCATCGCCCTGGCCAGCGCCAAGGGGGCTCCCGGCGTCACGACCACGGCCGTTGCGCTTGGCGCGGTCTGGCCCCGACGCGTCCTGGTCGCCGAGTGTGACCCGGCCGGCGGTGACCTGGCCGCCCGCTTCCGCCTCCCTCCGGAGCCGAACCTGGTCGCGCTGGGCATGGCGGCCCGGCATGGTCACCTGACCGCTGACGATGTGTGGGCGCACACCCACCAACTCCCCCGCGGTCTCGAGGTGCTCACCGGCCTGCGCGCAGGCGATCAGGCCCGCGGGCTGGGACGGCTCTGGTCGATGCTTTCCACGGCGCTGGCCCAGCTCGACGCCGAGGTGCTGGCCGACTGCGGCCGTGTCACCGCGGACACGCCAGCCCAAGGGCTGCTGCGCCAGGCCGAGCTCGTGGTCTTGATCACCCGCCCGACCGTGGAGGGCGTGCTGCACGTCGCCTCCGGCATGGAGGTCTTGGCCCGGATGGGTGTGGCCGCTGAGGTCGCCGTGGTCGGCGAGCGGCCATTCGACCGCGCCAGCGTGCAGGACGCGCTGGCAAGCCAGGGAGTTACGGCGCCCGTCCGCGCGACCCTGGCCGAGGATCCCCGTGGCGCGGCGATGCTTTGCGGCCAGGCAGGCAGGGAGCGTTGGCTGGAACGAGCCTCTCCGCTGATCCGCTCGGCCCGCAGCCTGGCGGCCGACCTGTTCCGCCGGCTCGCGCCGGTGCCTGACGGCCAGGAGGTGGCCTGATGGCCGATCCCACCTTGGTCCGCGAACTGCACGCCCGCGTCGTCGACCAGTTCAGCGGGTGGCGGGAGGGCGAGGAGGCGGCAGGGCGCACCCCGGCGCTGGATGACCAGCGGGCGTACGCCGCGACGCTGATCGAGGCCGAGCTGAGCCGCCACGCTCGAGCGCAGGTCGACGCCGGTTCGTCCCTGCCCGACGGCGAGGAGGAGCAGGAGCTCAACAGGACCCTCCAAGCCATGCTGTTTGGCCTTGGCCCCTTGGAGGCGCTGCTGGCCGATCCCGATATCGAGAACATCGACTACAACGGCTGTGACGCGGGCTGGCTGCAGTACGCCGACGGCACCATCAAGCCGGCACCGGCGCTGTGGGCCACCGACAGCGCGCTCGTGTCGTTCAGTCAGACGGTCGGGGCACGCCAAGGCCACGCACCGCGACGCTTCGACCTCGGCCAGCCTCGCCTGAACCTGCGCCTGCCGGACGGAAGCCGCCTGTTCGCGCTCATGGACGTCAGCCACCGGCCATGCCTGTCGATCCGCCGCCACCGCCTGGTGCGGGTATTCCTGCAGAATCTGCGCGACCTCGGCGCCATCGACGCCGGCCTGACCGAGTTCCTTCGTGCCCTGGTCAAGGCACGCAAGAACACCATCGTCGCCGGCGGAACCGGCGTCGGCAAGACCACCATGTTGCGAGCGCTGCTCAACGAGGTGCCGCCGCAGGAGCGGCTGGTCACGATCGAAAACGCCTTCGAGTTGGGCCTGCACGAGCTCGGCCTGCGGGACCTGCACCCCAACGTGGTCGCCTTGGAGGCGCGCGAGCCCAACGTCGAGGGGCAGGGCGAGATCACCATGGCCGAGCTGGTCAAGGCCGGTCTGCGGCTGAACCCCTCCCGCGTGATCGTGGGCGAGGTTCTCGGCGACGAGATCGTCTCCATGCTGGAGGCGATGAGCCAGGGCAACGACGGCTCGATGGGGACCATCCATGCCACCTCGAGCGGCTATGTCTGGCGCCGCATGGCGATGTACGCAGCCAAATCGGCGATGCGGCTCCCAGCCGAGGTGACCTACCGGATGATCGACGGTGCGGTCGACTTCGTCGTGTTCATCGGCATGCGCGACGACCGCCCGCATGGTGGCCGGTTGCACCGCTTCGTCTCGTCCGTTCGTGAGGTGACCGGCGCCGAGGGCCAGCAGGTCATCACCAACGAGGTGTACCGGCCTGGCCCCGACGGGCGCGCCGTCCCGGTGCCGGGCGTCCTGCGCTGCCTGGAGGACCTCGAGTTGGCCGGGTTCGACCCGAGCTGGCTGGACAGCCCGGCTGGCTGGTGGGAATCATGACCAGCCTTGCCACGCCGGCGGCGCTGGCGGGTGCTGGCCTGGCCGGCGGCCTCGTGCTGCTCGTCATCGCCGTCCGCGGGTTTCCGCCACGGCCAACGCCAGTGGCCCGCACGGAGGACGCGCGGCGAGCGCTGGAGGGGCTGCGGCTGCGAGCGGGCCTGGCCGGCACCGCCGCCCTGGCTGTCGCGCTGGTCGTCCGCTGGCCGGTGGCGGTGGTGCTCGCCGGCGCGCTCGGCTGGGCATGGCCGTCCCTGTTCGCCGCCAGCAAGTCCTCGAGCGCCACGATCGGCAGGATCGAGGCCATCGCAACCTG
>WNGA01021937.1_pt1 | contig 13359 bp, 16 predicted proteins | sample 5400061 | NCBI WGS metagenome assembly WNGA01 (sample SAMN13153366, study PRJNA577476) | soil metagenome | isolation source: 100 cm soil or saprolite under grassland replicate 2 | place: USA:California | collected 2016-06-15 | reverse complement strand
ATACGAACGGCTTGGGATCGTTGTTGTTGTCTTGGAGGTATGCCTCGATCGCAGCGATCAGGTCGGGCACCGACTTGAAGACACCGCGGCGGATGGCTTTCTCGGTGAGCTCGCGGAACCAGCGTTCGACCATGTTCAGGTCTGCCGGGCAACGACCGCTCCGCCGGCGCCGCCGCTGTGCCAGGCGCCGGGGTGAACGTGCGACAGCAGATGGTGCTCGGCCCGTTCGCGGTCGCGCGCCTCGGTGGATCCAGCGGGACCGCGGTGACGGACTGGCTGCGCACGAACGGGTACGTCGTACCGTCGGGGCTGGCCACGAATCTCACGCCGTACCTCACGGAGAAGTGGGAGATCGTCGCCGTGAAGCTCGCGCCTCGGCAGGACGGTGGGAGCCTGAGTGGGGCGACGCCGCCGCTGCGGCTGACGTTCGCGTCGGAGCGGATCGTCTACCCGACGCGGCTCAGCAAAGGAGCCTCGACCGCGCAACCGGTGACCGTGTACGTAGCCGCCGCGCATCGCGTAGACGCGACCCGGCTGCCTGATGCTGCTGTGAGGCCGGAGTTGCTGTACGCCGGTCGCGTCCAGGACGACGCGCTGACGGCGCCGGCCGACTACCTGACGGCGTACACGGTCAACTACAACGATCCGAGCCGTATCACCGACGACTTCACGTTCGAGCAGGCGGCCACGGACGACGAGTTCCAGCGGATCGAGTAGGTCACCGTCAACGACGGGCTCTGGAGCACCCTCGGCGTACCGGTCGGAGGCCTGCTGCTGATCGGCGTCGGCGCGGCCGTGATCGCTCGCGTGCTGGTCCGGCGGTCATCCACAGCCCGGCCCCAGCGGTAGCCCGAAATCGTCTAGGCTCCTGGATCGTGCCGGCTGACAACGCGTTGCTCGCTGCAGGGGTCGGTGTGGCCTTCTGCGGACCCGCGGCGTACCTCCTCGGGCCGTGGCTGATGCAGCGCATCCCCGAACCGCTGCTGGAGGAAGGCGAGACCAAGATCGCGTACGCCGACTTGGCGGGACGGCGCGCGGCGTACTGGTGTGGTGGTCTGGCGGCGATCTCCGGTGGACTCCTTGGATGGGTGCTCGGGACGTCCCCGGTGCTGGTGGCGTGGTTGTTGCTGGCCGTGGTCGGCGCGGTGCTCGGCTACATCGACGCCAGGACGCGGTTTCTGCCGTCGGCAATCATCTGGCCGTCGTACGGCGTGATCGGACTGGCGCTGCTGGGTGCGGCCGCGGTGTCGGGGGAGTGGGGGTCGTTGCGCCGGGCGGTGATCGCGGGGGCGATCGGGTTCGCGGTGTTTTACGTGCTGTGGTTCGTGTTCCCGCGTGGTGTCGGGTTCGGCGACGTACGGCTGTCCGGCGTGCTCGGGTTGGCGCTCGGCTGGCTGGGTTGGGGTCAGTTCATCAGCGGCCTGTACGGCGGGTTCTTCCTCGGCGCGATCGTGGGCATCGCGCTGATCGCGGCGAAGGTGATGACGCGCAAGCAGATGGTGCCGTTCGGGCCGTTCATGCTCGTGGGCGCGCTGGGCGGCGTACTTCTGGGAGCGCCGCTCGAGCGGCTCTACCTCGGGTAGTCGCTACCAGCCGGGGTAACGCGTGGTCCAAGCGGTGTGCGGGCCGTAGTCACCGTGCAGGCGTTGCGGGGTGGTGAACTCCAGGGCGAAGTCGTCGGCGAGTTGGAGGATGACAGCTCGGCCTTCGACAGTGAAGACGAGCTCTGGGGGTAGTGCGGTCTCACCGTGGAGCGCGCCCAGGATGTTGCCGCAGATGGCGCCGGTGGAGTCGCTGTCACCGGAGTGGGTCACTGCTAACGCCAGAGCGTCCAGGAACTGCTCCGGCGCTGGATAGGCGAGTGCCGCGTATGCAGCGATCGCCAGAGCCTCTTCGGCGACCCAGCCACCACCTAGCCGCTCCACAGTCGCCGGCCCGTGGTTGCCGCCGGTTGCAGCCTGTCGTGCGGCTGACAGCGCCGTACTGGTCTCCTCGTGGTCTTTGTGTTTGGCAAGCATCGCGGCTGTGGTGTCGAGAGCTGCGTTGAGGTCGGCACCCGCGCAGAGCTCGTGGACGATCGCGGCCAGGGCACCGGACGCGAGCTTGCCGGTCGGGTGACCGTGTGTGTAGCCGGCGGCGTCGGCGGCTGCGTTGAAGACCCACTCTGTGTCGAACCATTTCGCCGGCACCAGCCCGAACGGCGCCACCCGCATCACTCCGCCGCAGCCCTTGGAGTCGTTCACGGCCTGCGCGCCGAACTGCGGGATCCTCGGGTTGCCCTTGCGGGCCGCTGTCAGCGCGTTGAGGCACGTCGTACCAGGTGCCCGTCGGGCGTAGAGCCATTGCTCGGCCTGCAGCCAGCCGTCGCGTTCACCGCTCGGGGCGTTGAGGGTTTGCGTGTCCAGCCAGCGGTCGTACGCGTGCTGCACGACTGCGACAGTGAACCCGAGTCCGCGATCGGTCCGTACGCCGGCCCGGATCAGGCCTTCGGCCGTGAAGAGCGTCATCTGGGTGTCGTCGGTGATCGTGCCCGGCGGCCAGTTGGCCGACCCAGCGACGAAGTTCCGCACGCCCTCGGGGTGCGCGGCAACGATGGATGTAGTGTTCTCGAACTCGATCGGTCCGCCCAGTGCGTCCCCGATCGCACCGCCCAGCAGGCACCCCCGAATCCGCGCCCGCCACGTCTCCTCACCAGCCCGAGTCATGCCAGAACCCTATCCATGGTGGTGTCAGCGCTACCCCGAAGACGGGCTCCAGAGCCAGTTCGCCTGAAGCCCGCCGCTTCTACGGTCATTAGTAGAGCGAAAGGAGCACGTGATGACCCCCGCAGTCCGCCGTACCGCCGCCCGCGTCGCCGCGGCGACCCTCGCCACCGCAGCCCTCGCCACCGCCGCCATCGCCGGCGGCCAGGCCGCCACCGCCACCACCACCTGCCAGACCACCCGCCTCACCAAAACCTTCAACACCCTCCTCTCCCTCCGCGAAGCGTCCTCCTCGGAGACCCCCAAAACCCCCACCTGTCGCTAACCTTAGAAAACGGCTAAGGAGGGGTGGTGTGATGGAGAACGACGCGCGTGACCGGCTGCACGGTGAGGAGCCGAGGTTCGTGGACTTCCTGGCGGCGGCGCCTGATCTTTCCGTGCTCGAGATCGCGCGTTCGGATGCCCCCGCCCGCCTAGCCGATTCGTTGGACGACTGACACCAGTCAACGGTCAGATGAGACCGGGGTCTGGGGGTTGGGGCGCGCGTGGAAGAATCGGGGCCATGCTGCGCTGGCTTACCGCCGGCGAGTCGCACGGACAAGCGCTCGTCGCCGTACTCGAAGGTCTTCCCGCAGGCGTTCAGGTCACAACTGATGATGTGGCCGACGCCTTGGCTCGTCGTCGGCTGGGGTACGGCCGCGGCGCGCGGATGAAGTTCGAGCGGGACGAGGTGACGTTCGTCGGCGGGTTCCGGCACGGGCTGTCGCTGGGCAGCCCGGTGGCGATCCAGGTCGGCAACACCGAGTGGCCGAAGTGGGAGCAGGTGATGAACCCGGACCCGGTCGACCCGGCCACGCTGGCGGAACTGGCCCGGAACGCGCCGCTGACCCGCCCGCGCCCCGGCCACGCGGACCTGGCCGGCATGCAGAAGTACGGCTTCGACGAGGCCCGCCCGGTGCTCGAACGCGCCAGCGCCCGCGAGACCGCCGCCCGCGTCGCGCTCGGCGAGGTGGCCGCGCGGTTCCTGCGGCAGGCGTACGGCGTGACGATCGTCAGCCACGTGGTCGAGCTCGGCACCGTCAAAGCGCCGTACGGCGTGATCCCGTCGTACGACGACGTCGCCAAGCTGGACGCGGACCCGGTGCGCTGCCTCGACGCGGACGCGAGCAAGGCGATGGTCGAGGAGATCGACCTCGCGCAGAAGGCGGGCGACACGCTCGGCGGTGTCGTCGAGGTGGTCGTGGACGGCCTCCCGCCGGGCCTCGGCAGCTACGTGCACTGGGATCGGCGGCTCGACTCCAAGCTCGCCGGCGCGCTGATGGGCATTCAGGCGATCAAGGGTGTCGAGCTCGGCGACGGGTTCGAGCTGGCCCGGACGCCGGGGTCGAAGGCGCACGACGAGATCGTCGCCGAGGACGGCGTCGTACGGCGGGCAAGCGCCCGCTCAGGCGGCACAGAGGGTGGCATGAGCACCGGCGAGACGCTGCGGGTGCGGGCGGCGATGAAGCCGATCGCGACCGTGCCGCGGGCGCTGCGCACGATCGACACCACCACCGGCGAGGCCGCGTCGGCGCATCACCAGCGGTCCGACGTGTGCGCCGTACCAGCTGCAGGCATCGTCGCCGAAGCGATGGTGGCGCTCGTACTCGCGGAGGTCGCGCTGGAGAAGTTCGGTGGCGACTCGGTGGCGGAGACCTCGCGCAACCACAAGTCGTACCTGGGGAGCCTGCCGTCAACGATCATGCCGCGGGAGTGGGCAGACCAGTGAGCCCCGTTGTTGTTCTGGTTGGGCCGCCTGGATCGGGGAAGTCGACCATTGCGGCGCTGCTGGCCGAGCGGCTCGGCGTGAAGCACCGCGATACCGACACGGATATCGAGGCTGAGGCCGGCAAGCCGATCTCCGACATCTTCGTCGACCACGGCGAACCACACTTCCGCGCCCTCGAGCGGGCCGCGATCGTTGCCGCGCTCAAGGACGACGAGATCGTCTCGGTCGGCGGTGGTGCGATCCTCGACCCCGACACCCGCGCCGACCTCGCCGGTCAGAACGTCGTCTTCCTGGACGTGTCACTCGGCGAAGCGGTCAAGCGGGTCGGCCTCGGCGTCGCGCGCCCGCTGCTGCTCGGCAACGTCCGCACCCAGCTGCGGAACCTGATGGAGGCCCGCCGTCCGCTGTACGTCGAAGTCGCCAAGCTGACCGTGACCACCGACAACCGCACCCCGGACGAGATCGCCGACGAGATCCTGGAGCACCTCGGATGACTGATCAGCCGACCAGGATCCAGGTCGCCGCGGCAGCGCCGTACGACGTTGTCATCGGCAACAATCTGCTCGGGGAACTGCCCGGGTTGCTGGGCGAGGGTGTGCAGCGGGTCGCGGTGATCCACCCGCGCGCGCTGCGGACCAGCGGTGACGCGATCCGCGACGACCTCACCGCGGGCGGCTACACGGCACACGCGATCGAGATCCCCGACGCCGAGGACGCCAAGACTGCCGAGGTCCTTGCGTACTGCTGGTCCGTGCTAGGTCAGGCCGGCTTCACCCGATCGGACGCGATCGTGAGCATCGGCGGCGGTACGACGACCGACCTCGCCGGCTTCGTCGCCGCGACCTGGTTGCGCGGTGTGCGCGTCGTACACATCCCGACCACGCTGCTCGGCATGGTCGACGCGGCTGTGGGTGGGAAGACCGGGATCAACACGGCCGAGGGGAAGAACCTGGTCGGCGCGTTCTGGGAGCCGGCCGGTGTGCTGTGCGACCTCGCCGCGCTGGAGACGCTGCCGCGCAACGACTACGTGAGTGGTCTGGCGGAAGTGGTGAAGTGCGGGTTCATCGCTGACCCGGTGATCCTCGACCTGGTGGAGAAGGACCCGGCCGGTGCATCGAGTCCGGCGTACGACGCGACCGAGGAACTGATCGCGCGCGCGATCCAGGTGAAGGCAGACACGGTCGGTGCGGATCTGCGCGAACGCACCAGCACAGCCGGGGGACCGGTCGGCCGAGAGGCGCTGAACTACGGCCACACGCTCGGCCACGCGATCGAGCGGGTCGAGCGCTACAAGTGGCGGCACGGTGCCGCGATCAGCATCGGCATGGTGTTCGTCGCCGAACTGGCCCGCGCCGCAGGTCGCCTCGACGACGCGACAGCCGACCGGCATCGCGCCGTACTGGAGTCCCTAAACCCACCATCCTCGAGGCCCCCGACCCCAGCCTCCTCATAGCCGCCTACACCGAAATCAGCTAGCCGTACGCCGCCCCGCCACAGCGCGCACGCCGCCCACCACGGCACCAGGCAGCCGAGCGCCCGCCCCGCCGACGCAACCAAACGCGCCGCCCCCTCCGGCCTCCATTTCATGGGAGATCCCATGAAACGGCGCCTCCTCCCGTCGCATGCGGACGGAGAACCGGCGACTCGATGGGTTATCCCCTGACCCGGTGGGTTGCCCCCTCAGATTCCGAGGGGGCAACCCACCAACTCGGTGGTTATCCCCTCAAATGGCCCCTTCTCCCACCGCACACAAAGGGAGAAGGGGCAAGGCGGAGGGTTATCCCCTCGAATTGCCCGGGGAAGGCATCGGCCCAGCTCGCGCATGGCCGGATCCGGTCATGTCGTGGACGGGGTCTTGTGATTCCGCGGAAGGCAGCCAAAGATGCTTGGCGGGCAGCGTGGAAAGGGCTTTCCAAATGGGTATGGGAAAGAGGCTGGGGCGCGTCGACTAAGCCGGTGCGCGAGTACCGCACGGTCTGCCCGACATCGGTGCTTTCGAGTCCTAAGTCCTTCGAATCCCGAGGAGAACTGCATGCGTCGCTGGATAGCAGTAGCAGCAGCATCAATAGTCCTAGCCGTTTCGGCGTGCTCGGGTGGCTCGTCCGGGTCGACCGAACTGTCCGACAAACCAGTGACGCTGCGGTTCACGTGGTGGGGTGCCGACGCCCGTCACCAGCGGACCCAGCAGGTGATCGACCTGTTCCACAAGGAGCACCCGAACATCACCATCAAGGGTGAGTTCAAGGACTGGAACGGCTACTGGGACAGCCTCGCCACCACGGTCGCCGCGAACGACGCCCCCGACATCATCCAGATGGACGAGCTCTACCTCGCGTCGTACGCCGATCGCGGCGCACTGCTCGACCTGAAGACACAAGGCGAGCACCTGAAGCTCGACGGCATCGATCCGAAGGCCCTGGCCACGGGTGCGATCGACGCCAAGCAGTACGCGCTGCCGGTCGGACTCGCGTCGCTCTCGCTCGTCGCCAACACCGACCTCTTCGCGAAGTACGGCGTACCGCTGCCGAACGACGACACGTGGACCTGGGACGACCTGTGGGCGCTCGCCGCGAAGTTCTCGGCGGCAAGCGGTGGCAAGGTGGTCGGCCTGCAGTCGTACGGGATGGACGGCGGCGGGCTGGTCCTGCGAGCCCGACAGCAGGGCAACTCGTTGTACGACGACGCCGGCAAGAAGGTGGTGGTCAAGCCGGAGATCGTCAGGGACTTCTTCGAGCAGGGCGCCAAGCTGTCGAAGGACGGCGCCATCCCGAAGCCGGGGCTGCTGATCGAACAGGCGAGCGCCACTCTCGACCAGTCAGGGACGGGGACCAACACGGCAGCGCTCGGGTTCTGGTGGAACACGCAGTTGACGTCACTGACCAAGGCGAGCGGGCAGCACCTCAAGCTGCTCAAGCTGCCGGGGGAGTCGACCGCGGCGAAGCCCGGCGCGTACTACAAGCCGTCGATGTTCTGGTCGATCTCGTCGCGCAGCAAGCACCCGGCCGAGGCCGCGCTGTTCGTGGACTTCCTGGCGAACAGCAAGGAGGCCGGCGACATCCTGCTGACCGATCGTGGTGTGCCGGCGAACAAGGCGGTCCTCACCGCGATCACGCCGAAGCTGGGCTCGACCGACAAGGCGGCCGCCGACTACCTCGCGGCGATCAAGGTGTCCGATCCGCCGCGGGTGACGCCGAACGGTGGCAGCGGCATCGACGACATCATTCGCCGGCACGCCGAGGACGTGCTGTTCGGCCGGCAGCCGGCCGATCAGGCGGCCAACGCCTTCATCACAGAGCTTCAGAAAGAGATCGACTCAGCCTCCTGAAAGGCCCCGCATGTCTGACAGCAAGTACCGGATCGCGATCGTCGGCACCGGCGGGATCGCCAGCGCCCACGCTCACGCGGTCAAATCCCTCCCGGACCACGCCGAGCTGGTGGCCGGGGTCGACGTCGACCTGGACCGCGCGAAGGAGTTCGCGACGAAGTGGGACATCCCCGCGGTGTACCCGAGCCTGACCGAACTGCTCGCGACCGGCGAGGTCGACCTCGTCCACCTGTGTACGCCGCCGAGCTCGCACGTGCCGTTGGCCAAGGAGTGCCTGGCGGCCGAGGTCGACGTACTCGTGGAGAAGCCGCCGACGCTGTCGCTTGACGAGCTCGATGAGCTGCTCGAGGCGGAGAGCAACTCGTCGGCTCAGGTGATCTGTGTCTTCCAGCATCGCTTCGGGTCCGGGGCGGTTCGGTTGCGGCAGCTGGTGGCGGACGGCATCCTCGGACGGCCGTTGGTTGCCTTGTGCCACACCACTTGGTACCGCGATGACGCGTACTACGCCGTACCGTGGCGTGGGACCTTCGAGGTCGAGGGTGGCGGGCCGACGATGGGGCACGGTATCCACCAGTTCGACCTGTTGCTGTCGATCCTCGGCCCGTGGGAGAAGGTGACGGCGATCGCGGCCCGCCAGGCGCGTCCGACGCAGACCGAGGACGTCTCGATGGCGCTCGTCACCTTCGAGAACGGCGCGGTCGCGTCGATCGTCAACTCGCTGGTGTCGCCGCGGGAAACCTCGCAGCTGCGGTTCGACTACGAGAACGCGACGGTCGAGCTGGAACACCTCTACGGCTACAACAACGACGACTGGACGTTAACCCCGGCGCCCGACCACGACGCGATCTCCGAAGCCTGGGCCGCCGACCTCGACGACATCCCCAGCGGCCACACCGCCCAACTCGCCACCGTCCTCGACGCCGTGAACGCGGGCGAGCCAGCGCCTGTCTCGCTTGCCGAGGCACGCAACACCCTCGAGTTGGCCGCCGCCATCTACGCCTCCGCCTTCACCGACAAGCCGATCCACCGTGGTGAGCTCACCCGAGGTACGCCGTACGCAACCCGTATGGGCGGCCCCGGCGCCCCCTGGTGACCGTTACGCGAGGAGCTCGCACGTACCGCCCGTGCTGTCGGAGTTGCTACGGCGGGGCCACTAGGGTGGTGGTGTGACTGATGTGCATGGCCGGCGGGTGCTGGTGTTGAACGGGCCCAACCTTGGCCGGTTGGGATCGCGAGAGCCGGAGAAATACGGTACGACGACCTTCGCCGACCTGGTCGCGGAGTGCGAGAAGACCGGAGCCGAGCTCGGCCTGGACGTCGAGGTCCGGCAGACCGATGACGAGGCCGAACTGGTCGGGTGGCTGCACGAGGCGGCCGACGGCAAGATCCCGGTCGTGCTGAACCCGGCCGCCTTCACGCACTACTCGTACGCCCTGCGCGACGCCTGCGCCCTGCGGACGGCGCCGCTGATCGAGATCCACATCACCAACCCCGCGACCCGCGAGGAGTTCCGCCACACCAGCGTGGTCGCCGGCGTCGCCACTGGCACGATCGCCGGCTTCGGCGTGGACTCCTACCGCCTCGCCTTGCGAGCGCTCACCTCAATCGCCGATAACTAACACCTCCCCGGCTGCATCAATCGAGTGTGGGAGCTGTGTCGCCGGAAGGTCGCGGTGACTTCAGTGGCGGGCTGCCCGGGCCGATACCACCTGCGTGGGGCCGATGAACATGCGCGCCCCACGCTGAGCGGCCCGGCTGTTACCGGTCCCGCGTCCAACTGAAGGTGCACATCGACGAGATGGGGGTTCTGGTGACTGCGGATTCGGTGCGTTCCATTCATCAAGGGGCAGCGACGACGCAAGAACGTCTTCCTGTCTGGGTGAAGGCCCTCGACCCCCTGTCGCAGTTCGGGTTGGTGCACGCGCTCAGCCAGCGGCCGGAGATCACGCTGATCACGGCCGCCGACCTGGCGTCGCTGCAGGCTGATCAGCAGGACACCCCGCCAGTGGTCGCGTTGATCGCTGTCGACTCGCTGGACGCGATGGCCGTCCAGGTGCTCCGGTCGGCAGCGCACCGGGGGTGTCGCCGTACCGTGCTGATCGCGGGCACGATCGACGACGACTCGCTGATGACCGCGGTCGAACTCGGGGTGGCCGGAGTGCTTCGTCGTACCGACGCGACGGTCGACCGCATCGTGCACCTCCTCCAGGCCGCTGCTGCGGGTGACGGCAGGCTGCCACCTGAACTGCTGGACCGTTTGATCGGCCAGGTGTCCCTCAAGCAGCAGCCTGTGCGGACACGTCGTCGGCTGTCCGACCGCGAGACGCAGGTACTGCGGCTGGTGGCCGACGGCAAGGACACCCAGGAGATCGCCCGTGAGCTGTCCTATTCCGAGCGGACGGTGAAGAACGTCCTCCACGACGTGACCAGCCGCCTGCAACTCAAGAACCGCTCCCACGCCGTCGCCTACGCCCTCCGCGAAGGCCTCATCTAGACGCTCAGCACCTCTCGGCTGCGGGTACGAGGACCGGCGTCGTAGTGACTGGCCTCTTCGTTCGGCGGAGCTGGGCGGTGACGAGTGCGGCGAGGACGATGAGCCCGCCGACAACCTGGGCGGCGGCCAGTCGTTGGTCGAGGACCAGCCAGCCGAGGAGCGTCGCCATCACCGGGCTCAGGAGGCCGAGGAAGGTGACGTCTGTGGCGGAGAGGCTGCGCAGGCCGCGGAACCACAGGGCGTAGGCCAACGCCGAGCCGATGATCGTGAGATACGCGTAGCCCACGATGTTCTGCAAGGTCAGCACGGCCGGCGGCGGTCCCTCGACGACATAGGCGACGGGCAGCAGCACGAGACCGCCGGCCACGAGCTGCCAGCCGGTGGTCGCGAGGAGCGGGGCAGGTGAGACCCATCGCTTGCTCAGTACGACGCCGAACGCCATCACCACAGCCCCACCCAGCGCCGCGGCGACACCCAACATGTCGAGCTGGGCGTCGGCCCGCAGTACGAGCAGGCTGACGCCGAACACACCCGCGATCGCCGCCAGGATGGTCCGCGTCGACAGCCGCTCACGCAGCAGTCCGGTCGACAGTACGGCGACCAGCAGCGGCTGGATCGCACCCACTGTCGCGGCGACACCACCCGGCAGCCGGTATGCGCCGACGAACAGCAGCGCGAAGAACGCCCCGATGTTGAGCGTGCCAAGCACCAGCGCCCGCCACCACCAACTGCCACGCGGCAGCGTGCGGGTGATCGCGATGAGCAGCAACCCGGCCGGAAGCGCCCGGATCACGGCCGCCAGCAGCGGACGGCCGGGAGGCAGCAGCTGAGTGGTCACCAGATACGTGGTGCCCCAGAGCATGGGCGTGATCGCGGTGATCAGAAGCAGCGAGAGTCGATTGCTTAGCACTAAGACAAAGTATCTCAGTGCTAAGCAACTTTCAATCCCTCACCGCTAAGCAATCTGAACTACGCTGGACGCATGGCTGATCACGTCGACCTGGTGCTCGAGCAGTGGGGCGAGCAGCGGCCGGACCTGGACGCATCGCCGATGGCGGTCCTCGGCCGGCTCAAGCGGCTCGCCCAACTGGTCGACACCGAGCTGCGGCGGAACTTCGCGCTACACGACCTCGACTCCGCGTCGTTCGACGTACTGGCGACCTTGCGCCGCAGCAACGCCGAGCACAGCCTGACCCCGGCCGGTCTGATGCGGTCGTCGATGGTGACGTCGGGCGCGATCACTCAGCGGCTGGATCGGCTGGAGGCGCGCGGCCTGGTCAAGCGAACGCCCAGCGAAACCGATGGCCGAGGCGTCCATGTCACGTTGACGAAGGAAGGCCTGCGGCTGATCGACGCCGTACTGCCGACCCACATCGAGACCGAGAACAAACTGCTCGCAGGCTTGTCGGCGGCCGAGCAGAAGAAGCTCGCAGATTCGCTGCGGACGTTGCTCGAATCCCTTGGGGACAAGAGGGACTGACCGGCGCGCTCAGCTGTTCGGGGTGGACGGGCGGGGTGGGTTGCGGACCGTCTGCCAGAGTTCGTCGATGTCGGAGCGGTCTTCGGGTTCGGGCTTGTCGACCCAGCCGCTGGCCCAGGTGTCCTCGTCGCGATCCAGGTCGAAGATCGACTCCGCGAACGCGGCCGAGCCGACGTACCTGGTGTCATCTTCCGTCGGCGCGGGACTCGGCGCGGCTGCGGGCTTGTACTGCGCCGACGCGGGATTCGTGCCGGGCGGCGCGACCAGGGCGCGGGCGTGCTCCTGCGCTTCGACGATGCCCATGTCCTGCTCGTCACACAGCAGCCGGATCGCGGCCACCTCGTTGCCGGCGCTCATCAGCCCGCGCACCCGGGTATCCGTGTCCGCCTTGGGCGTGGGCAGATTATTCTGCGGCGGCCGGTGACCCTGAGGCTGGTACGACAGCAGCCAGGTCGACGGCGGCTGGTACTGAGCGGGTGACGGGCCGGCCTGTCGTATCGGGTACGACGTCTGAGACGGCTGACCGGGTGGCGTCCACTCGTCCGGGCGACGGGGTTGACGGCCGGCCTGCAGGAGTTGCTGGAGTGCGGCAGAGACCTGTTCGCTGCTCGGCGGGTTCTCTGCCTGGGCGGGGAAGGTGGGCGTCGGGGCGGGGCCGCCTTGGCCTGTCGGCTTGGCGAACCGGCCCTTGATCTCGATCGGCTGGTTGAAGCCCTGCTGGGCCTGGATCCGCTCGACCAGCTTCTGGACCCGCGGATTCGGCGTACCGTCCGTCTTCGTCGACTGCTGCTTCGCCTTACCGACCAGGCTGATGACGATCATGACGACGACGAAGATCACGAACTCCCACATCGCCTGCCTCCGTCAACACTCGGGACTGCCAGCGTACGGCCCAGCGGGGCCGCCGGCGGTCGCCGAATCGGAGGAAAGGGGAGGTGACCGCTACAATCCGGTGTTACCGCTGATCGATTTCGAAGGGCATACCCGCGTGGCAACGACGAACGACCTCAAGAACGGCATGGTGCTCGACCTGGACGGGCAGCTGTGGTCCGTCGTGTGGTTCCAGCACCACAAGCCGGGCAAGGGCGGCGCCATCGTCCGGACGAAGCTGAAGAACGTGCTGTCCGGCAAGGTGGTCGACAAGACCTTCAACGCGGACGTCAAGGTCGACGTGGCCACGGTCGACAAGCGTGACATGACGTACCTGTACAACGACGGTTCGGCGTACGTGTTCATGGACAAGTCGACGTACGACCAGCTGCAGATCCAGCCCGACGTGGTCGGCGACGCCGCGCACTTCCTGCTGGAGAACCAGGACGCCATCGTCGCGGTGCACGACGACCTCCCGCTGTACGTCGAGCTCCCGGCCTCGGTCGAGCTCGTGGTGGAGTACACCGAGCCCGGCCTGCAGGGCGACCGGTCCACCGGTGGCACCAAGCCGGCCAAGCTGGAGACCGGGTACACCATCCAGGTCCCGCTGTTCCTGACCACCGGCGAGAGGGTCAAGGTCGACACCCGGACCGGCGACTACCTCGGCCGCGTCACTTCCTGACCCCACCCGAAGCCGACCCGAGAGCTGACAACCGAACA
>WNGA01009221.1_pt1 | contig 13359 bp, 9 predicted proteins | sample 5400061 | NCBI WGS metagenome assembly WNGA01 (sample SAMN13153366, study PRJNA577476) | soil metagenome | isolation source: 100 cm soil or saprolite under grassland replicate 2 | place: USA:California | collected 2016-06-15 | reverse complement strand
GCCCGAGTCGACCCCGACGGTCGAGACCGAGCTCCGGCCGCTGGACGCACGGCCCATGGATAGCCATGCCAGCGAGGCTCCGGCGCAGGCCGGGTGGTCGCTCGACGAGGAGCCGGAGACCGCGCGCGAACAACCGGAGATCCCGGAGCTGGAAGACATCGAGCTCGACCCGGCCTTGATGGGCATGGTCGGGCTCGAGCCTGACGACGCGAGCGACCACGTTGCGCCGGGGTGGGAACGCGTCGTCGCCACGACACCGCCGCCGGCGTCGCTGCCGCAGCCCATCGTGACCGACCGCGAACAGAGCCCGGACGAGATCGCGACGCTGCGCAAGGTCGCTGCCCTCCTGGCGCCGCTCAATGCGCTCGACGTCGGCGTGGAATCGGTGGACGGGGTGAAGCTCTTCACGGTGTCCTCGCTCGGGCCGTGCGCAGGGCGAGCCATCGCCGCCGCCCGGCTGGTCCTGCCGCTCCTGGCCGAGGGCCACGCGCCGTGGGGGGTCGAGCAGATGACGTTGCGAGGCCCGGACGCCGCGGTGGTCCTCACCCCGCTGGGCCCGATCGGTCAGAGCGGGTCCGTTCTGGTGTCCGCGATCCCGCCCGGGGGGGCTCTCGCACTACTCGAGATCCTGTGCCTTCGCGCCGCGGCCGGCTGCGCGAGTGACGTGTCGCCCAGGGTCGGCCCGGAACCGGCCGTGGAGCGCCAGGAGCCCGATCTCCTCGATTCGGAGCCGTCCACGCGGGTCCACCAGATCGCGGCGACCCTCGGCGCGATCGGCCCGGTGATGGCCGGCGCGCTCCGCGACGGGGAGGGTGAGCGTGACCTCTACCTGTTCCTGCCCGCGGGGACCGATGTCCGCATGGTGGGCAGCTTCGCCGCCGAGCTCGACCGGGCGATGCGCCAGGCGGCCGACTCGGGCCACCTGTTCCACACGGCGGTGCTGCGCTGCGGAAAGCGCCGCCTCATAATCCGGCGGGACGACGCCGCGACGGAGCGCTCGCGCATCGTCGTCGCCGGCGGCGAGATGGAGCGCCCCGGACTCGCCTACCGCCAAGTGGAGGCCGCCGCCCTCATCCTGGGCGGGCGCTGAGACGACGCCATGTCCATCATCAACTACGCGAAGCGGGAGATCAGCTTCAAGATCGTCTACTACGGCGCGGGCGTCGTCGGCAAGACGGCGAACCTGCAATACATCCACCGCCGCCTCCCCGACGCGAACCGCGGCAACCTGATCTCGCTCGCCACCGGGGACGAGCGGACGCTCTTCTTCGACTTCCTGCCCGTGTCGGCGGTGTCGGTGCGAAACTTCACGGCCAAGTTCCAGCTCTACACGGTGCCGGGTCAGGTGTACTACAACATGACGCGCAAGCTGGTGCTGCGCGGCGTGGACGGGGTCGTCTTCGTCGCCGATTCGCAGTGGGACCGGCTCCGTGAAAACGTGGAGAGCTTCCGCAACCTGCAGGAAAACCTCAAGGAGTACGATTACAACCTGGACGAGCTTCCGTACGTCATCCAGTACAACAAGCGGGACCTGCCGAACGTCGCCCCGGTGGAGTACCTCGACTTCCTGTTGAACCGCCGAGCGCGGCGGGTGCCGTCCATGGGGGCCGTCGCCGTCGGCGGGCAGGGCGTGTTCGACACCCTAAACACGGTGTCTCGCATGGTGCTGGTCAGCGGGTTCGCGCGAGAGGAGGGGGCACGGAATGAGCACGCATGAGGTCGCCATCCACGAGGACGCCGCTCGGCGGATCAGCGCGGTTCTCCAGAACTTCCTGGCGGAGTCGGCCGCGGTGGACGCGCTGCTCATCGACCGGAGCGGCCAGCTCCTCGCCCAGGGTGGTCCCGATGGCTCGCTCGATACCGTCTCGCTGTCCGCCCTCGCGGCGGGAGCCTTCAGCTCGACGGCGGCGATGGCGCGCCTCATCGGCGAGCCCGAGTTCACCATGCTCTTCCACCAGGGGATCAAGGAGAACATCCACGTCACGGCCGTCGACGAGGAGGCCATCCTGCTGGCGATCTTCGACGGCCGCACCACGGTCGGCATGGTGCGCCTGTTCGCGAAGGAAGCCAGCGCCGCCATCGGCGTCGTCCTGGCCGAGGGGCGCGGGCGACCCCGCCGCGCCGGGGCGCTGGCGGGTCCGCTGCAGATCGACGGGGGCCGTCCGATGTTCCACGAGCAATCCTCGTAGACAACGCACCAGATGGCACAGGCGAGCGGCAAGGCGTCCCTTTCCGACGAGGAGCGGCGGTCGCTCGTGGAGTCGGCCCGGCTGTGCGAGATGATCGTCGAGGCCAATCCGTCCGACACTGGCGCCCTCGAGACCCTCAAGGAGACCTACACCAAGCTCGGCGATCGAGAGCGGCTGGGGCAGGTGTTCGGGCGCCTGGCCAGCCTGGCCGGAGGTCGCCCCGCGGCCGCCGGCGCATCGATCGCGTCGCGCCCGCCGCCGTCGGCCCGCGGCGCGCCCGGGGCGACCGCCCCCGGGAACGCTCCACCCGAACGGCGGCCGGGCGCGATGTGGCGGCTGGGAGACCGCCTGGTGGCCGAGGGGCTGATCACGGAGGAGCAGCTCCAGCGGGCGCTGGTCGCGCAGAAGGGTACGCGCGACAAGCTGGGCAGCCTTCTCGTCCGGATGAGCTACCTCACCGAGGACAAGCTCCTCGGCTTCCTGTCCCGTCAGTACAGCGTGCCCTCCATCACGCTCTCGCAGCTCGACATCGACCCCGAGGTGATCAAGCTGGTCCCGGGGCAGCTCGCCGAGCGGCTCCAGGTCCTGCCCGTCAAGCGGAACGGCAACGCGCTGACCCTAGCCATGGCCGATCCCACCAATGTCCTGGCGCTGGACGACGTGGCGTTCTTCACCAATCTCCAGATCCAGCCCGTGGTCGCCTCCGAAGCGTCGATCAGGCAGGCCATCGACCACCTCTACGGCAACCAGGGCGACAGAGTGGCCGACATGATGTCGGAGCTCGAGGAGGCCGAGGGCGACGTCCAGGTGTTGGGGGGCGAGGACGAGTTCCTCGGCAAGACCGACGTCTTCGAGCTGAAGGAGTCGGCCGACGAGGCCCCGGTGGTCCGGCTGATGAACATGGTCCTGGTGGACGCCATTCGTCGGGGAGCCTCGGACATCCATCTGGAGCCCTACGAGAAGATGTTCCGGGTCCGTTTCCGGATCGACGGCGTGCTCCACGAGATCATGGGGCCGCCCAAGCGGCTCGAGGCGGCGCTCACCTCGCGCGTGAAGATCATGGCCAACCTCGACATCGCCGAGCGGCGGTTGCCCCAGGACGGGCGCATCAAGCTCCGCTATCACCAGCGCGACATCGACTTCCGCGTCTCCACGCTGCCGACCATCTTCGGCGAGAAGACGGTCATGCGCATCCTGGACAAGGAGTCGCTGCAGCTGGACCTCACCAAGCTCGGCTTCGACCCGTGGAGCCTGGAGCAGTTCAACCGGGCCATCCGCTGCCCCTACGGGATGATCATGATCACGGGGCCCACCGGGTCGGGCAAGACCACGACCCTCTACTCGGCCATCAACACCATCAACTCCCCGGACATCAACATCATGACGGCCGAGGACCCGGTGGAGTACAACCTCAAGGGCGTCAACCAGCTCCAGGTCAACGACGAGATCGGACGCACCTTCGCCGCCGCCCTGCGGAGCTTTCTCCGGCAGGACCCCGACGTCGTCCTCGTCGGCGAGACGCGAGACCTGGAGACGGCGCAGATCGCGATCAGGGCCGCCTTGACGGGGCACCTGGTCCTCACCACCGTGCACACCAACGACTGCCCGTCCACCGTGGCGCGGCTCCTGGACATGGGCATTCCACCCTTTCTGGTCTCCTCCGCGCTGCTGCTCATCCTGGCTCAGCGCCTCGCCCGCCGGGTGTGCAGTGACTGCAAGGAGCCGTACGAGGGCGATGAGGAGAGTCTGCTGCCTTACGGCCACGTGCCCGAGGGGCTCGGCAAGGTGGCGTTCTACCGGGGCAAGGGGTGCCAGACCTGCAGCTTCACCGGAATGAAGGGCCGGGTGGCGATCTACGAGGTGATGCCCGTCAGCCAGGAGGTCCGCGACCTCATCTTGCGCAACGCCCCTACCGCAGAGATCCGGGAAGTCGCCCAGTCCCAGGGGATGCGAAGCTTGCGGCAGAACGCGCTGCAGAAGGTCCTCGAGGGCGTCACCACCGTGGACGAAGTGCTCCGCGTGACCCTCGGCTGAACGGGCCTACAGATGGTCGAGGGCGCGGCCGAGCGCCATCCGGACGGAGGCCATGTCGGCGTTTCGCTCTCCGAGCAGGATCAGAAACCCGACGCGGCTGCCGCCGACGAAGAGCGTCCCGTTGTCTGCCGCGAAGAGGGCCATCCTGAACGCGCCTCGCTCGAGGCGGGCCGATCCCAGCTCCAGCTCACGTCCGAGCGTCGCGCCCAGCGCGGCCAGGGCCTCCACCTGAGACCGGGGCGGCAGATGCGCAGTGATCACCAGCCCGTCCGGCGTCACGAGAAGCCCGCCCCGTATGCTCGCGACCTTCGACAGGCTGGCGAGAATCTCCTTGAACACGCGGGCCCGTGACGGCCTCGGTGCCGCGGCAGCGGGCCCGCCGCTCCGCGCGTCCTGCCCGACCGATCTCTCCTGGTCCGCCATGGGTGGGCTACGCCTTGACGCCGATCTCCGTCCAGAGCCGTCCGACCTGAGCGAGTCCCGCGCCGACCTCGACATTGCCGTCCAGGGTGGCCGAGAGGATCAGGTTGGCGTCGCTCACGAGGAAGGTCATGTGAGATCCCGAGTCGATGGCGCCCCGGCGGAGCGCCCCGAGGCCCGCCCGCGAGAGCGTGGCCGACGCCATGCGATAGACCTGGGTCAGGTGCTGGGCCAGCTGGTTCCCGCGCTCCGCGTCCGTCCTGGCGAAGACCAGGGTTCCATCCGTGCGCGTCATGACCAGGTCGCGCGCGGGCGCCGCCGTTTTCAGCTCCCCCGGGAGGGTTGACGGCGAAGCCTCGGCGACCGGAGCCGGCGCGCTCGACCAGCTCACCACCATCTCGCGGAGGGCCTGCGCCTCGGGGAAGTCGGCGTAGTACTGGAGGGCTCGGTCCAGCAGGACCTTCGAGCCCTCGAGGTCTCGCTCCTCGATGCAGATCCTCGCCAGGCCGAGCAGGGCGCGGGGATGGTAGGGATCGAGATCCAGCACGCGGTGAAACGCGATCTTCGCCCGATCCGTCCGGCGAGCGGCCACGTAGAGGTAGGCCGACAGGAGCCGCCCGACGCGGCTGTCCGGAGCCTGCCGGAGCCCCTGGGCCACCAGCCGGGCGGCCTCGTCGTAGCGACCTTCGTTCCGGTACCGGTCGGCCTGGCGGAAAAGGGCGGCAGGCGTGGAAGGCTTCCGCACCATGCCGGTGATGCCGCTCCAGGTTCGTTCCAGAAGCGTCGCGAAGCTCACCGACCGCATTGCCTCCCTGAACCGACGTCTTCGATTGACGTCATATGTGGCAGCGACAGCTGCGATGTTATCATCCGGGCGCTCGGATCCCCCCAAATCTTGTCAGGCAATCAGTGTGCCAGGAAAACTGGCGTGCTCTCAGGCTCCCAGGAAGATCCGCCTCACCTCCGAAGACGCCAGGAGCGAGGCCGAGGATCCTTCCAGCAGGGTCCGTCCCGACTCCAGCACGTAGCCCCGGTGGGCGAGCTTGAGCGCCAGCTCGACGTTCTGCTCGAGACGAAGCCCATCAGCAATCCGCCGATGACGCCCTGGAGCAGGACCTCGAAGGTCAGGCTACTTCCGCTCCTTCCACGCCGGCATCGGGTAGATCACGTCGGCTGCCGCCAGCTCGAACGGGTAGATGGTGGCGTAGGCGCCCTTCTGGACCTGCAGGAGAATGGCGCGGACGCCCGTGTTCTGGCCCTTCTCGTCGAACTTGACGCTGCTCCACGGCATGATGAGCTGGTCGGGCGGGATATTGGTGGCCACGAGGGCCTTGCGGATCTCCTCCGGGTTGGTGGACTTCGCCCGGTTGATCGCGTCGGCGAGCACGAGGAAGCCCGTGAAGGCGCGCGCGGGCACGTCGGAGATGTCACGGCCGGTCGTGTTGTCCCGGAGCTTCTTGAACAGCTCGTTGACCTGGCGGATCATCGGCTTCTTCGCGGCCAGGTCGAGCGCGAAGGGCGCGCGCGTGATATGCCCCTCGACGTCGGGGCCGAGCTCGGTGACGAAGGTGGGATCGGTCCACCCCGCGTCCTGGGCGATGAGGAGCTTGGGGCTGTAGTCGAGGTTCTTCGCCGTCTTCACGAAGAGGATGGCGTCGGAGGTGTACGAGGTGGGCAGGAAGACGTCGGGACTGGCGGCCTTGAGCTTGCCCACCTCGGCGTCGAGGCTGGTCGTCTTGGCGCGGTAGGCCATCTTCAGCGCCACCTCGTAGCCGGACTTCCGGGCCAGCTCCTCCTGCACCTTGGCGGAGTCGGCGCCGAAGAGCGTGTCCTCGTGCATGATGCCGAGCGTCTTGATCTTCACGCCGCGGCGCTTTTCCAGGTCCTTCATGAAGTCGAACATCGCGAGGCTGAAGTGCCCGTCGTGGGGGGAGGTGCGGAAGAACCACTTGAAACCCCGCTCGGTGAGCGTGGGGGACGAGGACTCGGCGTTCAAGAAGGGCACGCCGTAGCGCTCGGCGACCTGGCTCGCGGTGGCGGTGACGCTGGAGTAGTAGGCGCCGAAGAGCGCGCTCACCTTCTCCTGGGTGATGAGCCGCTCCGCGTCCGCCTCGCCCACCTCCGGCTTGCCCTGGTTGTCGACGATCACGAGCCGGAGCTTGGCGCCGCCCAGCCCGGGCAGCCCTTCGGTCCTGGCCAGGGGCAGGGCAAGATCGTGCTTGCCGTTGACGATCTCCGCGGCCAGCTTGACGGCGTTCACGCAGTCGATCCCCACCTGGGCCACCGGGCCCGACAACGGATAGGTGACACCGATCACCACGTCCTTGGGCTGGGCGTCAGCGAAGGCGGGCACGGCGCACAGCACGGCGAGGGTGACCACGAGCATGCGGGTCATGAGTGTCCTCCGGGTGTGGATGTCGACGCCGTCGCGATGTTAGCACGCCTCGAGCACACCCCGACCCCGCGCCCGGTCAGCGGGAGTGTCTCGGTTTGTCTGCGCGAATCACGTGAGGCGGGCGGGGCCTGTCCCCGGCGCCGCTTCCGGCCCGCCGCCACCCGCCCGATCTCGCGAGCGTCGTTCGCGCACCCCGAGGCATTACCGGGTCAGCGGCTGTCGCGGGGCAGCTCGATGAGCCAGAACTTCCGGTCGCCGCGGATCAGACGGGTGCCGTCCTGGAAGAAGTCGGCGAGGAGCTGGAGCTTGGCCAGGTTGCGCTCCCGGGGCAGGCGATCGTCGACGATCGGCGATCGCGCGTAGTCGAACAGCAGGTCGTGGCGGACGAGGAGGTGCGTGATGCCGGCCGCCCGGGCGCGGGCGCGGAGTTCGGCGACGCTGCTCGCGGCGCGCACGTACTGGGTGAGCGTGTAGTCCTCGAAGACGAAGTCGGCGAAGTAGGGCCGATCGAGGTGGTAGGTGTCGCGCCGCATGTTGATGAGCCACACGCGCGCCGTCGGCGCCAGGCTCTCGTTGATCAGCTCGTAGTAGGGGTAGTAATCGAGCCGCCGCGAGAGATAGGCGGACGGGGACTCCCCGCCGAGGGCCGCGCGGACGGGATTGAGCTCGGCGAACCACGCGAGGACGATGGGAACGCCGGCGGCGGCGGCGCCGAGGACGAGCCACCGGAAATGCCGGCCGAGCCCGGCGTCTTCGGCGGCCATCCCGGCCGCGGCGACCGCGACGGCGATACCGGGAAGGGCGGGCAGCAGGAACCTGAGCTGCTGGCTCGAGAACAGCCAGAAGAGGAGCAGCGCGGCCGAGACCAGCACGGCGATCCGCGCCTCCACGTCCAGCCGGCGCCGGTACAGAGCCCACGCGAGCCAAGGGAGGGCGAACAGGAACGCGATACCCAGCACCCCGTCGTAGCGGGCCGGCTGGTCCGGCTGGGCGTTGACGGCCAGACGGATGGGCGCCAGGACATAGTCGAGCGCGCTGTGCGGATCGCCGTACATCGCGAGCAGCGACTGGTAGAGTCGCGAGCGCGCCGCATCCCACCCGGGTGCCTCGCCCGGCCAGATGCTCAGGTAGAAGGGAAATACCGGGCTGCCGGTCCTCATCCAGGTGCGGATGTACCAGGGTGCGGCGATGAGAGCGCCGAGGGCGAGGGCTCCCGCCCCCGCCAGGGCGTAATCTCGCCGTGCAGGACCCTCGCCCTCACCGCGCCGGTCCGGAGCCGCCACGGCGCGGACGAGCACGACGAGCGAGAGCGAGAGGAGCAGGAAGCCGGCGGTGAGCTTGATCGAGAGCGCGCCCGCGACCGCGAGGGCCACGGGAACGATCCAGGCGCGATCGAGCGTGGTCCACCAGCGCGCGACGGCGCGCACGGCCAGGGCCGTGTATGCGGCCAGGGCGAGATCGACGTACCCGCTCCCGGCGAGGTCGTACACGGTGGGGATCGCCGCGATCATCAGCCCGGCGATCGATGCCCAGCGTGGGTCGACGCCGCGCTCGCGCGCCCAGCCGTAGGTGATCAGCACCAGGAGCGGGGCGAAGGCGAACACGACGGCGCCGGCGGCGGTCTCGGCGAGCCGGGGGCCGGCGACGCGCCCCAGCAGCATGGCCCACACCACCTGCATCTCGACGCCCTGGGGATAGAACGTCGCCATGTTGTACGGCACGACCACGCTGGAGCCGGCCGCGATGTAGGCCTTCGGGAGCGCGAAGTGATAGAAGAGGGCGTCGCGCGCCGTCGGCGGCGCGAGGGCCGCCACGAGGGCCAGGGTCAGCACGGCGCCGGTCAGCGCGACAGCCGCGCGCGCCGGCGCGGTGAACGGCGGCGGCGCCGCGCGCGATGCGCGATCGCGCGTCCGCGCGAGGCCGGCGAGCCCCACGCCGGTGATCAGCGCGGCCACCGCCGCCCATCCGTGGTAGAGGTGCGTGACGCCCAGGGCGAACCACACCATCGACCACGCCGCGGCGCCGAACAGGCAGCGGCTCGCCAGCGCGAGCGTCCGCGGCGGAGCCTCGAGCGAGTCCCGGCCGCCCCGGCCGAGGCGCAGGAGCAGGTCGCCGAGACCGAACCAGGCCAGCACGAGGAGGGCGGCGATGAAGAGGCCCCCGGTCCCGGCGAGGACGCCGGACGCGCTCACCAGCCGGTCCCGGGCAAGCGAGCCGAGCATGTCCCGGAGCAGCCCGGCGAGCCGGCCCGCGTCCTCGCCTCGGTTCAGGAAGAAGGCGGTGCCGAGCAGGAGCAGCCAGGCGCTCGCGATGGCGGCGAAGCCACGCCGCCCGTATCGAATGGTCCCCACTAACTCGTGTAGGCTTCCCGGCGGTCCCGCTCGCGCGCGGCGGCGTCACGCTCGACGGGGGACCCATAGCCTCCGCCCCCGGGCAGCCTGATCATGATCGGAATGCGAGGGCGCCAACGAAGCATATGGGCCTTTTTCAGCAGCCTGCGGGGCGGTGGGCGATGACGCACGCCTCGTGCACGGTCTGGACGGCGTCGGGCCCCTGCATCCATTCGGTGAAGGCGTCGAAGGCGTCCTGGCGCTCGGTCTCCGCGAGGCGACCGGCGGCCACCATCTGGCGCCCGCGGCTCTCGATCACCATCCGCCAGAGCCCCGCCACGCGGAAGAAGTCGGCGTCGCCGGCCCGGACGGTCGTGATCTGAGGACTCAGCTCCATGTCGGCGAGGCCAGCGGTCTCGCACAGGGCGGGCAGACGACGCGCGATGGCATTGTCCAGCCCGCCCGCTTCCCGCCACTCGAGGAAGGCCTCGTAGAACCGCGTCCAGGGCTTGGGCGGGTCGCTCCAGTGCGCCGCCGTGTGATCGAAGTCGAGCACGACCACGCGGCCGCCGGGGGCGGCGGCGCGCGCCATCCGGTGGAGCGCGACCTCCGCATCCGGGATCCACTGAAGCGTACGCGCGGCGTTGACCACGTCGAACTCTCCGTCCCAGGTGCTTTCGCGGATGTCGCCCGTGTAGAAGATGAGGTTGGGGATGTTGCCCGGTGGGCTCGCCTCTTCCGCGGTGCGGATCATCTCGGGATTGACGTCCATCCCCACCACGGCGCCCGGGTCCACGCGCCGCGCGATCTCCACGGTGAGGGTGCCGGGGCCGCAGCCGACGTCGAGTACCGAGGTGTCCGGCTCGAGGAGCCGGAGCAGGGTCGGGTGGCTGTTCGCCAGCGTGCGGGCGGTCATGATCCCCATGGCCTCGGCCGGGACGTAGGCGCGGTCGTCGAAGGTCATGGGAAGGGCTCGGCGAGGAGATTGAGCCGGGCGGCGCGCGGGCCGATGACCGTGGTCGACTCCCGCTCCTCGATGATGGCGGGACCGTCGAAGCGCATACCCGTCTGCACGCCGTAGCGGTCATAGGTAGTCAAGAGCTTTCCGACGCGGACGGCCCCCGTCGTCTCGTCCACCCAGACGAGGTCGGTGAAGGTGCCGCCGATGTCCACGCCGAGTCGGGCACGGCCCGTGGGAGGCGACTGCATCGCAAGCCAGTGTACTACACCGCGATGATCACCCGGTCGCGCCCCTCGGCCTTCGCGCGATAGAGGGCGGCATCCGCCGCGTGGAGGAGCGTGGCGCTGTTCTTGCCGTGGTCGGGAAAGGCCGCGACCCCGAGGGACACCGTGATCGGCCCGATCACCCGGCCCCGGTGCGACACGCGCAGACGCTTCACCTCTTCCCGCAGCTCCTCCGCCCGGCGCCGGGCCAGCTCGAGCGGCGCCTCGGGCAGGATGAGGACGAACTCCTCGCCGCCGTAGCGGCAGGCGATATCGCCGTCGCGCACGCGCGACTTGAGCACGCCGGCCAGCTCGCGCAGCAGCGCGTCGCCGGCGTCGTGGCCGCAGGAGTCGTTCAGCGGCTTGAAGTGGTCGAGGTCCAGCAGGATGATCCCGATCGCGCGCTCGCCTCGCGCGGCGCGGGCGAGCTCGAGCTCGAGGGTCTCTTCCATGTAGCGGCGGTTGAAGAGCCCGGTGAGCGGATCCAGGATGGACTGGCTCCGCAAGGTCTCCCGCAGTCGCAGGTTGGCCAGCGCCAGCGCGATGTGCTCGGCCACCGTCACCGCGAGCCGCCGGTGAGATTCGAGCAGCAGCTCGGGCGGCTGGTCGGGCTGGCCCGCCCGGGACGAGCCTCCCTGCAGGTGCAGGACGCCCAGTGGCTCGCCGTGCGCCATCATGGGAACGCACAGGTACCCCGTGGACAGAGACGGGTCCACGTGCCCGCAGACGAGCCCGGTGCCCGGGGCCTCCACGCGGTACGCTCGCCCGCGCCGCAGGGCCCAGCAGCGGTCCGGCGCGAAGAGCTGCTCGGTGGGCGGTGGGTCTCCCCAGGAGACGACGACCTCCACGAGGTTCCTCGACTGGCCGAGCACGCCCAGGGCGCCCGACTCCGAGGGGAAGAGCCTCGGTGTGAACGCGCCGATGGCGGCGTACGCCTCCTCGGTGGTGAGGCAGCTCTGCAGCAGGTCGCCCATCTCGTTGAGCAGGGCGGTCTGGCGGGTGCGCGCTTCCAGCTCATTCACCCACGCGGTGAGCTTCCGGTTGGCCTCCTCGAGGGCCGCCTCGGTCTGCCTGCGCTTGGTGATGTCGCGGGCCATGCCCTGCACTCCGATGGCCCTGCCCGCATCGGTGATGAGCCGGGTGCTGACCTCGAGGGCCACCGTCCGGCCATCCTTGGCCATGATCTCCGGCGCGTACACGATCGGGGCCTCCTCGACGGCCTGGCGCGCGATCATCCGGCGGACCAGCTCCACGTGGGCGGGGGCGGCGAGGTCGGCGAGGCTCACCCCGACCACTTCCTCCCGCGTGTACCCGATGATCTTCTCGCCCAGCTTGTTGAGCGACGTGAAGCGCCCGTCGGGGTCCGCCGTGTAGACCATGAGGGTCGCGTTCTCGAACAGCTCGCGATACCGCCACTCGCTCTGCTGGAGCGCCTCCTCCACGCGCCGGCGCCCGCCGATGGCCGCGCCCAGGACGAGAGCGGTCACCGCCACCACGCCCATGAAGGCCTGCAACAAGAGGAAGCGTTCCGTGGGGGTCTGTCCCGCGAACGGGCCGACCTGTCGCGCCGTGTCCCAGATCGCGATCGCCGATGCGATCAGCGTCGTCGTCGCGGCCTCGCGCTGGCTGAAGCGGAGGGCCGCCCAGATCGAGAAGGGGAAGATGGCGAAGCCCAGTGGTGAGTTGATCACTCCCGTCGCGAACCAGCCCCCGAACACCAGCTGGCTGACAACCGCAAGCAGCGCCAGCAGCGCCGCCGCCTCGCCGACCCTGCGGAGGCTCCAGGTGACCTGATGACGCGACGCCCACGTGAGCAGCACCGGGGCCACGAGGAGCGCGCCCATCGCGTCCCCGAGCCACCACTGCCACCAGAGGTCCCCGTAGACTGACCACGGAGCCGCCCCTCCCAGGCAGAGGCTGGCGACGCCGATGGTGGCGCCGACCGTGGTGCTCGCCGCTGCCCCCAGCGTGACGAATCCGAGGACGTCCTGGAGCCGCTCGAGCGACTCCCGGAACCCGGTGACGCGCCGGAGGAGGTAGGCGCCCGCCAGCGCCTCGAGCGTGTTTCCCACCGCGATGCCGGCCGCCACCGCCAGGCCCACGCCGGTTGACGCATTGATGAGGAAGGCGCCCAGGGCGATGCCCGGCCAGGCACGGTAACCGAGGAGCAGGACGGCCGCGAGCGCGATTCCCGTCGGCGGCCACACCAGGGAGACGTTCCTGTGTAGCGGAGCCAGGGACAGCCCCAACTTCGCCGAGACGAAGTAGGCGACGGCGATGATCGCGATGAGCAGGGCGGAGGAGACGGAAAAAGCCGAGCCGGCCTCGACTCGTGGCACACCTCGGCGCGAGGGGCCGCCGGCCGGCTCACTGGACCCGCTATCGGTCACGCTCGTCGGCGGCATTCGTTTCGCCGGTCGGGGCACTACGACACTGCCTTGACCAGCCTTAACGATGCAAGGCTTCTGCCATCCCTGGACGATCCCGAAGTCGTTGAAAAAAGGTGCCCGGGTTGGCCGTCCACCGGATCGTGATGACAGCACACGGCAGTCGGACGCTTTGAGTGTCGAACGATCGTCAAGAGGCGTCGGGCCCGGGTAGTGGGGCCACTTTGCCGTCAGTCGCTTGGGGGCATGTTGCGAGCCAGACGAGGCCCGAGAGAGCCAGCGACGCAAGGCGCAGCCGTGAGAGCGAGGGAGCGGTGAAATGGTTCGAAGGATCCGGCGAAGCCGGATCGGCCGAGTACGACTCAGTGGCTCTCGGGAAC
>WNGA01009217.1_pt1 | contig 13361 bp, 10 predicted proteins | sample 5400061 | NCBI WGS metagenome assembly WNGA01 (sample SAMN13153366, study PRJNA577476) | soil metagenome | isolation source: 100 cm soil or saprolite under grassland replicate 2 | place: USA:California | collected 2016-06-15 | reverse complement strand
CGGTCAGGGTGAGCAGCCGCGCGCCGTCCCGCAGCAGCGAGACGACCTCCTCGACCTCCTTCTCCCTGCCCACGAACGAGCTCGCCGGCCTGGGAAGGTTCGTGTTCGAGATCGTCTTGAGCGGCGGGAAGCGCTCCCTACCGAGCTGGAGGATCCACACCGGTCCTTCGAAGTCCTTCAGACGATGCTCGCCGAGATCGATCACGTCCGCGTGGACGAGCTCACTCGTCTCCTTCGAGAGCAGCACCTGGCCCCCGTGTCCGGCCGCAGCGATGCGCGCTCCCATGTGCACGTCCTGCCCGACGTAGCCCTCCTCGGTCAGATGGGGCCTCCCGGTGTGCAGACCCATGCGCACCCGGATCGGGCCTGATAACAGGGCCCCTTGTCCCTCGCGAGCGGCCTCGAGCGCAGCCGGCCCGGTCGGGAAGGCATAGAAGAACGCGTCACCCTGAGTGTCGACCTCGACGCCCCCGTGGCGGACGAACGCGTCTCTCAGAACCCGACGGTGCTCGGCGAGCGCTTCCGCGTACTCCTCCGCTCCCAGCTCGTGCAGGAGCTTGGTCGAGCCCTCGACGTCTGTGAACAGGAACGTGACCGTGCCGGTGGGGAGGTCGTTTCGAGACACGCCAAAACGAAGATACCGATGAGCCCGCTCCAAAGCCAGGTGTCGGCCACCACTAGCATCATTCACTCGGATCTACCCCAGTGGCGGGCGCCGACCCAGAGACGCAGGCCGGGCTCGCCTTGGTGCGTATGGTGTGACCTCCGCCTCCGCTGGGGCTGATATCGAACTCGACCCGCTCGTAGGTGAGGGTCCCCCACCAACAACAGCGGCAACCTCAGGGGCGGCGGACCCAACAGGGGACATGGAGACGCCGGTGTCACTCGGCGTGCGGACCGACACCAGCGAACCGTGGCGGGGGCACGATCGAGTCGTCATCCGAAGAGGGACGTCCAGGTTCCGGGTGGAGCGACGAAGGCGTTCATGACGACGTTGTTCCACTGGCCGCGTGGATAGGGCTCGTCGAGACCGAACCAGTAGGCGAACTCTCCTCGTTCATCATCGACACGGGGCTCGTAATGGGTATCGACCCATTCGAGAAGCCGTTCGAACAGGTCGTCGTCGCCGATCTCGCGGGCCAGCCAGGTCGACAGGCATGTTGTGCGGATGTCTTCAACTTCGGTCTCGGGCGTGAGGCGCACGTGCGTGCCTTCCGGTCCATCCACGAGGTACCGGTCGCTGAATGTGCTCCAGACATCACGGGCAGTGTCGGAGTCGAAGGGGAGGAGATACTGCACCGTGAGCGCCGACGGTGCAGCGAGGGCGGGCGCGTGGTCGATGGAGAGTTTGATGTCTCGGTACATCAGGACTCGCTCCACCCGGTCGTCGAACCGCACAACCGCGTCCGGAAGAATTCTCCGGTACCACTTGGTGAACTCCGACCACGATTCCGATCCGTACACTCGGTCGTGGAGTCTCAGACCGAGACCCGTTTCGGCCAGTCACAAGGGCCACAGCTTGTGGATTTCACAACACAACCCCTGTGACCGTCCCTCGAGGGCAGCAGCGAACTCCTGCGTCACGATCGCGTTGATCTCGCTATGGCTGTATCGGAAACACCACTCGTCGTCGTAGACGATGTCGATCGGCAGGGTTGGGGATCGCTCAGGAGCGAGAAGGGCCCGCAGCCCCAGCACGAGGTTGAAGAAGCCCTTGTAGTAGATAGCGCCTTGGGCCTCGATCGGATTCGGCTCGAATCCAGCCTCTTGCTGGCCGTTGGCCGCCCACCCCGGACAGTCGTAAGAGCCCCACACATCCAGCGGGATCAAAAGACCTCGCCATCCCGGCGGATAGCCGGCCTTGCGTGGATCGGAACCCTTTTGCTCAACCCATTCGTTGAAGCCAGGCGGTCCGCCGAGAACCTCGGTGCCGTGGTTCGGACGGCGAACGAGGTCGGCGTCGCGAAACCGGAGTCCGCCTGGACGATGCTCGTCTTGCGCGACGTGGCGGACGCTCGCATCGGTCTCGGTCAGGCCCGTCGGCGCGACGAATACAGTGGAAGCGGCTCCGAGACCCCTTTGAGTTCGACGGGTCCGATCGCCGTGAAGTCCACATCGTCGAGTCCAGCCACGTCGACGACGTCCTGACTGACCAGGACCTCTCCGGGTCGCGCGTACTCGCCGATCCGTGCCGCGATGTTCACCGTTCGCCCGAAGTAGTCGCCTCCCTGGAAGACGACCGGCCCGGCGTGGAGGCCCACATGGGCAGGTGGGAGGCCCGAACGTGAGACCTCCTCGACCATCTCGAGGGCGGCGAGCACGGCCGGGCCCGCCTCGCGGAAATGGAACATCACGCCGTCTCCAAGCCACTTCACGACCTTGCCTCGATGGCGCTCGGAGGCCTGTTGGACCGAGCCCGCAAGACGCGCCGCGAGGTCCGCGGCGGCCTCGTCTCCACGCTCCTCGGTGAGCCGTGTGTATCCCGATATGTCCAAGAAGCACATGGCCGGGAGGGTCTCCGTTCTCGGTCGAAGGCCGGCGCGATCCAGGACGCTCTCGACATCTGCGATGAAGACGTCGGTCCATGCGTGTTCCTGGTGCGCGTGGTAGACGGCGAGGAGGGCTTGCTGGATCGCCGAGGTCATCTCGTCGCCCCACCGGGCGGCCGCCTCCATCATTTCCACCTCGTCAAGGCCGGACGCCAGGTGCGGTACCTCGATCTCGGTGTGCCACCAATCCGCCTCGGTCTCGGCGATCCGACGCAGGCTCTCCCCGTAGACCCGAAGCCACCGCTCGATGACGGCGGGCTTGAACCCTCTCGACAGCTGCAACTCGATCGCGGGCGCGATGCGAAGCTCGTCCTCCCGAACGAGATCCTCGGGCCGCGGTCGCGCGAAGCCGATCGTCTCGCGCATGACCATGAGCAGTTCGAGGGGGATGCCGTGCCGTGCGCTCAGGTCCTGGAAGGTCGTGTCGCTCAGGCGCGAGAATCGGTCGTACACGGCGAGATCGAGGAAGTCGAGGGAGAGATCCCCTTGCTCCAGGACCTTCGCCATGGCCTCAAGGGGCAGGCCGGCCCGCTCGAGTCCTTCCACGACTCGAGCCCTGCGGACATCGCCCGCCGAACACGATCCATCGTCGGCGGGCCTGAGGATGCCGAGGTCCACAAACGCAGTGACCTGCTCGGGGCTGACCCCCGCCTGAATGGCCACCTCGCGCCTCGAAACCCTGCCCACGTCCGCACTGTAGCGACTCACCGATCTGTGGGCGGCGTGCGCTTCGGCGTGCCGGGTCGCCCGCCAGGCGCCCTGCTCGTGCGTTCAGGTAGCGCTCCTGCGGAAGCCGGAGGTCTGTTCGGCGGCGGCCGTCTCGCAGGACTCCCGGGACACGCGACCGCGCACGTCGTCCCGCGATCATCGGGCCAGGCTTCGAAGCCTGGTGAGCTGTTTCCCGAGGTCAGGCGAGTTTGATATCCGTTCAGGGAGTTGCAAAGCCTTCCCGTTGGCCTCCCGCTACTTACAGTGGTGTAACTCGTCGTGGATACAAGGCGAATCCGGGATCAAGGCTCGGCTCTGAGCACGGTTGTCACTCGGTCGATCCGGCGGTCGAAGGAGGCAACGGCGCCTACCCCGGACAACTCTGCCGCAGCACACAGGTATGCATCGGCGAAGTCAAGCCGCTCCGACTCATAGAGCTCGATCGCCCGCAGCAGAAGCTCCTGGTCGGACGCCGCTACCGAGGGGAGTGCCAGGAGAGACCTCGTCGCCTCCGCAACGCGCCTCCGGGGGTGGCGGTAGTAGGACTCCAAGACATAGATCAACTCAGCCAAGACCAGGTCGGCGAGGATCAGCTCGTGATCGCCTGCGAGGAAAGCGCTCGCGCGCTTGGCCTGAGTCGGCGGGTCGCCGGTGAGATGCCGAACCAGGACGTTCGTATCGAGGAACGCTCTCATCGACGTGCAATTGCACGCTTTTGCCAGGTCTCGGCGCGGATCCTGGTCCAGGAGACGCCACGTTCGCCTGGAGGCACGGGAACGCTCCCGGCCAACTCGAGGAAGTCTGGCACCTTCGCGAGAATCGCGCGGCCCTTGTGCACACGGAACAGGACGCGGTCACCGGCCTTGAGCTGGAGGGATTCCCGGACCGACTTGGGCAGGGTCACTTGTCCCTTCGACGTCACCGTCGCCGGAACGTCCATCGCAAAATCCTCCTTACCAAGAGTGCGCAGTAAGGATACCGCGATTCGGGCCGCTTGGTGTCAGTGTCTGTCCTGAGGCGCGGGTGGAACTCACAGACGCTGAGGACCCGAGTTTCCGGACCCGTTCGAGCTGTCTGCCCAGGTCGGGAAGGTTCGATAACCTTCCCGTCCGCCTCCGCTCTTCCATGGATGTGATTCAGCCGTTGGCGCCGGGCAGCCCCGTCGGAGCCGCCCGCCTCTCAGTCCCTACAGCAAGCGCGTCACGGAGGAACCGAAGCTCGAGCAGGAGAAGGTTCTCGGCCACGACCTCCTCCTTGGCCATGTGACTGGCCCCCGAGAGCGGGAGGAAGGTGTGCGGGCGGCCCGCCTCGAGGAATGCCCGCGACAGCCGGAGGGAGTTGGCAACGAACACGTTGTCGTCGGCGAGGCCATGGATCAGAAGGATCGGACGCTCCAGCCTCCACGCCTCGTCGAGGACCGAGTTGCGCCGGTAGACCTCTGGCTCCTCGTCGGGGTGGCCCAGGTACCGCTCGGTGTAGTGGGTGTCGTAGAGGCGCTCGTCGATGCTGGGAGCCCCGGCGATGGCCGCGTGGAACACCTCCGGATGGCGCAGCACGGCCGCAGCTGCGAGGGATCCGCCGAAGGACCACCCCCGGATGGCCACCCGGTCAAGGTCGAGGAACGGGAACCGCTCCGCCGCCGCGCGCAGGGCGTCGACTTGGTCCTCGAGCGCCGGCCCGATCAGGTCGCGGTAGACCGCGCGCTCCCATGCCGTGCCACGGCCCGGCGTCCCTCGGCCGTCGGCCACCAGGACCGCGAAGCCCTGATCGGCGAACCACTGCGACTCGAGGAACCCGTCCCGGGCCCGGACCACCCGCTGGAACCACGGTCCGCCGTACGGATCGAGGAGGACCGGGAGAGGGCCCTCGGGCTCCCTGCCGCCGGGGAGGAGCAGGGCGGCCCGGAGTTCGCGCGCTCCCGCGAGAAAGAACCTTGGCTTCGCCTCAACGACCGGGGTCTCCTGGTGGGAGACGATCGTGGCGAGGGCCTCCCCCCGCCGATAGACGATGGTTGTGGGGGCGTCGTCGAGCGTCGCTGAGGTGATGACGAGGACGTCCCCCTCCACGGCCGCATCGTGGACGCCGGGAGCGTCGGTGAGCCGCTCGAGCACCCCGTCGGGCAACCACCGCCAGACGTGCTCTTCCAGGGGGTCCTCCGACGCGACGAACACCACGCCCGCTTCCGCGTGGATGATCCGGCGGACCTGGAGACCGGGAGGCGTGACGGGCGTGCCGTCGACGACGAGGCGTCGAGTGTCGTCCGTGTCCACGGTACACACCAAGCGGCCACCCTCGGTCCAGGCGGGTGACCCGAGCACCAGCTCCACCCAGGCGCCGTCACGATCCTCGCGGACCAGGGACGTCTCCCCACGCTCCCCGACCGTCAGGATCCGGGTCAGCCGCTGGTCCCGCGACTGCACGAGGAGCGTGAGCGCCGTCCCCTCGCTCCAGAGCACGCGGGCCAGGTACTCGAACCCCGCCCGGTCCCACTGCACCTCCACCCGTGAGCCGTCCAGGCCCAGGACGTGAAGGGTCACGTCCGCGTTCGCCGTCCCGGCGGCCGGGTACCGGACGGCGCGTGGCGCCGCATCAGGATCGACGGGGTCGAAGATGTGCCACGTCGTGACCTGGCCCTCGTCGACCCGCGCGGCCGCGAGCCGGCTCCCGTCCGGGGACCACCAGAACCCTTCCGCCCGACCCATCTCCTCCGCCGCCACGAACTCGGCGAGCCCCCAGGACACGTCCGGGTCGTCCTCGGCGGCGAGCACGCGATCCTCGCCCTCGAGCTCGATGACGCGCAGGGCGCGAGCGGCGAGGTAGGCCACGCACCGGCCGGTCGGATCGATCCGCGGATCGAAAACGGGCGCGACCGCGGGCAGCTCGTGCGATCCGCCGCTCAGGAGGTCAGCCACGAACAGCCGCCCTCCGACCGAGAAGGCGGCGACGGTAACCGCCCGGTCCGTCGAGTAGGCGACGACGCCCCCGGCCCGTTCCCGGACCCGCTCCCGCCTCGCCAACTCCTCGGGCGGCAGATCGGTCTCGCCGGCATCCCGCCCCCGGGGATCGAAGACGAGCCGCTCCCGAGCCCCGGGGAGGTCGAGGACCCACAGCCCTGTCGCCGGGTCGTCTCCGGCGAAGGAACGGAGGAACACGATCCTGGAGCCGTCCGGCGAGATCGTGAAGGCCCGCGGCCGCCCCAGGATGAACCGCTGTGTCCTGGCCTGCTGCCTGGGAAACGAGTCCCCGCTCAGCACCTGAGCGTCGCTCGCAGAGGATCGTTCGCCACGTTCGAGGGAAGACATCCTCGCAGCCTACCCATTGCCTCCCAGCGCAGGTACAAGGAGCTTCACGATTCGTCAAGCAGGACAGGCTCGAGGGAAGTCTTCATCGCCGTGTGAGGGCCGACCGTTTGCTGAATCTCGCCACCGTTGACGACGGGGCCCGCCGCCCGGATGGTTCAATCTGGCTCGATGAGGATCTGCCCCAGCTGCGGGGAGGAGAACTCGGACCGCGCTCGGTTCTGTCAGGCCTGCGCCACGCCTCTGGCGGAATCCGCCCCTCCCCTGGAGACTCGCAAGGTCGTCACCGTCTTGTTCACGGACGTGACCGGTTCCACCGCGCTCGGGGAGCAGCTCGACCCCGAGCCTCTCCGCCGGGTGATGAACCGGTTCTTCGAGGCCATGAAGGGAGCCGTGGAACGCCACGGCGGGGTGGTCGAGAAGTTCATCGGGGACGCCGTCATGGCCGTGTTCGGCATCCCTCGGCTCCACGAGGACGATCCGATCCGGGCCGTTCGGGCGCCCGCCGATATGCAGCATGCCCTCGACCGGCTGAACGCAGACCTCCAGGCCGAGCGCGGCGTCACCCTGGCCATCCGAACCGGCGTCACCACCGGCGAGGTGGTTGCGGGGGACCCCTCCGCCGGCCAGCGCCTCGTCACCGGGGACACCGTGAACACCGCGGCTCGGCTGGAGCAGGCCGCCGGGCCCGGTGAGGTCCTGATCGGCGAGCCCACCTACCGGCTGGTCCGCGACGCAATCGAGGTCGAGCCGGCCCGGCCACTCGACCTCAAGGGCAAGGCCGAGCGCGTCCCCGCGTACCGCCTCATCTCCGTCTCACCCGGCGCCGAGGCCCACGCCCGACGCCTGGACTCCCCCATGGTCGGCAGGGACCGCGAGCTACGGCTCCTCACCGAAGCCCTCGATCGGGCCGTGTCCGAACGGACCTGCCACCTGTTCACCCTCCTGGGCCCGGCCGGCGTCGGGAAGTCGCGCCTGGTGCTCGAGTTCCTCCAGCGGGTCTCCGCCTCCGCCACCGTGCTTCCCGGCCGGTGCCTCTCGTACGGCGAGGGGATCACGTTCTTCCCGCTGGCGGAGGTGGTCCGCGAGGCGGCCGGGATCGCCGAAGACGACTCGCCCGACCAGGCACGCCACAAGATCGAACAAGCCCTCCTGGAAACCGACCAGACGCAGACGATCGCCTCCGGGATCGCCGACCTCCTCGGGCTCACCGACCAGCCCGTGGCGGCCGAGGACGCGAACTGGGCCGTCCGCAACTTCCTCGAGGCCCTGGCCCAGACCCGGCCCCTGGTCGTGGTGTTCGACGACGTCCACTGGGCCGAGCCGGCCTTCCTCGACTTGGTCGAGCACGTCGCCGACTGGTCCCGCGACGTCCCCATCCTCCTGCTGTGCGTGGCCCGCCCGGAGCTTCTCGACCTCCGGCCTGGTTGGGGCGGCGGGAAGATGAACGCCACCTCCATCCTGTTGGAGCCGCTCGGGCCGGAGCAGGCCACCGAGCTCATCGACAACCTCCTGGGTTCGCAGGGCCTCCCCACCCAAGCCCGGACCCGGATCTTGGAGGCCGCCGAGGGCAACCCTCTGTTCGTCGAGGAGATGCTCGGGGTGCTGGTCGACGACGGCCTGCTCATCCGAGAGGACGGCCGCTGGGTGGCGAGCGAGGAGGTGGAACGCATCGCCATCCCGCCCACCATCCAGCTCCTCCTTGCCGCGCGGCTGGATCGCCTGGACGCCGAAGAACGCGCCGTCGCGGAACGGGCCTCCGTGGAGGGCAAGGTCTTCCACCGTGGCGCCGTCATGCGCCTCTCCCCGGACCGCGACCGGCAGGAGGTCCCCTCCCGCCTGCTGGCCCTTGCCCGCAAGGAGCTGATCCGTCCCGACCGGGCCACCTTCGCCGGCGAGGACGCCTTTCGCTTTCGCCACCTTCTCATCCGCGACGCCGCGTACCGGGGCATGCCGAAGGAGGCCCGGGCCGAGCTGCACGAACGGTTCGCCGACTGGCTGGCCGAACAGGCCGGCGAGCGCCTGCCCGAGTACGAGGACATCCTGGGTTACCACCTGGAGCAGGCCTACCGGTACCGGCAGGACCTGGGCCCGGTGGACGGGGCCGCTCGCACGCTGGCCACAAGGGCCGCCGCCGCCCTGGCGTCCGCGGGCCGCCGGGCCGTGGCCCGCGACGACCACCACGCCGCGGCAGGGTTCTTCCGCCGGGCCATCGAACTGACGCCCGAGGGCGCCTCGGGGCGAGCGGAGCTCGGGTACGAGCTTGCTCTGGAGGTGTACGAGACCAGTGACTTCCGGGAGGCGGAAGAGCTCCTCATCGAGGTCATCGATGAGGCACGTCGGACCGGAGACCGACGGAGCGAGGCCCGTGCCGGAGCCCTCCATGCCTTGGTGCTCTCCACCACGGATCCCACCGTCACCACGCGGGAGGCGCTGGACCAGGCCACGGAGGCGATGGGCACACTCGAGCAATTGGGTGACGAGGTTGGCGCGGTCCGTGCCATGGCGATCGTCGGCTTCCTGACATTCGTGCTCGGTCACGTCGACGAAGCCCTGTCCATCGACCGGGCCCACCTGGAGCGGGCGAAGCGTACGGGTGCGCTCCCCGAGATCCGGATCGCCGTTCAGGGGATCACCGGCGCCCTCTACTACGGTTCCACGCCGGCCCGCGAGGCTCTCGAGGAGATCGAACGGCTGACGCCCCTGGTGGCCGACAGCCCGGCGGCAACGGCCGAAGCGCTCCGCCAGCAGCCTGGCCTGTACGCGATGCTGGGACGGTTCGACGAGGCGCGACGGGCCGCCGACCGCACATCGGCTCTCATGAAGGAACTGGGCATCCGCTTCAGGCTGGCCGGCCTGGCCTTCTGGATCGGGCCCATGCACATGCTGGCCGGGGAGTTCGAAGAGGCCGAGCGGGTGTTCCGGGAGAGCATCGAGATCTTCGAGGGCCTGGGCGACAAGGGGTTCATCTCGACGCTGGTGGTGGAACTGGCCGAGGCGCTCATGGCCCAGGGACGCATCGACGAGGCTGAGGCATTGGCCGAGCGGGGCCGGGCGCTCTCGGCCAAGGACGACATCGTCACGCAGATCGGGTGGCGGCGGGCCATGGCCAAGGTCCTCGCCGCGCGCGGGTCGATGGACGAGGCGGAGAGGCTGGCTCGCGAGTCGGTCGAGCTGGCCGATGGCACGAGCTACGTGACCGAGCGCGGGGGTGCGTGGAGACGCCTGGGCGAAGTACTTCGGTTGGCCGGCAAGGAGGAGGAAGCCGCAGCAGCGTTCGCGGAGGCGCTGGCCCTGTACGAGCGAAAGGGCAACGAGGTCATGGCCGAGCGGGCTCGCCGCGAGCTGGCAGGACACGGCGACCACTGATCCCTCAGCGCCGGCATTCCGACCCCACCGCGTCTCGCCAGCTTCCCTTGCCGAATATGAAGCGTCCTGCCTGCCGGTGCAACGGATAGAATGTGGAGCGGAGTGGCAATCCAAATTCGATCCGTAGCAGAGCCGTTCGAATCGGGCGATCCCGAATCGGCTCGGGAGGCCGTCGGGGCCATCGTGCTTGCCGAGGCCATGGGACTGCTCGGCGAGGAGGCAGTGGAGCGGCTCGACCTCGCCGCGGTCCGCCGAGTGGCGCGCTCGGCGAGCGAGGCCGGTATCGCGACCGTACCGACGGCAGCGCTCGCCCGTCGAGGGCTCGGCCCCAACGAGCTTCATGCATCGTTGCGCCGGCTTCGGGAGGCCCTCGAGGAATCGCCGGCGCCGCGGCAGGAGTGGGATGCCCTGGTCCGAGTCTTCGGGGCCGAGCAGCTCGCGCGCCTCGTCTCCATCTCGCCCGCCAGCCTTCGTCGCTATGCGGCCGGGGGCCGCCCGACTCCCGACGCCGTGGCCGCCCGACTGCACTTCCTGGCCCGCGTGGTGGCCGAGCTGAAGGGCGCCTACAACGACATCGGAGTGCGACGCTGGTTCCAGCGCAAGCGCACGCTGCTCCGCCGGAGGTCCCCGGCACAGGTCCTCGGGGACGATTGGACCCCGGAGGACTCCAACCCACAGAAGGTCCTGGAGCTGGCTCGGTCCCTCGCCCTCTCCCCCGCCACGTGATCTGCTACCGCCACGCCGATCCGCGTCTCCCCTTCCTCGTGGAGACCACGGCGCAGCCCGCCGCGCGCTGGCACGGCGAGGGAGATGGACCCGTCCAGTATCTGGCCGACACGCCGGATGGAGCCTGGGCCGAGTTCCTCCGCCATGAGGAGATCACCGACGCGGAGGATCTCTCCACGGTGCGCCGGGCCTTGTGGGCTGTCGACGTGCCGGAGGACGACTACGAGACTCCCCACCTTGCATCCGACGTCCTCACCGGCGGCAGGGACACCTATCCGGCATGTCGCGAAGAGGCGAGGAGGATCCGGGACCGAGGAACGGCGGGGATGATCGCTCCCACGGCCGCGCTCCTACCCGGGGAGGCTCGAGGCTGGCGAGTGGACGGCGGACTGGTTCCAGGATCGGAGCGCGACGGCCGCACCATCACCCTGTTTGGACGCCGCCCCGATCTGGTGGGATGGGCGGCAACGGCGGAAGGCCGGCCTCGGCCGGATCTGCTCGACGCTGTCCGCCATCTGAGCGGGTGAGCGTCCGCGGCTCGCGTCCGGCGGCGACGGGCTACTCGCGACCGGGTATTTGCTGGACGGACCATCCATTGCCGTCCGGATCGCGGAAGAAGACGAACGAGCCCCAGTCGAACTCCTGGACCTCGCCGACCTCGACCCCTCGCTCGACGAGTTCCGCACGGGCCGCGTGGATGTCCGAAACCACCAGCTGGAGCCCCTGGACGGAGCCGGGCGGCATGTCGGAGAGCCCGGTTCCCAGCGCGATCGAGCAGGCCGATCCCGGAGGCGTGAGCTGGACGAAGCGAATCCCCTCGCTCCACGAGGAGCAGGGAGTCTGCTACCGGGAAGCCGAGCGACACGACGTCAGACCCGGCGGGAACATCGGGGCAGGGGCCGACGGAGGCCGGTCAGGCGAACGCTGGCGCGACATCCTCCGGGACGCCGTCGACGTAGGTGACCGCGTTGGTCGTGACCGCCGGCATGCGCGGGCCCGGCAGCACGATTCCCACCAGGTTCAACGGGTCGGCGGCGGAGATGGTGATGGTCTCGCCGGCGCGTTCCCGCTTTCGCACGGCTCGGAGGGCCTCCACGGCCTCGTGAGCCGCGTACTGCTCGCCGCTGAACCCGGTGACGAACCTCCCTCCCCGGATCGTTCCCCGGGCCTCCATGCGCCTGAGCGCCCACAGGACCTCACGCCACGGCACCGTGAACGTCTCCCGGGACAGTAGGTCGCGGAACACCACGCCCCATCGGGCCAGGAGCTGCTCGGCGACGGCTTCGGCCAGCTCGTCGGCGTCCTCGGTGGCCGGCGCTGCGGGGACGAGGGACCATCGGCCGGCCGATCGGGCTGTGATGCGCGTCCCGGCCCTCCTGAGACGAGGGCGATGCGGCGCCTTGGCGGCAGTTCGGCGGTGGAGCAGCGTGCGAACCGCCTCGAACCCATCGGCGCTGACCAGTCCGCGGGCCACGGCGTCCCACAGCGCTTCCTCGATCTCGTGGGGCAGCCGGCGGGTGATCGCGACCAGGTCCGCCGCAAAGAGGGCGCCGTGCTTCCCGAGGGCCTCGAGCACGTCCTCCGTCCGGCCCGGCCCCGGCTGGTGCGGCGTCCGGCCTCCCCGTACCGACTGGAGCAGCCAGGGCACGTCCTCACGGATGGCCAGCGTGATCGGGGTGGCCCGCGACGGCGTCATCCCGCTGCGGCGGGGTCCCTCATCCTCCGGGGTGCCGTTTCGGATGGAGAGGCGTCCCCACGTGACGTCGCCGGACAGGCACAGGTCGTCCAGCCATTCGATCCGATAGCCCTCCACCCGGGAGGCCAGGACTCCACGCTCCCACGCCCCGGCCGCCAGCTCGAAGCCCTGGAGCTGCTCGACGACCGAGAGCACGCCGAGGCGTCCCTCCCGTCGCGTCCCCGGCGCGACGTGCTGCCACCGCAGGAGGAAGCGCATGAAGTCCCGCGCGGTGACCGGCTCGATCTCGCGGCGGAGCCGCGCCTGCGTGTAGTGGTGGATCCGGGCCAGGAGCCGGCGGGCGCAGAACTCCTCGGGGCCCTCGGCGATGGTGAAGTGGCCCCGGAAGGCGAACCCCTCCCCCTCCAACCGGGCCACCGCGATGGCGACGTCGCCCTGGGGCAGGCGGGTCGCCTCGGACAGGTCGCCGACGGTCGACGGGCCCCGGTACTCGAGGTGCCCCCGCACCATCTCGGCGGCCGCGGCGTCCCGGTCCAGCGGTGCGGCCGCGATCGGCGAACGGTGGTCCGGCTCCATCGTCGCCCCCGGGAACAGGAGTTCCAGGGCGGGTCGCCGTTCGACCGTGGACCACAGCTCGACCTCGGGTGCGGCCTGCACGGTCACCGCCCGCCGCTCCTCGACCAGCTCGTCGAACCACGGCCGCCACTCGTCGACCGGCCGCAGACCCGACACCGTCATCAGCATGTCGTGGAGCTCGTCGGCGTCACGTGGGTCCGGCCGCACCTCCTCGCGCACCCGATCGATCGCGTCGGGGTCCAGCCGGCCCAGGTCGCGCGCCTCCACCGGCAGGCCCCGCCGGAGCTGCACCGCCCTGCTCCGCCGCTCCTCCAGGGGCGCGTCGTCCAGGTAGGTGAAGGGCCGCCCGTTCAGGATCTCGTGGGCCAGCACGGACGGCTCCACGGTGTCGCGGGTGACCACCTGGACATGGCCGGACTCGATGCGGGCCAGGAGGTC